>PPYF01028864.1_pt1 | contig 10395 bp, 9 predicted proteins | sample 1559871 | NCBI WGS metagenome assembly PPYF01 (sample SAMN08240021, study PRJNA423297) | Human gut metagenome, whole genome shotgun sequencing project.
TTTCAATCTTGTTTGTTGACCTCCCATTGATCATATAAGGAAGTGTTTGGATGAGCAAAAATTATAAAGCAAAGACTTATTACGGAGGACAGGCTGTCATAGAGGGCGTTATGATGAAGGGCAGAAACGTCTACGCCACGGCGGTGCGCACTCCGGAGGGCGATATAGCCGTTGACAAGAGAGGAAACTCGTCTATCCTCGGCAAATATAAGCTCTTTACGCGTCCGATATTCAGGGGAATGTCGGCTTTTTTGGACTCACTCATAATCGGAACGAAAATACTTATGCAGTCGGCTGTGATCGCCGGAGAGGATACGGAGGAGGAACCCTCGGAGTTTGAAAAGAAACTTCAAAAAAAATTCGGGGACAAGCTGGATGATTACCTTATGTATTTCAGCGTGGCTGTTTCAATCGTCATCGCTCTGCTGCTCTTTTTTATGCTTCCCGTATGGCTTGGCAGCTTTTTTGCCAGGTTTATGACCGGAACATATATGCTCGGCGTTGTTGAGGGACTCATAAGGATAGCGGTTTTTCTTATATATATATATCTTATTTCCAGAATGAAAGACATCCAGAGGGTGTTCCAGTACCACGGGGCGGAGCATAAGACCATAAACTGCTTCGAGGCCGGAGAGGCGCTTACGCCCGAAAACGTAAGAAAGCACACAAGGATGCATAAGCGCTGCGGAACGAGCTTTCTTCTCATCGTTATGGTCGTGAGCATGGTCGTTTTCGTTTTTATCCGTACCGACGACATAGTTATGAGGATGATAAGCAGGATAGTCCTTGTGCCTTTTATTTCCGGAATAAGCTATGAAATAATAAAGTGGGCCGGAAAGAGCGATTCGGTATTTGTAAAGATCGTGAGCGCTCCGGGAATGTGCCTGCAAAAACTTACAACCGCCGAACCCGACGACGACCAGATCGAGTGCGCCATAGCTGCTCTTGTAAGCGTGCTTCAGGAGGAGGAGCCCGAGGCTGTGCCCGTACATTCGGGAGAATGGCGCTATCTTGCGCCGGAGGCCTGATATGAAGATACGGGAAATGGTAAAGGCAGGCGCTGAAGAGCTTAAGACAGCCGGCATAGACGATTGCAGATTTGAGGCCGAGTACATGCTTTCCGCCGTCCTTGGCTGGGAAAGGATAAAAATACTTACCGAGGGAGAGACAGAAGCCGGGGCAGAGACCGAAAAAAGATTTTTCGATATGATAGACAGAAGGGCAAAAAAGGAGCCCGCTGCCTATATCGTCGGCCACAGGGAATTTATGGGGCTTGATTTTGAGACGCCGAAGGGCGTGCTTATTCCCCGTCCGGATACGGAGACGGTTGTGGAGGAGATTATCTCCAAAGCAAAGACGGAAAACTTTAGGACCGCCGTGGAGATAGGCGCGGGCAGCGGATGCATTTCCGTCAGCATAGCCAAATACGCCGGCATAGACTGCACGGCGACGGACATAAACCCGGCGGCCGTGGACGTGTCCAAAAGGAACGCGGAAAAAAACGGCGTCGGGGACAGAACGGCATTCATACTCGGCAGTCTTTTTGAGGGAGTGCCCGAGAAAAAATACGACCTCATAGTTTCCAATCCGCCGTACATAAGGAAGGCCGACATGGCAACCCTTATGACGGATGTCAGGGACTATGAACCCGCCGAAGCCCTTTGCGGAGGAGAGGACGGGCTGGATTTTTACAGAAGGATAGCCGCCGAGGGCAGAAAATACCTGCGGGATGGCGGAATGATATTTTTTGAGATCGGATATGACGAGGCCGCGGAGGTCAGAGATATACTGGCCGCAAACGGATTCAGCGGCATAGAGACGGTCAAAGACCTGAGCGGCCTTGACAGAGTCGTCAGCGCGCGCCGGAGGGATAATGATGTTTGAGAGACTTTCCGAATTTGTTAACAGGCATGAGGAGCTTTCCCTGCTTATAAACGATCCGGACATAATCGCGGATCAGGGGAAATGGCGCGGCCTCATGAAGGAGTACAGCGACATAACGCCTATTGCCGAAAAATATACGGAATATAAAAATACACAGAAGAATATAGAGGAAGCCATCGAGATGCTGGAGGAAAAGCCCGATGAGGAACTTAAGAGCCTGCTTAAGGACGAGCTTTCCGAAAACAGGGAAAGGCTGGCGGAGATAGAGGAGGAGCTTAAGCTGCTTCTCATACCGAAGGACCCCAACGACGACAAGAACGTCATTATGGAAATAAGAGGCGGAGCCGGAGGGGACGAAGCGGCTCTTTTCGCCGGAAGCCTTTTCAGGATGTATAATAAATATGCCGAGAGAAACGGCTGGAAGGTTGAGCTGATGAGCGCCAGCGAGAGCGATCTGGGCGGGTTTAAGGAAGTTTGTTTTATGATAACGGGCCGAGGAGCCTACAGCCGCCTGAAATACGAAAGCGGCGTCCATCGAGTGCAGAGGGTGCCGGAGACCGAATCCGGCGGCAGGATACACACGTCCACGGTAACCGTGGCCGTACTTCCGGAGGCTGACGAGGTGGATGTGCAGATCGATATGAACGACGTCAGGATAGACGTTTTCAGGGCGTCGGGCAACGGAGGACAGTGCGTAAATACAACGGATTCCGCCGTAAGGGTGACTCACATACCAACGGGTATTGTCGTTTCATGCCAGGATGAGAAAAGCCAGCTCAAGAATAAAAATAAGGCTTTAAAAGTGCTTTATGCCCGTCTCTACGATATGGAGCTGAAAAAACATAACGAAGAGATCGCCGGAGAGAGAAAAGCGCAGGTAGGCACAGGCAACAGAAACGAGAGAATAAGGACATATAATTTTCCCCAGGGACGCGTCACTGACCACAGGGTGAATTTGACGCTTTATAAAATAGATAATATAATGGAAGGGGAACTGGACGAGATAATAGACGCGCTGACAGCCGCCGAAAGGGCGGAACGACTGAGCGAAAAGCCTTGATTTCCGCTTGAACGAAGCGCGAAGCGCCTTTAGCCGGAAACAGGCGGAAGTAAATTCCTCCGGAAGAGGAAAACTGTGGAACCGGTTTCCGGAAAAATGATGATGTTCGGCAGGAATTATTAGACGGCTGATCAGCCTTTAGGCTTGTATAAACCTAAAGATAAAGCCGCTTCTTTTGATTCTGCCTGCGCGCGATCTCACCCGTGCTTATAGGGACATCTCCTGATGGCATATAATGGATATATATGCCGTTTTGGGAGATAATAAATGAATAAAAAGATTCGAGATATGGTCAGGGGAGCCTGCGGCGGCGCGCTTATTTCCGCCGGAGCTTTTTTCGCCATAGAATATATGGAAAACGGGGTTTTTCCAGCCATCCTTTTTGTGGCATTTGGAGCGGCTGTCTGCATAGCCGCCGAATATGTTTTAACGGGAACGGCCACGCTTTGCGTTATTGCCGCCGTGATGACGGCCTGCGGAGCGCTGACGGATATACGGCTTATGAGATACGCCGCCATGGGAGCGGTGATCTACTGCGGCTGCGCCCTTGCCCTTCCTGAGAGAAACGCCGCTGACGACGCATTGACGGCGCTTTCCGCCGCCGCAGGATTTCTTGCCGCGTCGGCGCTTATGCTTTATGTTTGATTATGAATAACTGATTATGATTAACTGAAAATAACAGGTTTTGTTTGCAATTCGAGTATGATCGGAGGATCGCTGATGAATGATTTTGTTTCAAAAGAGACCATAAAAAACGCCGTTGTCGACAGCCTTAGAAACCTTTTCAGAAAAACCGTCGATACGGCCACTGACGTGGAGATATACGAGGCCGCCGTTTACGCCCTTAGAACGGTGTTTACGGAAAAATGGATAAAGACCCACGACGAGTACAGGGAAAAGGACGTCAAGGTCGTGTACTATCTTTCCATGGAGTTTCTTATGGGAAGATTTTTCGGCAACAGCGTCATGAACCTTATGATGTATGATACGGTAAGGGAAGCCCTTGAGGAGCTTGGATTTGATTATAATTCCATCGAAAATACGGAGCCCGATCCCGGACTTGGAAACGGAGGCCTGGGCAGACTCGCGGCCTGCTTCCTTGATTCCCTTTCAACCATGGAATACCCTGCCTATGGCTGTGGAATAAGATATCACTATGGCATTTTTGAGCAGAAGATAGAAAACGGATACCAGGTGGAAAAGCCTGATAACTGGCTTGCCAACGGTGATTTCTGGTCCATAAAAAGGACTGAGTACGAGGCTGAGGTAAAATTCGGCGGAGACGTGCGCACGGAAATAAAGGACAACGGAGAACTGAAGTTTATACAGGAAAATTATTCTTCCGTCATAGCCGTGCCCTATGACTACCCTGTTATCGGTTACGGCAACAATACGGTAAACACCCTCAGGCTCTGGGAGGCGAGACCGAAAAACTTCTTTGACCTCCAGTCATTTAATGCCGGAAATTACGCCAAAGCCCTTGAGGAACAGAATATAGCCAATACGATCACCGAGGTGCTTTACCCCGCCGACGAGCACATACAGGGCAAGGAGCTGCGCCTCAGACAGCAGTATTTCTTCATATCCGCTACGGTTCAGAGAGTGATCGCCAGATTCAAAAAAGACCATGACGATTTCAGCCTTCTGCCCGATAAAGTTGCGTTCCAGCTTAACGATACCCACCCCAGCATAGCGGTGGCCGAGCTTATGAGGGTGCTGGTTGACGAAAATGATGTGCCTTGGGACAAGGCATGGGAAATTACCACAAAGGTCTGCGCCTACACGAACCATACGATAATGTCAGAGGCTCTTGAAAAATGGCCTGTGGAGCTGTTCAGCAGACTTCTGCCCAGGATATATATGATAATCGAGGAGATAAACCGCAGGTTCTGCATCGAGCTTGTGCAGAAGTACGGCAATAATCCCGGAAAAATACACGATATGTCCATCATTGCCGACGGACAGATAAAAATGGCGTATCTTGCCATCGTCGGAAGCCATTCGGTCAACGGCGTGGCGAAACTCCATACGGAGATACTCAAGAAGCAGGAGTTAAAGGACTTCTATGAGTTCTATCCGGATAAATTCAATAACAAGACCAACGGAATAACCCAGAGAAGATGGCTTCTCCATGCCAACCGCCCTCTGGCAGGACTTATTACCGAAACCATCGGCGACGGATGGATAAGAGATCTTGACGAGCTTAACAAGCTGCTGCCTATGGCCGATAACAGGGAGTTCCGCGAGAAATTTATGGACATAAAGAGAGCCAATAAGAGAGCTCTGGCGGAGTATATCAAAATGACAAACGGTGTTGACATCGATCCCGAATCCATATACGATATACAGGTAAAAAGACTCCATGAGTACAAAAGGCAGCTCCTTAACGTCCTGCATATAATACATCTTTATTTCAGGCTCAAGGCCGAGCCCGAAATGGACATAACGCCGAGAACATTTATATTCGGCGCGAAAGCCGCCGCGGGTTACAGGATGGCAAAGGACATAATAAAGCTCATCAATTCCGTGGCCGAGGTCGTCAACAATGATCCGGACGTAAACGGAAAGATAAAAGTCGTATTTATGGCGAATTACTGTGTGTCTCTTGCCGAAAGGCTTATACCGGCCGCCGATGTCAGCGAACAAATATCGACCGCGGGAAAAGAGGCTTCCGGAACGGGAAATATGAAGTTTATGCTTAATGGAGCCGTTACCATCGGCACGATGGACGGCGCCAATGTGGAGATACACGACGAGGTAGGAGAGGAAAACATAATCATATTCGGCCTTTCCTCCGAGGAGACGGCAAGGATGAGCCGTGAGCACAGCTATAATCCGTGGGATATGTACCACAGCGACGAGAGGATTAGAAGGGTAATGGATTCTCTTGTGGACGGAACATTTGCTCACGACAATCCGGAGCTTTTCAGGGGAGTGTTCAATTCCCTGCTTGGAAGCGACAGAAGCGACGAGTATTTTGTTCTCAAGGATTTCGCTTCATATGCGGAAGCGCAGGAAAGACTTGAGCGCATATACAAAAACAAGGACGAATGGTCAAGGATGGCCGTTATTAACACGGCAAAGAGCGGCAAGTTCTCCAGCGACAGAACCATAAGGGAATACGCGAAGGAAATTTGGAACTTAAAGCCTATGCGCATAGAATTATAAGCACTTTGACACGCCCGAGCGCATATAATTAACATATAACGCTTTGGGAGCCGGTATATGTATAGCTATGGCAGAGATTTTGACGATAGAATGGATGTAACCGGTATATTCAGGGAATATATCGATGGAAAAAGAGATGAAGGCTTGACGGACGGGGCTTTTGAGGCTCTGTCCGGCGACGGCCTTGAGACGCAGAGAAGGGTTTTTGAGACGGTAAGTCTCCGCCTTATGCCCTTTGTGAGCGCCGCCGTAAACGGCATAGAGGCCGCCGGGCTTTTGGATATAGAAAACGCTTCGGACAAAAGGCTTATCGATGCCGCCGCCTCGGACGCCTGTGACGCGGCGCTGGGCTTTTACGGACAATTTGAGGAATACCGGGATCTGATGAGAGCCTTTGGCTCCAGACGGTTCCTGCTTGAAAAAATATGCTCGGAAATGACCGCCGTGGAGTTTCTGAACAGAATAAACTGCGTATGAGCGCCCTTAGCTAAATGGATATAGCGTTCGGCTCCGGACCGGAAGGCTGCGGGTTCGATCCCCGCAGGGCGCAGGATATAAAACCCGCTGAAAGCCTTGATTTTACTGGGCTTGAGGCGGGTTGTTGTTTTTCTGACAAACGGCTGATTGACCGCTATTTGACGCAAAATAACGCTGTTTTTATATAAGCATCTCGAAAGGCGAAAACGCTTCGGAAAACGGCTATTTTAACCACAACGACGGAAAGATATACATAAATTCCGGCAGTAAAAACGCCGTGGCTCAGATAATAAGCCACGAGCTTACCCACAGCATAGAAACAAGCTCATCCTACGGGGAGCTGTCCAGCCTTGTGTTTGACAGGCTCAAAGCCACGGGCGAGGACATAGACGCCCTGAGAACAGCCAAAAGGGAACTGTACGAAAGAAACGGCGTGACCCTTGCCGACGAGACAGCTATAGATCAGGAGATAGTTGCCGAGTATGTGGAAAAGAACCTGCTTACCGACGAAAAGAGCATAAGGGAGCTTGTTACGCGAAAAAGAAGCCTCGCCCAGAGGATATCCGAATGGATAGACAGGGTGCTGGCTAAACTCGGCAATAAGGACGCCGGGGAAAGGGCTTTTCTCAACAGGGCTAAAAGACTGTACGCCAAAGCGCTGAGGGAGACCGAGGTGGACAACAGTACGGCGAAAAGCAACGCCGGTGCCATGACAGACAATAATAATGATATTCAGTTCAGCCTGAAAAATAAAAATCTGGACGTCAACAGCAGGATACCGTTTACATATTTAAATGATTATATAAGCGTCTCAAAGGGGGACAACGCTTCATTAAGCAAGCTGGAAACCGCCGTTGAAGGAATAAAAAGAGGAACGTATACCAACAATGCCACAGGATATAAGGCGGATATAAACAGTGAGACTATAAATAAGGCTTTACACCCAAAGAGTGGTAAAATGAATAATTTTTCTACAAGATATATTGACAATCTAAACGCTATGAGGGTATTACCGGAGCTTTAGGCGGTATAAAATATTGGAAAATATCCGCCAAAAGGAGGATGATTTTTTAAAGCCTTAAAAATGTATTTTATTCAGTGCAATTTAAAAGACATTTAAGCGGATAGTTGATTTTATTCTGCTAAAGTGCCATAGTGAGCGCATAATTTTGCGTAAAACGAATATTTATACCGCTATTATAAGTTAAACAAGAATAATTATTACTTCGTTAACAAATTATACATTGACTTGTTTTGATTTAAACTTTATAATTAATATATTATAGTGAAATAATCGGATAATTGTATGTTTAATACATTGGTTTAGAAAGGCAGGCGATAATATGGCGGTTAAAGAAAATGTGCTGGATTTTACGTCAAAATACGGTGAGGTGTGCAGAAAGGCGGATTACATTGACCAGAGTCTTTTTGACGAGTACGGCGTGCAGAGAGGTCTCAGGGACAAGAACGGAAACGGCGTACTGACGGGACTTACTAACATCTCAAGGATAGAAGCGTTCAAAAAGGTTGACGGTAAAAAAATTCCCTGCGACGGACGTCTGTGGTACAGGGGTTACGATGTTATTGACCTCGTAAAAGGATTTTATAAGAAAAGATACGGCTTTGAGGAAATAGCATATCTGCTTATTTTCGGTGAACTGCCTACGGAGAGTCAGCTTGCTGAGTTCAAGAGCGTTATGGGAGCATGCAGAAAACTGCCCACGAATTTCGTCAGGGACGTTATTATGAAGGCTCCAAGCAAGGACATTATGAACTCTATGACAAAGAGCGTCCTCACTTTGGCGGCCTATGACAAAAATATCGGCGACCAGTCCATCGAGAACGTGCTCAGACAGTCGCTTGATCTTATAAGCACATTCCCTATGCTGGCCATATACGGATATCAGGCTTACAACCACTATGACTGCGACGACAGTATGTATATCCACCGTCCCGACGAGAATCTTTCGGCGGCGGAAAACATCTTGCTTATGCTCAGGCCCGACAGGAAATACAGCCAGCTTGAGGCGAGCGTTCTTGATATTGCCCTTGTGCTTCATATGGAGCACGGCGGCGGTAACAACTCCACATTCACGACCCGTGTCGTTACGTCTGCGGGCAGCGATACATATGCGGTAATAGCGGCCGCGCTTTCATCCCTTAAGGGCCCAAAACACGGCGGAGCCAACATAAAGGTAGTCGAGATGTTCAACGACATAAAGAAAAATGTAAAGGATCTTAACGATGAGGACGAGATAAAGAATTATCTTGGCAGGCTTGTTGATAAGGAAGCCTTTGATAAAAAGGGCCTTATCTATGGTATGGGACATGCCATCTATTCCCTTTCCGACCCCCGTGCCGAGGTATTCAAGGGCTTCGTAGAGAAGCTGGCGACAGCAAAGGGCAGGGAGGACGATTTCAGGCTCTACTCAATGGTGGAGAAACTGGCGCCCCAGGTGATCGCCGAGAAACGCCGTATTTACAAAGGGGTAAGTATGAACGTGGACTTCTACAGCGGATTTGTTTACAGCATGCTTGACATTCCTCTGGAGCTCTACACGCCCATATTTGCCATAGCCCGTATAGTCGGCTGGAGCGCTCACCGTATAGAGGAGCTCATAAATATGGACAAGATCATCCGTCCCGCTTATGACAGCGTTATGGAAGAAAGGCAGTATGTTCCGCTCGAAGACAGATAAAAATGTAATTGCTTATAAAGGTGATGACGTATATGGGAGCAAAAATATCGCCCATAGAAAAAGAATGGAACGATCTTATTAAAAAAGAAAATAAATTTCTGCATTCAAGGGCAGGGGCAAAGGCTCCGATAATAAACGAGAAGCTGGATCCTAAGCTGCCGCCCAAACTGAGGGAAACGCTTAATCTGGCGTTCAATAAAGCCTTTGAGATCATATTTGAGAAGGGATCGCCACTCATAGAAAAGACGTTCAATAAGGAAAAGTATGAGCTTGACTTTAAAGTAAACGACTATGCCTACGGCCTTAAAAGCGATAAAAAAAGGCTTAAAAAGTTTGGAGGCAGGGCAAGGACGGCAAAGGCGGTCAACATGGCTGTTTCCTGCGCTTCGGGCATAGGGCTTGGAGTGGCTGGAGTAGGCATACCCGACATCCCCATATTTACGGCGGCCATTTTCAAAAGCGTCTATGAGACGGCGCTGAGTTTCGGATACGATTACAATAGGCCGGATGAAAGGATGTTCATACTTCGCCTTATTGAGGTGGCGATGAAGCAGGGATATGATTTTGCCGAAAACAATAAGGAACTGAACGAAATCATCGACGGCGGACTTTCCGTTGAGGGAGACTTTGAAGAGCAGAAGCAGAGAACGGCGCAGTCCATGACAGACGCTATGATATATATGAAATTTCTGCAGGGAATGTTCATCATCGGAGCTGTCGGAGGAGCATGGGACGTGGTTTATATGAACAGGATAACAAACTACGCCATACTTAAATATAAAAGAAGATTCCTCGTCAAAAAGATGGGGAAAACAGAGGATAAAATTTAAACTGACCGGGGCTTGCGTCCCGGTTTTCTTTATGTATGCACGGCTTGTCAGACTGAAATTTCGATGGAAAATAAGGCCGGAAAAATATCGCACAAAAACAATGTTACATACTGAAGTCACATTGTTAAACTTTTGTTGTTTTAAACGGATTTAAGTAAAAAACAGGTTAATTTACAATTAAAAGGGAAATTTTTACCGGTCAAATGCGCTAATAAAAACGGCTTAATTTGGTGGAAAATATATAAATTATTTTTACCAGACTAAGATTATTGATTGT
>PPYF01526362.1_pt1 | contig 10395 bp, 9 predicted proteins | sample 1559871 | NCBI WGS metagenome assembly PPYF01 (sample SAMN08240021, study PRJNA423297) | Human gut metagenome, whole genome shotgun sequencing project.
TACGTAAGAAAGACCTCGGTCTGATGGCTACTACTTACGGTTATGTATATGTTGCTCAGATTGCTATGGGTGCTGACCAGGCTCAGACTCTGAAAGCCATCCGCGAAGCTGAAGCATATCCGGGACCATCACTGATCATCGCTTACGCTCCATGTATCAACCACGGTCTGAAAGCCGGTATGGGTAAGAGCCAGGAAGAAGAAGAAAAGGCTGTTAAGTGCGGTTACTGGCACTTGTGGCGTTACAACCCTGCTTTGGAAGAAGAAGGCAAGAATCCGTTCCAGCTGGATAGCAAAGAACCTAACTGGGAAGACTTCCAAGGTTTCTTGAAGGGTGAAGTTCGTTACGCTTCTGTAATGAAACAATACCCTGCTGAAGCTGAAGAACTGTTTAAAGCTGCTGAAGAAAACGCTAAATGGCGTTACAACAGCTACAAACGTCTTGCCAGAGAAAACTGGGGAGCTGATACAGCTGAATAATAAGTAGAAATACTTTGTACATAATAAAAGGCAGGAATCCTGGAAACAGATTCCTGCCTTTTTTGTTTATATATTAGAAGTAACGATTACTTCTCACGAAGATATTCATTAAAACTCTAAAGATATGATCGGATTTGTTATTTGGATTGTCGGTTTGATACTGACTTTCAGAGCTGCCATAGAGATTTGGAATATAAATGCGGCTGTAGAGAAAAGGCTTATAGCGATTGTATTAATCGTTCTTACCAGCTGGCTGGGACTACTTTTCTACTACTTCTATGGTAAAGAAAGAATGGCGGGATGGTTGAAGTAGTGTTTGCTTATCAATCTTTCTTAGGAATCCAACTGTTTACCAGTTCCTGATGTTCTTCCATCCATTGACGGGCAGCCTGTCTTTCCGTCGTCTGCGCCTCTTCCAGAGCAGTCATTAAAGAGCTGATTTCCGCATCAGTCAGACGAATATTGCCCAGAAGTTCGGCAGCAAAAGGATCTTTCTCGCTAAAACCTTTCCACGCTATGGTATGAATGGTTTCCGCATTTCCATATATCAGCTTCGGGTCCTGAAGAACTTTCAGCTTGAAACGGTCGAACATCCAGTGAGGCGTCCATCCCGTCACGACAATCCAGTCCTTCTTATCAATCGCTTTCTTTAGGGAAGCAGTCATGGCAGGTCCGCTCGAAGTCATCAGTTTATAATCCAATCCATAATCTTTGATGGCCTGATCGGTAGCTTTCATAATACCGGCTCCGGCATCAATGCCGACAATCTGGCCGGAGAAACGTTCCTTTTCCGCATTCAACTCTTCGATCGAGTTGATTGTAACGTAATCCGGAACCACCAGTCCGATACGGGCGCCATCATAAATATCCCCGATAATTTCGAGTTTATCCCCGTATTGTTTCATATAATCTTCCATAGTGACAGGCATCCAGACATCCATAAATACGTCTGCTTTCTTACGGGAGATAGAGGTAAATATAGGTGCAAGGTCGGCATTCAGCAACTTTACATCGTACCCCTGATCTTCAAAAATCGCTTTGGCAAGGTTTGTCATGGCAATCCCTTCCGACCAGTTGGCATAAGCGATACTTATCTTCTTACTCTTTCCGTTGTCTCCGCAGGAAACGAAGGTTAAGAGTATGCCGGCAATAAACATTGCCACAATCATTTTTATCTTATTCATTGATTATTCCTTTCTTTGGTGTGATTCTTATTTCTTTTTACTTTTTCTGTTATCTGCCATCCCCTGAGTGATGCGGTCCAGTACGATCGCCAATATCACGACTGCAATACCGCCTTCAAATCCGAGTCCGATTTTCATTTGGGTGATACCTTTCAGTACGATTTCTCCCAATCCTCCGGCAGAAATCATGGCGGCAATCACTACCATCGAAAGTGACATCATGATCGTCTGGTTGATTCCCGTCAGAATAGTAGGCAACGCCAAAGGCAATTGCACCTTATAAAGAAGCTGCCAAGGAGTAGCTCCAAAAGAGCGGGAGGCTTCTACTACGTTTTTAGGAACCTGACGAATGCCCAGGCCGGTCAGACGAACCACAGGAGGCATTGCAAAGATGATGGTGGCAAAAGCTCCCGGCACAGTTCCCAATCCGAAGAATAGGACAGCAGGAATCAGATAGACAAAGGCAGGCATTGTCTGCATAAAATCGAGGACAGGGCGCATTATCTTGTTACAACGATCACTGTTGGCAGTCCAGATTCCCAACGGAACGCCTAAAAGCAATGCCAGACAGGTGGAAGAAAGTACTAATGCCAGTGTCTGCATCGTTTCTTCCCAAAAGCCCATACCATAAATAAGCAATAAGCCCAAGAGGGTAAATACGGCTGTCCCCTTACCCGACTTAAACCAGGCGAGTGCAGCCAGCACTGCGATTGTGATATAAAAAGGTATTCCAAACAGTACGTGCTGAAAACCGTCTATGAATCCTCCAATCCCCATACTGAGAGCATCAAAAAAGGAAGCAAAATGTTCTGTGAGCCAATTTATGGCTGTCTCTATATGTTGTCCGATATTTATCATAATTCTATTGCGTTTTGAATGATTTCATTAATTTCTTCTTTATCTTTTCCCGTTACTTCGATGATCAATGAGGAAAGTGGCACTACGCCTTCAAACTCCCGATTCTCATTTACGACCCAGATTGGCGAGTTCGTTTTTGTCATCAACGGAAGAATATCTTCCAGCACCGTATCCCCCAGTACCGAATGAACTTCATGTCTTACTACAGACTCGATGGAGCGGATTTGCTCTTTTCGCAGTTTCAGCAAGTCGTTCAACCGCACCTCTCCTACTAACAGATTATTGGAATCGACTACCGGAAGAACGGTCAGATTCCGTTCGCGCATCTTACGGATCAGCACCTCCGGGCCTTCTTTCTTCAAACGTGCCACTATGGGTTTATCTACCATAACAGAGGAAGCCGTAATAATCTTGCTTCGATCTACATTCTCCACAAATCGTTCTACATAAGCGTTGGCAGGTTCGGTCAGGATTTCTTCCGATGTACCGATTTGTACAATTTCTCCATCCTTCATGATAGCAATCCGGTCGCCCAATTTAATCGCTTCACTCAGGTCGTGAGTAATAAAGACAATCGTTTTTTTCATCTTCGACTGCAAAGTCAGCAGTTCATCCTGCATCTGTACGCGGATCAAAGGATCGAGTGCCGAGAAAGCCTCATCCATCAACAGGACTTCGGGATTATTGGCCAAAGCCCGCGCCAGCCCGACACGCTGCTGCATCCCACCCGACAATTCACTTACCATCTGATTCTCGTAGCCTTTCAGTCCCACCAGTTGCATACTTTCCATCGCTTTCTTCTCCCGTTCTCCCTTTTTAACTCCCTGCAGTTCGAGCCCGAAAGCTATATTATGCAAGACAGAACGGTGAGGAAGCAGACCGAAGTTCTGAAAGACCATAGCCAGTTCTTTCCGCCGAATCTGTAACAGTTCTTTATCCGACACTTTGGCTATGTCTGTTCCATTGATAATCACTTCTCCGGAAGTAGGGCGTATCAAACGGTTGATGCAGCGGAGTAAAGTGGACTTTCCACTACCGGACAACCCCATAATGACGAATATTTCGCCTTCATTAATGGAAAGATTCGCATCTTTCACCGCAACCGTACATCCGGTCGCTTTCAATATTTCACTTTTAGTTTTACCTTCTTTCAACATCTTCAAAGCCTTCTGCTTCTCATTGCCAAAAACCAGATAGAGATCTTTAATTTCTATTTTACTCATACAATAAAATGGTTTAGGTTATTAAAATAATATACACAGCAAGACAAGAACAAACGATAACAGGAATCTTTCTTTATATCGTATAAAGTTCTGATTTAAATACGGGACAAATAACAATGAATCCCGAAATAATTAATAAAATGATTATTGACAGACTGAGTAATTAAAAAAGGAATAGAATTTGATAAGATAATCCTTTCAACGAATAGCAAAAAAATAGCATTTTTATGTATAAAAACAGTCTGTTCCAGTATCTTGCTGGCACAAAGATACAAAAAACAGATTAAACATGCAAATTATATTCAAAATCCGGGGCATACAGAGGACTTTATTTGTAATGATATGGAAAGTTTCCGGGTAATATTCCCCTATCACTCAGCAAAATAGAACAAACCAGCAGATAAATATAAAATAAGTTTGAATATTTCACCTAAACACCGTATATTTGGCGTCAATAACTAAACTAGATTTATATGTTCAACAGGGCTATTACAATTTTCCTGGGGAAGGATAATTGTCATTACACAACAAAAGAAAAACAAACAGGTACTGCCACACTAGACGACAAAAGCCAAGTACAGTTCCTTAGTAAAAAGAACCCCAAAATGCCGTTTTTCTATAGTCGGCGGAATCTCTACATGATAGGTTTCCTGCTCGCTTTTATAGTGACTCTGCTCGAATTTATGCGAGGACGGCATCAAAACTTTATGGTCTTCTCAGACGCTACTCAATTCTTCTGGCAAGGCATCAGCCCATACACAACCGAATTTGTAGAAGCTCACGGACGCTACTTCCTTTATTCTCCTGTTTTCACGGTATTGTTCGCTCCGTTTGCGTATCTGCCTGCATGGCTGGGACCTTTCGCGTGGAATCTATTCAATTATTCATTGTTTTTTGTGACGATCTTCACGCTGCCCCAACAATTCACCCAGCAGCAGAAATGCCGTATGTTCCTTTTTCTGTTACTGATTTTAGGACAAAGTTTACTTTCATTTCAGTATAACATAACAGTAGCCTATTTATTCTTATTCGCCTATACGTTATTGGAAAAAGACCGGGGATTTCTGGCTGTTCTGTTCATCATGATTTCGGGATGTACCAAAGTATATGGAATTTTCGAACTGGCATTGTTGCTGTGCTATCCTCACGTATGGCGTAACTTTGGCTATGCCGTTGCAATGGGCATTGTATTGCTTGCGTTACCGTTAATCAAAATAGCTCCTGCAGATTTGCTCCCCTATTATGAAGAATGGTGCCATAGTCTTGCTGTTCATCAATCCACCGGAGCTTATGATTCATTTTTCTATGCCCGCCCCATTGCAGCATGGACATTGCCACATTTCCGTGCACTTCAGATAGGAATGCTCGGTCTGCTGACTCTGCTCTTTTTGGGGAATTTCCGCAAATGGTCGTCTTTTGCCTTCCGTGCCCAAGCTTTGGGCATTCTCATGGGCTGGGTAGTATTACTGAGTGACTCCGCCGAGAAACATACCTATATTATCGCATTGGCAGGTTTCATGCTCTGGTATTGGAGCAGACCAACACGTACCGCAACAGACAAGATTCTATTTTGGTGCTGTTTTGTGCTGTTATGTATCGTTCCTATCGACATATTCGTCCCTGTTCCCATCAGAGATTTCATTACCAGGACCTTATGGCTTCATGTATGGGTTTTCTTTATTGTATGGATACGGATGATATGGCTTACCTTCCTTGCATCCTTCATTCATCCACGTGCCACAAATGTTCTTTCAGATTAACGCATTCGTTAGCTTTGAAAGAAACTTCTTCTGCCAGCAAGAGTTGTTTTTGTTCCACCCAACCGGGCACCATCCTTCCGGCGGAATTTACAACTCTATGGCAGGGAATGGATAATTCATCCGGCACTTCTTTCAAAGCACGCCCCACCATCCGCGAGCATTGGGGTGCCCCCAAGAGCAAAGCAATACCTCCATAGGTAGATACTTTTCCTACAGGTATCTGGGATACGACTTCGTACACTTCCTTCCGAAAGGATTCGGAAAAACTCTCTTTATCTACTTTATAATCTTTCATATATCCCTCTTTACGATCTCAATGAAATCATCCTTTCCTTTTCAGGAAGTCTGTCGGGCTCTCTCCGAACTGCTCTTTATAGCACTTGGTGAAATAAGAAGGTGAACTGAAACCGACTTCATAACCAATCTCCGCTACGGTCATGTCCGAAGAAGCAAGCAAAGAAGCTGCCTTCTTCAAACGGGCGATACGGAGCAATTCATTCGGAGAGTAGTTAGTCAACGATTTAATCTTGCGGTAAAGCTGCACACGGCTTAGTCCCATATCTTTGCCCAAGTCCTCCACATTCAAACCGGAGTCTCCCATTTTCTCTTCAATCAATGACTTGAATCTTTCTACAAAATCCTTGTCCATATCGCAAACATCTTCCTTCGCCAATGTCTGCCCGTCACCAAAGAACTGTTTCAGACGACGGTGAGAATCGATCAGGTTGCGGACACGTGCCAGCAACAGTTGTGAACTGAACGGCTTTGAAATATAAGAATCGGCACCACCGTCATATCCCTGAATACGCTGTTCGTCCAGTGAACACGCCGTCAGCAGAATAACCGGAATATGACAGGTCTGTAACTCACTTTTCAGCCGGCGGCAACATTCAATGCCATCAATGCCCGGCATCATCACATCGGAAATAATCAGGTCAGGAACATACTTCATAGCCTTACGGATTCCTTCGGAGCCGTCTGCCGCTTCAATCACCGTATAGTCTGTATGCAACAGCGTATGGACATACGAACGGATATCCTCATTATCATCAATAATCAGTACGGACGATTTGGAAGAGTCATATCCTTTTTCCAGTTCTTCCTCTTCCGCCAATAGAACATCTGTTGTACGGGAATCCGCAGAAACAAGGGTGGTATCCGGTTCGGCAGCAACAGCCTCGCAAGACTGTACAGGCAGTTCAACGGTAAAGACCGTACCCTGTTTCTCATCGCTCTCTACAGAGATCGTACCACCATGCATTTCTACGAAGGCTTTTACCAATGCCAGTCCGATTCCCGAACCGGTATGGTGCATATCGATCTTATAGAAACGGTCGAATACATTGCGGATATGTTCGGCAGAAATCATAGAACCGGTATTTGCCACCGTGAAACGTATCCATCGCTTGTCCTCTTTACAAAGGGAAGACAGACGAACGGCAATTCTTCCATTTTCCGGTGTAAACTTAAAGGCATTGGACAGGAGATTGAAATAAATACGTTCCAGCTTCTCCATGTCTGCCAGTGTATGATAATCCGTATCCGGCATACTATCAAAAGAAAAATGGATATGCTTCTTACGGGCTGCCGCCTGAAAAGACTCATTCCATCCTTCGAAAGAAGAAAGGACATCCACCGTAACCGGAGTATATTCCATCTTGCCATTTTCATATTTACGGAAATCCAGAATCTGATTGACCAGACGCAGAAGAATGTTCACATTCCGCTGAATCAGCATGAGCATCCGGTGCTGATCTCCGCTCAGTGTCTTGTCCGCCAACAAATGTTCTACCGGATCGGCAACCAATGTCAACGGAGTACGGAAGTCGTGAGAAATATTGGTGAAGAATACCAGCTTGGCATGAGTAGCTTCTTCCAGTTGATGAGAAAGTTGTATCAATTGGTCACGCTGTTCTTCCAGTTTGTCACGTTGCTCTTCCAATTGTTGCTTCTGCTTAAAAAGTTCTTTATTCAAGCGATTCTTTGAGCGGAGTGATTTATAAACGACCAATAATAAGCCGGCTACCAATAAAAGGATAATCAGACTGCCGTATAAAACGACCTGTTGTGTAGCTACCTGAGAGAGATAGCCACCGATACGTCCGTTGAGCGTTTCAATCTTTTTGTCGAGTTCGGAAATGTGTGTGGTCTGCAACTGCATGACGTGTGCGTTGGTACGGTCCACAACAGCGGTATTCATCACCGTTTCTTTGGGATAGGGTTTCTTCTCCAGAATATCCATAGCCAGTTGCAGTACCTTATCACCATTGGTCGGATAGATAAAGGTAGCATCCAGCACACTGTCCAGAACCAGCTCCAGCCCGTTTCCCTTACCCGGCAAGGCATCTATGCCGACAAAAATCATTTCCTTCTCCCGCCCTGCCATCTTTGCTGCCTGATAGGCACCCGGAGCGATACGATCATTATGGGCATACACAGCATCAATCTTAGGATGCCTCCGAAGCATACTATCCATTTCTATCTCTGCCGGACCACGTTCCCAAGCAGCATCCGCTTTATCAATCAGCTTTATATCCGGGAATTTACTGATGGCAGCCATAAATCCCTGATGCCGTTCCATTGCAGGAGTCGAACCGCTCAATCCTGTCAGTTCTACTATATTTCCCTTCCCTTTCAGACTGGAGGCAATATAGTTTCCTACCGAACGACCGATTTCATAATTATCGGCTCCGATATAGGCAGTATATTTATCCGAAAGAATCTTCCGGTCTACAAGAATAACGGGGATGCCTTTCTGATAAGCTTCTTCTACAATCGGAGTCATAGGAGCAGCTTCGTTAGCGGAAATAATCAGCAGATCGACTCCTTCGTCCATAAAATAATGGACATCTTCCGCCTGCTTAGTGTTATCATCCCCTGCCGAACGGATTTCCACCGAAACACCATTATAAAACATCGCTTCCCGAAGAATCTCATCATTCATCTTATGTCGCCATGAATCATCGCTGCATTGAGCCACCCCAATACGAAAACGGGGTGTATCCTGCCGGCAAGCCGTCATCCCGGTTAAACAAAACAGCACCAGCATCCACTTCAGATATCTCATCGTCTTCATCCATCTCATCATTTCGTAGTTCTTTCTGTAATCCAATTAAGAACAAAAATAAGAAATAATACTGTAAAGTTCTCTAACTTCAGCTATTTATTATTCTAAAAAGAAGGAAAGCAGTCCTCTTTCAGACCATCGGAAAGTATTAACAAAAGTATAAAGCGTAAAACAAACACTTAATCAATGTTATAAAACATAGCGTTTTACTTGGATAATTTGCAGATTTCACAGAAGTCCGTATCTTTGTACTGTGTTTTTCATAGTATTAGATTTAAGGTTAACAAAGGTTGGAGCAAGGCGTTGCTCCTTTTTTTATGCCCTGACCTTTCATCTACCGGTTAGTTTTCATCCCATTCCTTTTCCAGTTTACCATCAATAGTGTAGCGTTTCCATCGTCCTACACGGCGACCATTCTTATATTCCCCACATTCACGAAGCTGGTCATTCTTTACATAACGAGCTTCGAACGGTCCGTTCTGCCTTCCGTTCACATAGGTAGAAGTTTCCCAATAATCAAAGCGGTTGCTCACTATCAGCCGTCGTTCCTTGCCATGCAATCTGCCGGCCTGATAGGTAGCTTCATATCTCAATTCACCATTTTCCAAATTATATTCACGGTATAAACCGTCTTTACGATCGTTCTTCATATAATATTCTTTCTGCCTTACCCCACTTCCGTTGGCAAATGAGACATGGAGTCCATCTTCTTTTCCATCCAGATAGGTTTCAATCATCAGCGTATCGCCGCTTTCGGCAAAAGTAGTCCACCGACCATTCTTCTTTCCATTCTTATAACTACCCAGTATACGTGGCGAGCCAAACGTAAACACGGACGAATATTCACCGTCCTGCAAACCTTCTTCATTGAAATAAACGGTCTCATACAAATCATAAGTACCTTTCAGAAAAGTATATTGTTTGCCTACCTGCTTCCCGTCCTTGTAATTATGCTCTTTCCGCAAAGTACCGTCAGAATCGTATGAGAGCTGTTTCCCGTGCTCTTTCCCCATCCGGAAGTTTCTTTCACTTTCCACTTTTCCGGTAGTAAAGTAACTTTTGCTCGTACCGTCCAGCTTACCTTCCTTATAGGATTTTTCTTCTTTCAGCTTACCGTCAAACTTGGAGTTAATCTTGAAGAGACCATCCTTCCGTCCTTCTTTATAACTTCCTTCTGTTATTAATATATTGTCTACATATTCTTTGTATCCGCCATCATAGAAACCATCTTTAAAAGATGCCAGCACATAGGCGGAATGATAACCATCTATGATGCGATGTTCGCCATTCAATGCTTTTTCCGTTTTCAGTTCCTGAAACAACAGTCTGCCATCGCCTACATTGACAACGGATACCTGATCGATCTTATATTCCTTTTGCGCAAACAAAGGAAGAGCAAGATATAAAAACAAAAATACGTTCCAGCTTTTTGATCTGAGGAAGTTTGAAATGTGTTTCATAAAGTAGTTTTCTCTTTTTGATTTATTATTTAAAGACCTGCCGCAAAGATAGGCAATCGGCTTATAAAACAAGGAAAGAAAGAGGGGGACAATTAGAGAAAAGAACATCTGTTATTATCATTCTAATAATTAACAGATTAAGTAGTAAATCAAAACACAGGGAAGGGGGATATTTACTGAAATAAGAAACAGAAAAGAAGATGTGTCAAAAGTAACTAAATTTCCCTCCTTCAGGAAGCTACCCTTTATACACATCTATTTTTTTTAAGAAATAGGCACATAAAAAGTTAAATTAATTAAGGCTATTCATGGTAAGCATAGTCATTATTTAATCTTTTTTTTCCTAATAACACCTTTAAATATT
>PPYF01549742.1_pt1 | contig 10395 bp, 3 predicted proteins | sample 1559871 | NCBI WGS metagenome assembly PPYF01 (sample SAMN08240021, study PRJNA423297) | Human gut metagenome, whole genome shotgun sequencing project.
TTTCCTTTCATTTAAGTCTTTTCCCAAATAGAACAGCAGGCTGCCGAAGCCCGGGTTATCACAAGTAAATCCCGGTCCTTCAGGACGTATCATGCCTAATACAATTTGGGTATATGGCATTTCTAACCCTTTGCGTTCAACATAGTGGTTGTAGGCTATTTCAAATAATGAGCGGAAACGTCCCATTCCTTCTTCCCCTAACGTAGTCCAGTTTGAATATTTTCCGGTTATATCTTTCCAGGTAAAGAAAGGTACTTCATAGCCCAGATTGGATTTGGCCAAGTATTCATAACCTTTCATAAGGCGATTATCCAAAGCGCTATACAGGTCTCTGCCTTGTGTCCAGGCTATTTCGGCAATTTCCGAGAGGCATCCTAACCCTAACATGGCATGTTGCTGGTCACGTCCACTTTCCTGTATCTGGCCGGATTCTGCTACGTAGTTGGGAAGAGTTCCATTATCATGGCCTTTCAGAAAAAACTCTATAGCGTCTTCATACAACTTCTTATCGTTCAGAAATACTCCGAATGCCATTTGTGCCTTAGTTACCGCAATTCCCCAGTTACCGTTGGTGTAAGGTTTGGTATTGTAGAAAGTAGTAAGTATCGGCTGGAATACATCTCGGAACATACTTTCTACTTTGGGTGTATCTTTTGCATCCCATCCGTTAGTATATTTATCTGCTGTATATGTATATCTCATGATTTCTGCTGCGTTTACCAGCATAAATCCTTGAAGGCCGGCACAAAGCGGATCGTCCGGACCTTCTATTTTCTTTAGGGTACTTGCATACGCTCTGATAATCTCCATTGCTTTGTCTGCATGAGGTTCTTTTCCTGTGACTATCCAAAGAATGGCATTGTAGTAAGCTGCATTAAAATCTCGTTCACAAGGATCTTTGGTATAACCATATCTGCCGGCACGGCTGATAGTTTCGAAAGGTCCTTTTATGCAATAATCAGCTTTTCCCTCAGGCATTCCTCGCATGATGTTAAATGAACCGTAAGCCGGTTGTATCTCATTTCTGACAAGTTCCCGGATTCTTTTTAATGAAGATTCAGAATGGAGTAAGCCCGGATGAGTAAACTCTTGGCTGTTTATATTCAGCATATAAAAGAGAAGAATAAATAACGGAATAAATTTCTTTTTCATCATATTCTTAAAATAATAAGGTTAATACATATTAGATAGAAGTCAATATGTATATAGCGTATTTACGTGCCGATTTACCTAAAGCGACATCGCACTTTTTAGTTTAATTATGAAAAACAATTCTGCGTATAATGCATCATGAGATTAAACTAAGTTTTAGTGAGCAAAACTATACATTCTATCAAAAAAATCATTAAGTTTGTCGGACTTCTTAGTAATAATAAGGAGAAAATGATCGATTTTTATGAATGTATGAAGGACACATATTATTATATAGGGAGAGTTGCTCCATTTGTCATTCGTTATTTATTTATGGTGATAATGTTGTTGTTGCCATTATCTCTGTATTCAATCCAACAGTCTCCTGTTTTTCGTTCTGTAACTGTATCTGAAGGTTTATCCCATAATACGATAAATGCTATATATAAGGATACCCGTGGTTTCGTATGGTTAGGAACACAGATGGGATTGGATCGTTTTGATGGGGTAAATGTGACGACTTATCCTCAATTTTCCGGGAGAACTGTTTTTTCGATAGCAGAGACTGATTCTGTAAATTTATGGGTGGGTACAGATATAGGATTGATAAAGTTTAATCGTAAGACAGAGACGGTTGAACCGATTGTTTTAGATGGCAAATCTTTGTCTGTAAAAGTGGTTTTTGTGAGTAAGAAGGGGAGATTACTACTTGGTAGTTCACGTGGATTATTTCTGTATGAAAGTGGTGTATTCAGAAAGATTCTGCTGGACTCCAATGCCTTGTCTGCTGTGAATGGCCTAATGGATATTGTAGATGGAGAGGATGATAGTGTTTGGATCGCTTCAAATGGAGGATTGATCCATTATAATATGGAAACTGGAAGATCACGAGTGTTTGAGAATAATATTAGAGGAGGATTAAATTACTATAGTTGTCTGGCTTTGATGGGAAATACTATTTATTTAGGTACGGCAAACCAGGGCATGCTGAAGTTTGATATTGGGCAGGAAGTTTTCTCCATATATCCGCAAATAGGTAATGGATGTATTAAGGATTTGGTACCTGTAGGTAATGATACATTGTATGTAGGAATCAATGGAAGTGGTGTCAAAATTATAAAAGCATCTTCCGGACAAGAAATAACGTCAATAGAGCATTCTATACAGGAAGATGCCATTTGTTCGAATGCTGTTTATTCATTACTGAAAGATAAAAATATCCTTTATATCGGTACTTACATGGGTGGAATGAGTTATACGCCTACGCGTGGGAATACCTTTTCCATCTATTCTTTTAAGGATAAATTTGATTCCCATAATCTGAATGTGCGTGCGTTCTGGATTGGTAAACAAGGGCGAAAAGTAATAGGTACCCGTGACGGACTTTATTATATTTCCGAAGAAGAGAATATAGTGAAACATTACACTATAAAATCTTCGATATTACGTTCGGATATTATTTTGTCGGTTAAACCTTTGGGAGAAGATTATTTGATAGGAACTTATGGTGGTGGCATGTATTTGCTGCATGCAGAGACGGGTAAACTGTCTTTCTTTAAACCGGATGATTGCTTCAGGCAAAATTCATTTACCGGATGTGAAAGAGATAAAGAGGGCAAATACTGGATAGGGAGTTCTTATGGGGTGTATGTCTATAATGCATTGACCGAACAGTATGTAAATTACAATAATAGAAATTCGTCTCTTGCCATAAATTCAATATTTACTTTAAAAGCAGATTCAAAGGATAGAATCTGGATAGGAACGAATGGAGCTGTTTTTTTGTATGATATGTCAACCGGTACTTTCAAGTCGGATGTATTTCCTGAACATATAGAACCGTTTACAAAAAGCATACGGTATATTTATGAGGATAATCATAAAAATCTATGGTTTTGTGACGATAAAGAGGGAGTTGTTAAAGTTGATGAGCATTTTACTAAATTTGAGCATCTGACAGTTGATGATTTTCTTCCCAATAATTCGGTCATGAGTATTATTGAAGATCCGCATGATGGAGGACTGTGGTTTAGTACACAACGTGGTTTACTGTATATCAAAGATAATCATCACAAGATTTTCTCTCTTTATGATGGCATTCCCGGATACATATTTAATAACCCTGTACAGATTACAGATGATGGCTCTATTTGGTGGGGCAATGAAAGGGGATTAGTAAAATATACTTCTCAGCTTAAACATGAAAGAAAGGTAATTCCATTACCTCCTGCCATTACATCAGTAGCTGTTGCTGGTAGAATCCTTCAGACGGGAGATGAATTGTTGCCTTTTTCTTCTTCATTTATGGAGAAGATCTCTTTGCCTGCAGATAAGAATAATATTGCATTTACGTTTTCTGCCTTGAATTATGCTGTTGTAAATACGGATATCTATGAATATTTTTTGGAAGGGTATGATAAGGAATGGTTGACTCTGATGAAAGGCAATCAAGTAGCCTATATGAATCTTCCAGTTGGCAACTATGTTTTTAAAGTACGGGCGGCGTCTAATCCGGGTGCAGTTATGGCGGTTAAGGTGGAAGTTGTACGGGGACTTTCTTTCACCTTATGGATGGTGGTACTTTGTTTTTTAACATGTTTGGTACTTCTCTATAGCTATTATGCTTTGCTGGGTAAATATAGAAAAATGAAAGAGGATATGCGTGAGAATACAGTACAAGTCGAAGGAGTACAGAAGGAGAAGTATCAGAAATCCAGGGTGGATGAAGAAGAGGTATCACGGATAAAACAAAGGTTAACAGAATGTATGAATAAGGATAAGATGTATCTGAATCCGGATTTGAAGTTGCAGGATGTAGCGAATACTATTGGCTGTAATGCGGGAGATTTGTCACAGGTTCTAAATTTATATTTGAATATAAACTTTACCGATTATATCAACCAATATCGTGTGGAAGAATTTATTATCCGCGTGCAGGATAAATCAGCTTCCAAATATACTTTGGCGTTTCTTTCTGAGCAGTGTGGATTTAGCTCCCGGACATCTTTTTTCCGTTCATTTAAGAAATTGAAGGGTAAATCACCTGCAGAGTATATTAAGGAGAAAGATATCATTTTAGAAATATAACTTCCTGAAAAGAGTACCAAAATAATTTGGTACTCTTTCTTTTTATATAATTAAAATATTGAAATATAGCTGTTTATTGAGAAACTCGTTTCAGCCTTTAGGTTGGTACCTATTACACTTCTCAGAATGTCTGAAAAGAATTTCAACTTACTAATTTTGTTGTCGTTGAAATCAATTTGTTCATTTAAAAAGTGCTATATCATGAAACACAAAACCATTCTTTTGCTTGCTTCTTTATTTGTAGTGGGAATTGCTTGTAAGCAATTCGACCGGGAATTTTCAGTAAATACCAATATTGATTATTGTGAGGCCCAGGCTTTACGTACATTGGCCATTGTTCCTTCTGGCTCAGAAGGAGGTATTCCTAACTCACGTGCAGCTGATTCTCTTTCAATTCTGTTTAATCCTGAAGTTGGTACTTTTCTTTCATGGCCGGGTATGGTAAAAAAGGAAAATTGGCCTCATAATACTATTATTGATAATATGATGAATCTTGAACTGCTATTTTGGGCTGCCCGAAACGGGGGAGAACGCCGTCTATATGATATGGCGTGTGAGCATGCCGATACCACAATGAAATATCAGTTTCGCAAAGATTATTCATGCTATCATGTTGCCGTATATGACACGATTACCGGACATTTTATAAAAGGTGTGACTCATCAAGGGCTGAGCGATAACTCCATGTGGGCACGTGGGCAAGCATGGGCTATTTATGGTTATACTATGGTATATCGTGAAACGGGAGAAGTGCGTTTTCTGAACTTTGCCCGAAAAGTAGCAGATGCTTATTTATCCCGTTTACCGGAGGATTTAATTCCTTATTGGGATTTTGATGCTCCCGACTTGTCTTCTGGAGAACCTAAAGATGCTTCCGCAGCGGCTATTACAGCTTCTGCTTTACTGGAACTTTCTACTTATGTAACCGAGCGTGACTCTTCACATTATTATTATGACCAGGCAGAAAAGATGCTTGAAATCTTATCATCTTCTGCTTATAAGGCAGGAGATACAAAATATGCTTTTTTGTTACATTCGGTAGGTCATATGCCTCGTGGTGGAGAAGTTGATGCATCCATTATTTATGCGGAGCTGAAAAAACGATGGGAGAGGAATTGTATGCTGAAGATGTTGTACAAGATGTATTTATCAATTTGCTACAGCAGACTAATTATTTTGTATCGGAAGGTGCAGTATTGAAATACATCTACAAAGCGCTTTATAACCGCTGTATTGATTTGATACGTCATAAGCAAATAGAACAGCATTATGAAGAAGTCTCTGGAAATGACTTTATATCTGCATTGAATAGAGATGGGCACAATACTCTTTTGACAAAAGAATTTTTTGTAATAGTAGAAAATCGTATAAAAGGGTTACCTCCTAAATGTAAACAGATATTTGTAATGAAGTATAAGAATGAGTACTCTAATCCGGAAATCAGCGAAAAGTTAGGATTATCGATACGAACAGTAGAGAATCAAATATATATCGCCCGCAACGTGTTACGAGAATATGTGGATTCTTATCTATGTTCCTAAAAAAAATAGCGAAAATTATCTTTTGTTTGAGTGAATGAAAGTTTATTCCCGTTTAATCTATGTTCATTGAAGATATATTGACTAAATAATTAAATGTGATTTTTATGTTAAACTTAAAATGCATGCTATGAATAAGAAAGACAAATTCTTTATGCTTTTAGCATTGTCCTGTTTACCATTAAGTGAAATGGCTGCAGAACAAGTGGATGGTATGGCTGTATCTCCTATAACTCAGGAGGTATTGCAGAATTCGGTTAAAATTACCGGAAAGGTAGTGGATGTTCAAGGAGAACCGGTTATTGGTGCTACAGTAATGGAAAAAGGTACCACCAATGGCATCATTACAGATGTTGACGGTAACTTTACATTAAATGTTTCTCCCAACCGGAAGTTGCAGGTTTCGTATGTCGGTTATCAGACTCAGGAAATTACAATTGGCTCCAATCGTACGTTGAGAATAACCTTGAAAGAGGACTCTGAATTGCTGGATGAAGTTGTGGTAGTAGGGTATGGTACGATGAAAAAATCAGATTTGACAGGTGCCATTTCTTCTGTGAGTACTGAGACATTGGTTCGTGGAGGTAATGCGAATGCTATAGGAGCTTTACAAGGATCTGTTGCAGGGGTCAGTATTTTGAAGAGCAACAATAAGCCTGGTGGTGGCTATGACATTAAGATCAGAGGAGTAAGTTCCATTTCTGGTTCAAGTGCTCCGTTAGTGGTTATTGATGGTATTCCCGGAGCAAGCTTGGATAACATAAATCCGGATGACATCGAGAAGATTGACATTCTGAAGGATGCTTCATCTACAGCAATCTATGGTTCGCGTGCTACGAATGGTGTCGTGATGGTTACTACAAAGAAAGGCTCTCTTGGTGACCCTAAAATCAGCTATAGTGGCTATGCAGGTTTTAGGAATTATACTCATGTTCCCGAAATGATGTCGGGGGATGAATATGTTCAATTGGCTATGGAAAATGCCAGAGCACTTAATAATAATAACTATAAAACCCTTGAGGAAATTTTCACAGATCCGTCTGAATTGAAAGCCGCTAAGGATAGAAATTATTATGATTGGGTAGATGCTATTACATCACCGGCATTTATGACGAGCCATACTATTTCTGCTACAGGTGGAACTGAAAAGGCTAAGTATACATTGGGTGGTGGCTATTACTTTGAAGATGGTATGCAATTTCCCCAGGAATTTTCAAGATATAATATGCGTGCTGCTGTTGATTTAAAGGCTAATGATTATTTATCATTTGGAGGAAGTCTATATATGACCCATTCTGTTAGGGATACTGGTAATTCTTCATTGATGGTCGATGCTTTACGTATGCGTCCTACTCAACATCCTTATAGCCTTGTAACGGGTGAAGAAATCTGGAAATATACAAGTAACGGTATGTTCAATCCATTAATAACTAATCAGAATGAATTTAATAAAACAAAGAAGCTGAATATTCTTTCAAATGTATATGTGAAGTTGACTCCTGTTAAAGGATTGGAACTGACATCTTCCTTTGCCTCTAATATGACGAATGACCAAATAGGCCAATATCGTGGTGTCTGGACTAAAGCATTGCAAGGGACTGCCAAAGGTGCTACTAATTTGTTAGATAAGAATAACTATACAAATTGGGTATGGGATAATATTGTTCGTTACAGTTGGGAACATAAAATACATAAGATAGATTTTACCGGTGTATACTCTTTACAACAAAATCAGGATGAGAAGATGCGAGGAGCATCCAAAGATCTCCCTTTCAACTCTTTGTGGTATAACTTGCAAGGAGGTGAGATGACTTCCATGACTTCCAGTTATGTACAATCCAATCTTATGTCATTCCTGGGGCGTATTAATTATACTTTGGCAGACAAATACATGTTGACGGCAAGTTTACGTTACGATGGTTCTTCAAAGTTGGCTGATGGCAATAAATGGTCATTATTCCCGTCGGTGGCAGTAGCATGGCGCCTGAAAGAAGAAGCGTTCATGCAAAGTGTTGATTGGCTTTCTAATCTGAAACTGCGTTTGAGTTATGGTCAGACCGGTAATGATACGGTAAGCCCTTATTCCACGAATGGAACCATTGCAGGTTCACAGTATTATTCATTCGGAACCAATACGGTTATTGGTACTTATCCTAATAATATTCGTAATGATAAGTTGGGTTGGGAGCGAACCTCTGAATACAATGTCGGAGTAGATTTCGGCTTCTTTGATAATCGTATATCAGGATCTGTGGAATATTATAATCGTTTGACGAAAGATTTGATTATGAACAAGAGTATACCAACTCATTTGGGATATTCCAGTGTACGCGATAATGTAGGCTCAGTCAGAAATCAAGGTTTCGAAATAATGTTGAATACTGAGAATATCCGCTTGAAAGATTTCTCCTGGCAAACAACTTTTACTTTATCTTATAATAAGAATGAAATCGTAGACTTGGCTTTCAAAGAAGATTTGGGTGTTTATTCCGATCGTTTGAAAGGGATGCAGGGAGATTATAATAACCGTTGGTTTATTGGACAACCAGTGCAATTAAACTGGGATCTTGAAACTATTGGTGTATGGCAGTTGGGTGAAGAAGAGGCGGCTAAGAAGTATGGTCAGAAGCCCGGACAATTTAAGGTCAGTGATTATAATAATGATGGAGTAATTAATGATAAAGACCGTTTTATCAATGGTTCTCGTATTCCTAACTGGACAGGAGGTATGACCAATACATTCCGCTACCAGGAGTTTGATTTGTCTTTCCATATGCATTTCCAGACTGGAGCAAGACTGAGAAATCAATTCTACGTATCTTATGCATTGGAAAATAATAATGCTAATCTGGGTAATATGAAAAAAGATTATTGGACCCCAGAGAATCCTACCAATTCATGCGCACAGCCGTCGAATATGGGACCTTACAGAGATCAGAATACAACAGGCAAAAGTGTATCACACATTGTTCAGAAAACCGATTTCTTGAAGGTATCCTATATTACTTTAGGATATACGTTTAAGAAAAATCTCTTGAATCGTATAAAAATGAGTAATCTGAGGCTTTACGCTACAGTGCAGAATCCGTTTACCTTTACAGGTTTCTCCGGGTTTGATCCGGAACAACCCAGCGAGCAAGTATCTAATTCAGATATGATAACTTGTAATGTATTATTCGGATTAAATGTTTCATTCTAAAAAATAAAGTACTATGAAAGTAAAAAGATATCTAATAAAAGGGTTATTGACCCTGACATTCATAAGCGGGTTTGTATCCTGTTCTGGTTTTCTTGATGAAACGAATTATTCCAGCCAGTCTGCTGATGAGTATTTTCAGACAAAAACAGGTTATGAGGGGTTAATTAATGGGTGTTATTCCCGGTTAAGGACGATCTACAACTCTAAAGAATACATATCTCTCGGATGTCTTGGTACAGATATATGTACACAGAATAATACGATAGGGTTGTCTAATTTAAATCAATACCCGGTTAACTATGATGCTAACGAAGGTAGTGTTTATACAATGTGGAATAATCTGTATGCGGCGCTGAAAGATGCGAATGCGGCAATCGATCGTTCTGATAAAGTAATTCTGTTGAGTGATGATCCCGATGGCCTGGCAGATGATGTGCTGGAACAACGAGTAGCTGAGGCTAAAGCGCTACGTGCACTCTTCTTGTTTGAGATTGTGCGTAATTGGGGACAGGCGCCTCTGATGATTCATGAACCATTAGCTCCGGTCAAGACAGCTGAGCTTTCCGATGGTGCGCAGTTTTATACGCAAATCTTGAGTGATTTGGAAGATGCAATACGTATATTGCCTGCCCGACAGACTGGTAGTGATTATGGACGTATGTCTGCTTCTGCTGCCAAGCATTTGCGTGCGTTAGTATATTTGACCAGAGGTTATGAGAGTTATGCAGACTCCCGGGATTTTGAAAATGCATATAAGGATGCGGTAGATGTGATTAATAATTCCGGTCATAAGCTATTGGAAGATTTTCAAATGGTACATTGCCAATCCAATGAAACTAATGATGAAATCATATTTAGTGTGGGATTTTCTACAGGTGCCAACCATAATGTGAATAACTGGCCTAAATGGTTCTTGTTCCCTTATAGAGAAGGATGGGCAGGACTTTCAAAAGATTCTTATTATAGTAATGACGATGCTGCTGCCATTCCTACTAAGTTTGCCTATATGATGTATGATTGGTTCAAGGATCGAAGAGCTTCTGTAACGTTTATGAGTCCGCTGAATGGTGATCCGAAAACCTCTACTGATGGCAGGGATACAGGTAAGAACTGGTTTCAGTGTACAGGTGCCATTGAAGGAGTGTTTGAGAAAGGAGATACCGTCATCTATTTCCCTGTACCTACGGATAGTAAATTTAAACATTGGTCTCAGGCAGATAAAGATGCTGTGAAATATAAGGTTTATAATTTTCCAACGGGAGATCCTGCTGATATGTCTTCTGACGATTATTTCAAGTTAGGTTATCAGTCTACAAATTCCAATACCCGTGCTTTTTTGCCAGTTTGGAAATTTAAAGATGCTAATACTGTGTACAATGAAAATGGCAATGCTTCCGGAACCCGTGACATCTATATGTTCCGCCTTGCCGAGACCTGCTT
>PPYF01269200.1_pt1 | contig 10394 bp, 9 predicted proteins | sample 1559871 | NCBI WGS metagenome assembly PPYF01 (sample SAMN08240021, study PRJNA423297) | Human gut metagenome, whole genome shotgun sequencing project.
ACCGGGCCCCGGAGGCCCGGAATATGGACCTGTCCACCTATAAAAATGTGGCCATCACCGGCTATTTCGACGCGGCGGACCCGGAAGGCGACCCTCTCACCTTTCAGATCTCCGACTCCCCCGCCCGGGGCGGCGTGACCTTGGCCGAGGACGGCTCCGGCCGGTTTGTCTACACCCCCTATGAGAACAAGACGGGCCGGGACTCCTTCACCTATGTGGCCCTGGACCAGGCGGGCAACGCCTCTGCACCTGCCACCGTCACCCTGCGCATCGAAAAGGCCGGGACCAAAGTGCGTTACGCCGACATGGACGGGGACCCGGCCCATAAGGCGGCCCTGCGGCTGGCGGAGACCGGCGTCTATGTGGGCCAGCAGGTGGGCAGCCGCTACTTCTTCCAGCCCGATGCCACGGTGAGCCGGGCCCAGTTCCTCACCATGGCCATGGCTGCCGTGGGACTGGAACCCCTGGATCAGGTCTCCCTCACCGGCTTTGCCGACGATCAGGCCATCCCCACCTGGGCCAAGGGCTCCGTATCCGCCGCATTGAAGGCGGGCGCGATTCAGGGCGAGCGGGATGCCTCCGGTGCGCCGGTGTTCCAGGCGGGGGCAGCTGTCACTATGGCGGAGGCCACCGTGATCTTAGACCGCCTGCTGGATGTGGCTGATGCCCCGGTGGAGACCTTCTCCACCGATGCGCCGGAGCACTGGGCGGCCCAGTCCGCCGCCAATCTGGCTGCCTGCGGAGTGATTCCATCCGTGGATACCGATCCCCAGGCCCTATCTGCCCCCCTCACCCGAGGAGAAGCGGCGGAGCTGTTGGACGGCACTCTGGATGTGCTGGCCGAGCAGGACAGCGGCAGCTGGCTCCCCTGGTAAGCGCGCCGTGAGACAGCAAAAGCGGCCCCGGAGCAAAACACGCTCCGGGGCCGCTTTGATATGCGCCATAGGTTTGGATCAGTCCTCGTCCGCCGCCGCATCGTACATGGGCCGTCCGCCGGCGGCACCGGCGGCAGGGGCGGCTCCGCCCACGCCGGACAGGGCGCGGAAGCGGGCCCGGGACTTCTTGATCTCGTCATAGGCCTCGGCCACCGCCTCTTCCGTGCGGCGCAAGGCATCCTCGCAGTATTCGTTGGCAGAGCGCTTCAGCTCCCGGCTGCGTTCCTCCACCTGCTGCATCAGCTCGTTGGCCCGCTGACGGGCCTGGAGGGAGATGGTGTTCTCCTCCAGCAGCTGGCGGGCCTTGTCCTCCGCCGCCTTGCGGATGGTATCCGCCTCCCGCTTGGCCGCCGCCAGCGTCTCGGCCCGGCTGGCCATGACCTTTCGGGCCTCGCCCAGTTCCATGGGGAACTGGCTGCGAATGTCGTCGATCAGGTCCAGTGCCCGGTCACGCTCGATCACACATTTATCGCTGGACAGCGGGGCGTTTTTCGCCTCGTCGATCATTTCAAATAACATGTCCAGCAGTTCTTCCACACCGCTTGCCATGGTTATCCTTCCTTTCCTTCGGTTCCTTCCAATTCCCGCATCCGCTGGTTCACTGCGTCCACGATCTCCCGGGGGACAAAGTCCGCCAGGTCAGCTCCATAGCGGGCCATCTCCTTGACGATGGTAGAGCTGAGATAGGTGTACTTCTCGCTGGAGGCCAGGAACATGGTCTCCAGGCGGGGGTTCAGCTTGCGGTTGATCACCGCCATCTGTACCTCCTGCTCAAAGTCAGACACCGCCCGCAGGCCCTTTACTACCACATGTGCCCGCCGACGCTTGGCATAGGCGGCCAGCAGCTCGTTGGAGAAGTCTACTTCTACATTCTGAAACCGGGCCGTGGACCGGCGCAGCAGCTCCACCCGCTCCTCCGGGGTGAACATGCCGTGCTTTTTAGAGTTGACCATCACGCAGACGATCAGCTTGTCAAAGCAGGCGCTGGCCCGCTTGATGATGTTCAGGTGGCCCAGAGTCACCGGGTCAAAGCTGCCCGGATAGATGGCAATACTCATTGGCGTTCTCTCCCCGCCCGGTGGAACAGCGTCAGCTTGATCTTGCCGTACCGATACTCCCGGCCCCGCTCATAGGGGGCTTCCAGCTGAGGGATGGTCCGTTCCGCCGCAGATTCGCATACTATTATACCATGTTCCCGAAGAATGTCAAACCTTGCAATGGTCTCCAATGCCCGGTCCAGCAGGTCGCTCTGATAGGGCGGGTCCAGGAAGATCAGGTCGAATTTTTCCCGGCAGCCGGACAGGAACGAGATGGCCTCCCCCTGGACCACATGGGTCCGATCCTGAAAACCGCAGGCTTTGATATTCTCCCGGATGAGGGCGGCGGCCTCCCGCCGCTGCTCGGTAAAGGTGCAGTGTTCTGCCCCACGGGACAGGGCCTCCAGTCCCAGCTGGCCCGTGCCGCCAAACAGGTCCAGCACCCGGCGGCCTTCGATCTCAAACTGGATGATATTGAACAGGGCCTCCTTCACCTTGTCGGTGGTGGGACGGGTGTCCATGCCCTGGAGTTCCTTTAACCGTCTGCCCCGGGCAGAGCCGGAAATGATGCGCATATACGTTCCTCGTTTCTCTGATTATTTCGTGTGAAAGTGCTGATACACAGCTTGAGCCGCATTTTTGGGCAGCGCCTTCTGGAGGTCCTCCAGGGATGCGGCTCGGATGGCCTTGATGCTTTTAAACTGCCGCAGCAGCTGGGAGCGGCGCTTCTCCCCCACCCCCGGGATATCGTCCAGGGCGGAGGCGCGCATGTGGCCCGCCTGCAGCTGGCGGTGGTACTCGATGGCAAAGCGGTGGGTCTCCTCCTGGATCTGCCCCACCAGGGCGAACACCGCCGGGATAGCCTGGATGCCGATCTCCCGCCCGTCCGGGTGGACCAGGGCGCGGGTGCGGTGCCGGTCGTCCTTCACCATCCCGAAGGCGGGAATGGACAGGTTCAGGGTCTCCAGCACCCGGGCGGCCACCTTCACATGTTCCTGTCCGCCGTCGATGAGCAGCAGGTCGGGCTTGTCCGAGAACTTCTCGTCCCCGTCCAGATATCGGCGGAACCGGCGGGTGAGCACCTGCTCCATGGAGGCGTAGTCATCCGGCCCGGTCATGTTTTTCAGCTTGAAGCGGCGGTAGTCGCTCTTTTTGGGCCGCCCGTCCACATAGACCACCATGGAGGCCACGATGTCGCTGGCACCGGTGTTGGAGATGTCATAGGACTCCATCCGCCGGGGGGGCTGGGTCAGGCTGAGCATCTTGCCCAGCACCTCCAACAGCTTGTTCTGCCGCTCCTCCCGGGTGGTGGCCCGGGCCACCTCTTCCCTGGCGTTCTCGTTGGCCAGGCGGATGAGGTCGGTCTTGGCCCCCCGCTGGGGGCTGACCAGCTCCACCCGCCGTCCGATCTGTTCTGACAGCATCCGGGTCAGGGGCACCTGGTCGGGCAGCTCCCAGGGCAGCAATATCTGTTTGGGCAGCCGGTCCCGGCCCACGTAATAGGCCCGGATCAGGGCGGACAGGGCGGCGGCGGGGTCCTCCTCCATGGGGGTCTCAAACAGCTCAAAGTCCTTAGCCGCCAACTCCCCCTCCATATAGTGCAGCACCACAAAGCAGCTCTTGGCCGTGCCACGGAAGTATCCGGTGACATCGGTGTCGGCCAGGGAACCGGCCACCACCTTCTGCCGCTTGCTCAGCAGCTCGATGGCCCGCAGCCGGTCCCGAATTTCCGCCGCGTGTTCAAAGCGCAGCTCCTCCGCCGCCTGCTCCATCTCCGCCGTCAGGTCGGCCTGGACCTCTTTAAACCGCCCCTCCAGCAGGGAGACGGCCTGGGCGATGGCCTGGTCGTGGGCGGACTTCAGCTCGTCCCCCCGGCAATAGCCGTCGCATTTGTTCATGTGGAAGTTGAGGCAGGGCCGCTCCTTGCCGATGTCCCGGGGGAACTTCTTTCGGCAGGAGGGCAGGCGCAGGGCGGTGCGCAGGGCATCGATGATGGCCTGGGTGTTCTTCCGGCTGGCATAGGGGCCAAAGTACCGGGCCCCGTCCTCCGCCACCTTGCTGGCCAGGGAGAACCGGGGATAGGCCTCGTTGGACAGGCGGATATAGGGATAGCCCTTGTCGTCCTTGAGCAGGATGTTATACCGGGGCTGGTGCCGCTTGATGAGGGCACACTCCAGCACCAGAGCCTCGAACTCGCTGTCGGCGATGATCACGTCGAAGTGGTCGATCTGGCTGACCATGGCCCGGGTCTTCTCGGTATGGGCGGCGGAGTCCTGAAAATATTGGGAGACCCGATTTTTCAGCGCCTTGGCTTTGCCCACATAGATGACGGTGTTCTTGGCATCCTGCATGATATATACGCCCGGCTTCAGGGGCAGACTGTGTGCTTTTTCTTTCAGTTCGTCAAAGGTCATGACCGCCCCTCCCCTCTCCTGCGGGCATTTATTTTCCGGACACGTCAAAAAAGGCGCCGCAGCGCGGCGCCTTTTTGCTTGACAGTTGGCTTACTCAGAGAAATCGGAAGAGATCATCTTATACAGAGCCTCGACCGCTTCCTTCTCGTCGGGGCCGTCCGCGATCAGCTTAATGGGGGTGCCCTTCACGATACCCAGGGACAACACACCCAGCAGGCTCTTGGCGTTGACCTTCCGCTCCTCCTTCTCTACCCAGATGGAGCTTTTGAACTCGTTGGCCTTCTGAATGAAATAGGTAGCGGGTCTGGCGTGCAGACCGACCTGATTATTCACGACTGCTTCCTGACTATACATAAGCTGTACCTCCGCCTCGTCGTTTTAGTTTGTGTAGCTTTAGCATACCAGATTTAGACCGTTGCCGTCAATGACAATTTTCACAAATATCGCATGGTTTTCACCAGAAACGGGAAGCAAAATCTGTCATTTTGCGCAAACCAACAAAAAATCAATCCCGTTTTCTAAAAAAATTAACAATTTACCCGCAAATTTTCTGTCGGAACCCTGCGTCTGCATGCCGCGTCACCGCAGCTCTGCCACGGTCACGCCGTCCTCCCCCTCGCCGTAGCGGCCGGGTCGAAAGGCCTTGATATAGCGGCTGCGCTTGAGATAGGTGCGCACGGCCTTGCGCACCGCGCCGGTCCCCTTGCCGTGGATGATGGTCACCGTCTCCAGCTTGCCCATCATGGCCGTATCCAAAAAGCGCTCCAGCACGGAGATGGCCTCGTCGGTCATCATGCCCCGCAGGTCGATCTGGCTGGGGACGGCGGCAGTGCGCAGGGTGTGCTGGGCCCGGGCCACGATCTTTCGGGCCTCCCGCTGGGTGTGGGTCTCCCCCTCCACCACCCGGACCTCCTCCTGCTTGGCAGAGATCTTCAGAATACCCGCCTGCAGCTGCAGGGAGCCGTCCTTGTTCACCGACAGCACCGTGGCCTTGGTGCCCATGGACACCAGCTCCACCGTGTCCCCCGCCACGGCGGGACGGGTGGGCGGCGGGGCCTCGGTCTGGGGAGCGGAGCCGCCCAGGTTCCGCTCCGCCTCGTTGAGCATCCGGCGGGCCTCCGCCCGGCTGTCGTTCACCTGCTGCCAATCCAGGCGGTCCTGGCGCTTCTGCATCTCCTTCAGCTGGGACAGGGCCAGGTCGCTGGCCGCCCGGGCCTCCTCGATGATGCCCCGGGCCTCGGCCTGGGCCTTCTCCACCACTTTGGAGCGCTCCTCCTCCAGCTTCTTCCGATACTCCCGGGCCTTGGCGGCGGACTGCTCCATCTCCAGCTTCAGGCGGCGGGCCTCCGCCCGTTCCTTCTCCATCTCCTGGCGCTGCTGGTCCAGGCGGGTGAGCACGTCCTCAAAGCGCACGTTCTCCGCATCCAGCCGGGCGGCGGCCTTGTCGATGATATACTCGGGCAGCCCCAGACGGCGGGAGATGGCAAAGGCGTTGGACTTGCCCGGGATGCCCAGCACCAGACGATAGGTGGGGGCCAGAGTGTCCACGTTGAACTCGCAGGAGGCATTCTCCACCCCGGGGGTGGTCATGGCGTATACCTTTAACTCGGCGTAGTGGGTGGTGGCGCACACCTGGGCCCCCATGCCCCGCACCGATTCGATGACGGCGGCGGCCAGGGCTGCGCCCTCCACCGGGTCGGTGCCCGCCCCCAGCTCGTCGAAGAGGATCAGGCTCTCGTCGTCCGCCTCCTTTAAAATGCCCACGATGTTGACCATGTGGGAGGAGAAGGTGGACAGGGACTGGGCGATGGACTGCTCGTCGCCGATGTCGGCCAGCACCCGGCGGAACACCCGCACCGTGGAGTCGGACCCGGCGGGGATGTGCAGGCCGCACTGGGCCATCAGGGTGATAAGGCCGATGGTCTTCAGGGTCACCGTCTTGCCGCCGGTGTTGGGGCCGGTGATGACCAGGGTGTCGAACCGCTCCCCCAGCTCCAGGTCGTTGGGCACGGCCTTCTTCTTGTCGATGAGGGGGTGCCGGGCCCGGCGCAGGCGCAGGAACTTGTCAGACAGTTTGGGCTCGCTGCACTCCAGCTTTAAGGACAGCTGTGCCCGGGCGAAAATGGTATCCAGCCAGACGATGAGCTGATAGTCCTCCAGAATGTCCTCCTTGTGAGCGGCGCAGTCGGCGGACAGCTCGGCCAGGATGCGCTCGATCTCCTTCTTCTCCTTGGCGGCCAGCTCCCGCAGCTCGTTGTTGGCCTTCACCACGCCCATGGGCTCGATAAAGAAGGTGGAGCCGGAGGAGGACACGTCGTGGACCAGGCCGGGGATGGCGTTCTTGTGCTCGGACTTCACGGGCACCACATAGCGGTCAGACCGGATGGTGATGATGGACTCCTGCAGATACTTGGACTGGTTGGAGGAGATGAGCCGCTGCAGGATATCCCGGACCTTCGCCTCAGCGGCCCGCATGTGTCGGCGGATGGAGGCCAGCTCCGGGCTGGCGGAGTCGGCGATCTCATCCTCCCCCAGAATGGAGTTGGTGATGCGCTCCTCCAAAAAGCGGTTGGGGGTGAGGGCCTGGAACAGGTGGGAGATGGGGCTCTTCTCCTGGCTGGCGCCATAGTCCCCGGCGGTGCGGGCCGCCCGCAGCACGGCGGCCACGTCGGTGAGCCCCCGGGTGGACAGGCTGCCCCCCATGTCCGCCCGCTGGAGGGATGCGGCCACGGGCTTTACCCCGGAGAAACCGGGGCTGCCCCGCAGTATGAGCATCTTCACGGCGGCGGACGTCTCGTCTTGGGCCCGCTGGATGTCGTCAATATCCGTCATAGGGCGGAGTGTAAGGGATTTTTCCTTGCCTTCCTCCGTCACGGCGCAGCCCGCCAGCATGGTCAATACCTGGGGCAGTTCAAGGATCTGAATGGACTTTTCTGATAATTCACTCATAGATGAAACTCCTGTATCCGGCCAGTGCCGGATGATTTATCTTTGCCTATTTTCCCACAAATCATGCCATTTTGCAAGGGGGCGGTCAGCCTACCCCCGCCGCCGGGCCGAAATAGGTGACCAGCAGGTCCACGCAGGCCCCATAGGACCGGATGCCCAGGCTCTGGCCGTTGCCCTTTAAAAAGGAATCGTACACCTGCTCCGCCCGGTCCTCCACCGGGGAGCGCATGGCCGCCCAATATTGGTTGTTGTCCTGCCAGTCCTGGGACAGCTCCGCCGTGAACGTGCTCCGGGCGATGGCCTGCCAGGTCTGGGGGGCCACATCGTACAGGGCATTGCACAGCTGGATCAGGCCCATAAGATAACCGGAATACTGATAGGTCACGTCCTCCCCGGTGACGCAGGCGGCGATGCCCACAAAATTGGCCTCCAGCTCGGAGGCGACCATACGCTGGTGGGCCATCTCGTGGGCGATGGTCGCCGGAACAAGGCAGGCCGGGGCATCCACGTTTACGTTGGCCTCCCCGGTGAAGGGGAAGTACATCCCGGTAAAGCCCAGGCGGCTCTGGAACCGGGAGAAGAAAATGGGCTTGACCCTTACGGAATCCATAGCAAGGCAAGGAAATTCCCTTGTCAGGTTTTCATAGACCTCCGGGCCGGTCTGGAACACGGTCTCCCGGTCTGCGGCGAAGTGTCCCTCCCCGTCCCGGGGGACCTGGCCGGCCAGCCGGGCGGCGTTTTGGGCGAAGTAACGGGTCACGGCGGCCAGTTCCTCCACCGAGCAGGCCCGGTCGGAAAGACCGCTGCGCTGGGCGAAGGTGTCGGCATAATAGGCCGCCCGCCACATCCAGCAAAAGGCGCACCACAGCCACAGCCAGGCCGCCCCCAGGGCCAGCAGCCGCCGGAAGAACCGTCCCAGCCCCCGGCGGCGAACGAGACCCGCCACAGCCCGGACCAGCCACACCAGGTTCCCCGCCAAAAACAGGGCGATCAGCCACTCCATCACGGAAACCGGTACCCGGGACCACAGCCGCCCCAGCAGCCGCTCCCCCGGGCCCATTACATGGAACACCCAGAAATTCATCACGGCCCGCTTGCTGTGCAGCAGCTGGAACAGCACGCTCAGGGCCGCCGGGATGCACAGCGCCCCCGCCCACCGCCAAAAGATCCGGGAGCGGGAGCCGGTCCGCTCCTTCCCTTTGCAAAATATGTCGTTCACAAAACGTTCCTCCTGCCTAGTCTATGTCGATCACCGGCCCCCGGGTCCACTCCTGTCCCGGTGGGGGCAGCTGGGGCAGAAACAGGCCGTACAGGTCGGTACACCGGGCCTCCAGCTCAAACAGCTGCCGCCCCGGCCCGTCCAGAGCCCGGGCGTGGGCGGGCTTGGTCAAAATGGGCAGCTGGGCTTTCTGCTTCATCTCTTTCAAAACCTCCCGGCCCCGTGCATTGAAGCCCAGCACCCGGAGATAGGGCGGCTCATCTGGGATATCCGCCGCCGTCAGGCCCAAGAAAGCCCACAGGGCCATCCGCCGCAGCCGGGCCATGGCATAGCGCCGGGTCTTGGCCTGAGCAAAGAAATCGTCCAAGCTATGACACCGCTGCCCCGCCCGCTCTAATCGCTGGGGCAGGCCCTCCCCGGCTCCGGCATCGGGCAGCTTGGCCCAGTCCTCCGCCCTCATCTTCCGCAGACAGGCCAGCATCGCCCGCTCCCCCAGCTCGGGATCGGTCATGGGGGCGGACTGTAAAAGGGGCAGATTCCCGGCGGGGACATAGGGCCGGACGGCCTCCCACTCCCCCCGTGCCAGGTGCTGCCGCAGCTGAGTGGCGGAGCGGAAGCCCTCCCCCGTTTTTCCAAGACTGTTGTGAGCCGCCCCCTCCCGGCGGACGGTGACGGGGCGGATGGCGCTGCCCAGCGCCCGCAGGGAACGGAGATACTCCACCCCCAAATTGTTGTTGGGGCTGGCCAGAGCGGTCCCCGCCGGACCGATCAGGCGCTCTACTGCGGCCTGACGGGCGGCGGCAAAAGAAGCGCCCCCTTCTAACGCCCGCCGCAGCTGTGCCGGGTAGTCCGGGCTGTCCAGGCAGTCCGCCGCCGCTTGAAGGGAGGACAGTTCCCCCGTCTCGCTGCCAAAGCACAGGGTGTCCACCACCCCGCTGCGGCACATCAGCGCCACCGCCCCCCGGGCGAAGGACTCCGCCGAGGAGGCCGCCCACACCGTGGGCAGCTCCAGGACCAGGTCCGCCCCGCCGTTCAGGGCCATCCGGGCCCGGGTCCACTTGTCCGTCACGGCGGGCCGCCCCTGCTGGACCCAGTTGCCGCTCATCACCGCAGCCACCGCCGTGTCCCGTCCGAGCTGCTCCCGCAGGGCGGATACCTGATAGGCGTGTCCGGTGTGAAAGGGGTTATATTCCGCTGTGATCCCGGCGATATTCAAGGGCGCTCCTCCTACAAGTTACGATAGTTAATTTTCTGCATCTTTTAAGCAAGATAGCGATTGTATTTTACGAAAAAAAGAGGTATAATACAATGGCTTTTTTATTGTACCGCCATTTCCGGCACAAGGCAACGAAAACAATAAAATTTCTGTTATGAAGGAGATCGACTTCTATGAACGTACTGGTCATCAACGCCGGCAGCTCTTCCCTGAAGTATCAGCTGCTCAACCCCGATACCCAGGAGATCCTGGCCAAGGGCCTGTGTGAGCGCATCGGCATCGACGGCAAGTTTACTTATAAGCCCACCGGCAAGACGGCTGTCAAGGCCGCCGACGTGGCTATGCCCACCCATTCCGAGGCCATCCAGACCGTGCTGAACGCCCTGGTGGACAAGGACAACGGCGTCATCACCTCCATGAAGGAGATCGACGCGGTGGGTCACCGGGTGGTCCACGGCGGCGAGAAGTTTGCCAAGTCCGTGCTCATCACCGACGAGGTCATGGCCACCATCGAGGAGTGCAACCCCCTGGCCCCCCTGCACAACCCCGCCAACATCATCGGCATCCGCGCCTGCCAGCAGCTGATGCCCGGTACCCCCATGGTGGCCGTGTTCGACACCGCCT
>PPYF01546215.1_pt1 | contig 10391 bp, 7 predicted proteins | sample 1559871 | NCBI WGS metagenome assembly PPYF01 (sample SAMN08240021, study PRJNA423297) | Human gut metagenome, whole genome shotgun sequencing project.
TGACCTGTGCAAGGCCTCCACCACCGCCACCACCGTCACCTCCATGGTGGGCCCCATTCTCAACAACCTGTCCCACATCTTCTATGCCATCACCTGCGCGGTGGGCGTCCTGTGGCTGACAGGGGAGGGGGCCGGCGGCATCCTCATCGGTTTTTTGCAGTATGTCCGCACCTTTGCCGACCGCGTCAGCCAGATCTCCGAGCAGTTCAACGCTCTGATGATGGCCCTGGCCGGTGCCGAGCGGATTTTTGGCATCCTGGACCTGCCTCCCGAGGAGGACCAGGGTCAGGTGACCCTGGAGCAGAACGGCGATGACTACAGCTGGCGTCTGCCGGACGGTGCCCTGGTGCCCCTGCGGGGGGACGTGCGGTTTGCCCATGTGGACTTCTCCTATGTGCCGGATAAGCCGGTGCTGCGCGACCTGTCCCTGTATGCCAAGCCCGGCCAGAAGATCGCCTTTGTGGGTTCCACCGGCGCCGGAAAAACCACCATCACCAACCTCATCAACCGCTTCTATGATATCGAGTCCGGCTCTATCACCTACGATGGCATCGACGTGCGCCGCATCCGCAAGGACGACCTGCGCCGCTCCCTGGGTATGGTGCTGCAGGACACCCACCTGTTCACCGGCACCGTCATGGAGAACATCCGCTACGGGCGTCTGGAGGCCACCGACGACGAGTGCATTCGCGCCGCCAAGATCGCCAACGCCCACTATTTCATCTCTCACCTGCCCCAGGGGTATGACACGGTCCTGTATTCCGACGGCGCCAACCTCAGCCAGGGCCAGCGCCAGCTGGTGGCCATTGCCCGGGCGGCGGTGTCCCGGGCTCCGGTGCTGATCCTGGACGAGGCCACCTCCTCTGTGGACACCCGCACGGAAAAGCTCATCGGCCAGGGGCTGGACGCCCTGATGGCCGGGCGCACGGTGTTCGTCATCGCCCACCGGCTGTCCACCGTCCGCAACGCCAATGCCATCATGGTGCTGGAGCAGGGCCGCATCATTGAGCGGGGCGACCACCGGGAGCTGCTGGACCAGAAGGGGAAGTACTATCAGCTCTGCCACAACATGATCGAATTGACCTAACTGTTCACCGAAAACATCTGCGAGATATAATCGTTAACCGTTAATCTGCGGCGAAAGTTAGCGGATAAAAACAGCAGAAAATCCGGCACAAGAGAATAAAAATACAAAGAAAATGGATAATTGTCATTTTTTTTGGAATATTCACAGAAAGTTTAATCTTAGTGTTGAAAAATCTACTGTTTCATGATACAATTAGGAAAACATTTTAATCCTGGGCGGCGATAAGTAAAATGCACAAAAACCGTCCGCCATCGGCGAACAGACTGGTGCGTAGTGGACAGCGAGCCGTGGACGCACCCAGCCGTCCCCAAAGGAAAGATCATGGCAGAAAAGAATAAAAAGCGCGGCGGACGCCGTGCCCATCTCAACGATTTCCATGTGAATCTTGCCGGTGATTATGTATATACCGGCACCCACTACTCCTATGTGGACCAGGGCCGCAGCCGCGACCGGGTCCAGCGGGAGCTGCTGGGACTGAGCGTTGCCGTCATGCTGGCCGTGGTGGCCGGCGGCTGCAGCGATGCCCCCGCCATGCTGAACTGCTGGTACGTCATCCTCCCCTATATCTGCGAGGCCGCCGCGGCGGTCAGCGTGATCTGGGCGGTGCTCCGGCTGCGGAAGGCGGAGGAACCCATCCGGGAGTACATTTATAAAAAGAGCGTGCAGGCGCTGCCCCACCGGGCCATGCTCTGCATGATCTTCGCGGGGCTGGGCTTCGTGACCATGGTGCTCTACCTGGCCATGAACGGCTCCGGCGGCCGCGTGGCCTCCGTGATCGCCTACCTGGCGCTGAAGGCGCTGGTGGCCGGGGGAGCGTGGCTCCTGTGGCGGTATATGCTGACCCTGAAATGGGAAAAGCTCCCCGCCCGCGACTTGGATACGCCTCAGGCGTGATCCACCAATTTCTTTTGTGAACTCCGGGCTTCTGCCCGCGTTCAAAAAAATTTAAGGAGGATTCCAATGAAGAAAGCTACCCGTATCTTGGCTCTGGTACTTTGCGCTGTCATGTGCCTGGGCCTGTTCGTTGGCTGCGGCAACAAAGGCAAGCAGAACAGCGACACCCCGTTGGTCGTGGGTTATTCCCCGTTCAACAGCAAGTTCTCCCCCTTCTTCTCCGAGACCGCTTATGACCAGGACGTCTGGGTCATGACCGCTATCAGCCTGCTGAACAGCGATCGCCAGGGCGCCATCATCATGAAGGGTATCGAAGGCGAAACCAAGGCCTACAATGGCACCGACTACACCTACCACGGTCCCGCTGACTGCGAGATTGTGGAGAACACCGATGGCACTGTGGACTACAACTTCAAGCTGCGCGAGGACCTGAAGTTCTCCGACGGTGAGCCTATCACCATCGACGACGTCATCTTCTCCATGTACGTCCTGTGCGATCCTACCTACGACGGCAACAGCACCCTGTATGCTCTGCCCATCCAGGGCATGGATGCTTACCGTTCCGGTATGGACACCCTGTACAACCTGATGCTGGCTGCCGGCCGCGACAACACCGACTTCTCCAAGTGGAAAGAGGCGGATCAGACTGCCTTCTGGGCTGACGTGGATCAGGCCGGCGTGAAGTTCGTCCAGGCCATCATGCAGTACTGCATTGCCCAGGGCGCTAACGCCGAGGGCGATTCCGTTGCCGCCTGCATGGCCAACTGGGGCTTCGAGCTGCCCGCCGATGCTACCGAGGCGGACGCCTTCAACGCCATCGTCGCCAAGTATCCCTCCCTGGCCGAGGCTGTCGACACTGAGAAGCCCGAAGGCACCACCTTCACCAGCCTGCTGAACGACTACGAGACCAAGTACACCAAGGGTATCGAGACCGGCACCTCCGCTGCCAACATCTCCGGCATCAAGAAGACCGGCGACTACAGCATGACCGTCTCCCTGACCCAGGTCGACGCCACCGCCATCTATCAGCTGGGTGTGACCATCGCCCCCATGCACTACTATGGCGAGAAGACCAAGTATGACTACGACAACAACAAGTTCGGCTTTGACAAGGGCGATCTGAGCCACGTTCGCGAGAAGACCACCACCCCCCTGGGTGCTGGCCCCTACAAGTTCATCAAGTTCGAGAATGGTACCGTGAACTTCGAGGCTAACGATTCCTACTATCTGGGCGCCCCCAAGACCAAGTATGTCAACTTCCTGCAGACTCAGGAAGACGATAAGCTCAACGGCGTCGTCACCGGCACCGTGGATATCACCGATCCTTCCTTCAGCTCCACCACCGTGGACGCCATCAAGGCTGCCAACAAGAACGACGATGTCAACGGCCCCGCCATCACCACCGATACCGTGGATAACCTGGGCTATGGTTACCTCGGCATGAGCGCCAACACCATGAACGTCAACAAGGAGCCCGGCTCCGATGCCTCCAAGGCTTATCGTAAGGCTTTCGCCACCGTTCTGGCTGCTTACCGCACCGTCGCCATCGAGTCCTACTATGGCGAGCGCGCTTCCGTCATCAACTACCCCATCTCCAACACCTCTTGGGCTGCTCCTCAGGCTGCTGATCCTGGCTACAAGGTCGCTTTCTCTGTGGATGCTCAGGGTAAGGACATCTATACCTCCGACATGACCGACGAGCAGAAGTATGAGGCCGCCCTGCAGGCTGCCCTGGGCTTCTTCGAGGCCGCCGGCTGCAAGGTCGAGAACGGCAAGGTCGTCTCCAACCCCGAGGGTGGTATGGATACCGCTAACTACGCCATCGAGCGCGAGGCCCTGATCCCCGCCGACGGCAAGGGCGATCACCCCTCCTTCATGATCCTCACCGAGGCCTCCAAGGCTCTGGAGAAGATCGGCGTGCACCTGATCGTCACCGACCTGTCCGACAGCACGCAGCTGTGGGATACCATCGAGGCCGACCAGGCTGACATGTGGGCTGCCGCTTGGAACGCCACCCCGGATCCTGATATGTATCAGATCTACTTCTCCGGCATGGACGGCAAGGCTGCCGGCGGCTCCAACTACATGTACGACATCAACGATGCCGAGCTGAACCAGCTGATTCTGGATGCCCGCAATTCTCTGGACCAGAGCTATCGTAAGACTCTGTACAAGTCCTGCCTGGACATCATCGTTGACTGGGCCGTTGAGGTTCCTGTCTATCAGCGTCAGAACGCCATCATCTTCTCCACCCAGCGTGTCAACATGAACACTGTCACCCCCGACATCACCACCTTCTATGGCTGGCTGAACGAGGTCGAGAAGATCGAGCTGAACTGACAAAGTTCCGCACCCAAGACCTGTACGACAACATAGGTTAAGTCACAAGGTACGCCCCCGGCGGCTCCGGCCGCCGGGGGGTGCCCCGACTGCATATCAAGGAGCGACCCGGGCGGGGCCGGGGGTGTTGCTTGATGTGCAGTGGGTAGTCTATAGGGAGGGGCGGAACAGACGTGTTCCGCCAATCTGCATCACTGTATCATCAGATCGGAGGGTTATCAGTGCGCAAATACATCATCAAAAGAATTCTAATCTCAATCGTCATCCTGTTCCTTGTCGCATTCGTCATCTACGCATTGATGCGCTGTCTCCCCACGTCCTACGTGGAGGCTATGGCGCGTCAGAAGTCCATGCAGCCCAACTCCAAGTCCTTTGAGGAGTGGATGGAGCAGCTCACCCACATGTACAATCTGGACGTGGGCATTGTTCCCGGCTTCTTCAAGTGGCTGGGCCAGATGCTGACCTTCAACTTCGGCGACAGCTGGCTGTGGACCAAACCCGTCACGGAAGTATTCAACAACTGTGTGTGGATCTCCTTCTTCATGGGCCTCATCGCCTTCGTGCTGGAGATCATCATCGCGATTCCCCTGGGCGTCATTGCCGCCACCAAGCAGTACAGCAAGACAGACTATGTCATTTCGGTGCTGGCTCTGGCCGGTATTTCGCTGCCCACCTTCTTCTTTGCTTCTCTGCTGAAGCTGTTTTTCTCCGTGAAGCTGGACTGGTTCGACCTGTATGGTCTCACCGGCCGCAATCACGAGCAGCTCTCAGCCTTCGGGAAGCTCCTGGACATGGGACATCATCTGGTTCTGCCCATCGTCACCCTGGTGGTTATCAGTGTCGGTTCCCTCATGCGTTACACCCGCACCAACATGCTGGAGGTGCTCAACGCTGACTTCATCCGCACGGCCCGGGCCAAGGGTCTGTCCGAGCGCAAGGTCATCTATCACCATGCGTTCCGCAACACCCTGATCCCCCTGGTCACCATCATCGGTGGTTCTTTGCCCGGCCTGTTCTCCGGCGCACTGATCACCGAGACGCTGTACTCCATCCCCGGCATCGGCTACATTTCCTACCAGTCCATGGTGGGCGGCGATATTCCGTTCTCCATGTTCTACCTGGTCTTTATGGCCGTGCTGACCCTGTTGGGTAACCTGATTTCTGATATTCTGTACGCCGTGGTCGATCCTCGCGTACGCATCGCTTAAGAAGGGAGGAGGAAGTAAAATGGCAGATCGCAAAGATAAGATCAATGAGCAGCAGGTCGAGCAGGAGATCCGTGAGGAGATCCGCGAGGAAATGAAGCACGCCGACCAGGAGCCTGCTCAGGAGCAGTATTCTCTGAACGATGACCGTCGTGTTAAGGTCCTTTCTCCCGGTATGCTGGTGGCCAAGCGCTTCATCCGCAACCGCATGGCCGTCACCGGTCTGGTCATCCTGGTTTTCATGTTCGTGTTTTCCTTCATCGGCGGCCTGATCTCCCCCTATGGTCAGGACCAGTTCTTCTACACCGATAAGACCATCCGCCGTGACTTCGGCGCGGCCAAGGAAAACACCGAGTTCCAGTACGCCAGCAACAACGACGAGGTGTTCGGCCTCACCGCCCAGGCCAGAGCTATGCTGGCCATCCAGCAGGGGAAGACCACCTTCTCCAACAAGAGCGACAACTTCACCCTGACCAAGGTTTCCGACGACTTCTATTCCGTGGAATACAACGGTCAGGTGGTGGGCTACGCCGGCAAGAAGCTGGTGAACGCCTCCGCCAAGGACAGCACCCTGTCCTTCGACTTCAAGTATCAGGCCCTACTGGCCTCCGCCTCCGGCGCTAAGGAATTCACCGCCGACGGCGTAGCCTACACCCTGGCCGAGGATGGCAGCATCACCTCCCAGGACGGCGCCGATGTGGCCTATGTCAGCAACATCATCGTCAACGCCATTTCCCCCGACGTGTTCCTGAGCCGCGACTTCAAGGAGAAGCTGTATGCCGCCATTGCCACAGCTGAAAACGGCAAGGCTGCCTTCAGCTATACCGACGAGTCCCTGATCGTCGCCGAGGAGCCTGAGGAGGAGCCCGACACCGAGGAGCCGTCCTCCGGCATCAACACCGAGGACCCCAACGCTCCCACCCAGGAGGATACTCCCACCAGCGCCACCGCTGAGTACGATCTGGAGTATGATCCCGCCACCATGAGCTGGAAGATCCTCCAGGAGAAGCCCAGCCGTCAGTACGATCAGTATTCCTTCCCCAGCAAGGACCACTGGCTGGGCACCGATATGTACGGTATGGATATGCTGACCCGCCTGATGTACGGCGGCCGCGTCTCCCTGCTGATCGGCTTCATCGTCATCATCATTGAGACCGTCATCGGCGTGATCTTCGGCGGTATCTCCGGCTACTTCGGCGGCTGGGTGGATAACCTGATCATGCGTATCGTCGATATCTTCTACTGCATCCCCTCCATGCCCATCATCATTATTCTGGGCGCGGCTATGGATGCATCCCGCGTGGACCCCACCATCCGAATGGTCTACTTAATGCTGATCCTGGGCTTCCTGGGCTGGGCTGGTATCGCCCGTCTGGTCCGCGGCCAGATCCTGTCTCTGCGTGAGCAGGAGTACATGGCTGCCGCCGAGGCCTGCGGCCTCAGCGTGTCCCGCCGGATCTTCAAGCACCTGATCCCCAATGTCGTTCCCCAGCTGATCGTCACCTGCACCATGGGCCTGGGCAGCGTCATCATCACCGAGGCGACCCTGTCCTTCCTGGGCCTGGGCGTTAAGTTCCCCTTCGCTTCCTGGGGCAACATCATCAGCGACGTCAACGACACCCACGTTCTGACCACCTATTGGTTCATCTGGATCCCCGCCGGCGTGCTGCTGCTGCTGACGGTTCTGGCGTTCAACCTGGTTGGCGACGGACTGCGGGATGCCTTTGACCCGAAGATGAAGCGCTGAGGAAGGAGGAGATCATATGGCTAAGAAAAACGAAAACGGCTATCTGTCCGCGAAGGAATCCCGCCGGATTTCCCGGGAGAACCGCAAAATCACGGATCAGTTTGAAAAGCTGCACAAGCGCAAGAACGTGCCCGAGGAGGAATTCCTCACCAAGATGCACGACGAGAACAACTCCCTGGAGATCGAGAATCTGCACACCTACTTCTTCTCTGACGTGGGTACCGTCCGCGCGGTAGACGGCGTCTCCTTTGATGTGCCCATCGGCAAGACCGTGGGCGTGGTGGGTGAGTCCGGCTGCGGCAAGTCCGTTACCAGCCTGTCCATCATGCAGCTGCTTCAGCGGCCCCAGGGCCAGATCGTGGAGGGCGAGATTCGCCTGAATCTGGGCAACGGCAAGGCTTATGACATCACCAAGACTCCTATTGAGCAGATGCAGAAGCTCCGCGGCAACTACATGTCCATGATTTTCCAGGAGCCCATGACCAGCCTGAACCCGGTGTTCCGCATCGGCGCCCAGCTGGATGAGGTCATTGCCCTGCACGACGGTGAAGGCAAGACCGCCGAGGACATCAAGGCCCGCTCCATCCATCTGCTGGAGATGGCCGGTATCGCCAACAGCGAGGGCGTCTACAAGATGTTCCCTCATGAGCTGTCCGGCGGTATGCGCCAGCGTGTCATGATTGCTATGGCTCTGTCCTGCAATCCCCGCCTGATTATCGCCGATGAGCCCACCACGGCTCTGGACGTGACCATCCAGGCCCAGATTCTAGACCTGCTTCGCAACCTGAAGGATAAGATCAATTCCTCCATCATGCTGATCACCCACGACCTGGGTGTTATCGCCGAGATGGCCGACTACGTGGTGGTCATGTACGCCGGCCGCGTGGTGGAGAAGGGCACCGCCCAGGAGATTTTCGCCAATCCCGCGCACCCCTACACCATCGGCCTGATGGCTTCCAAGCCCATGGTCGGTAAGAAGGTGGATAAGCTGTATTCCATCCCCGGCAAGGTCCCCAACCCCATCAACATGCCCAACTACTGCTATTTCAAGGATCGCTGCGAAATGTGCGTGGACGGCTGCCAGGGTGAGTATCCCCACATGATCCAGCTGTCCCCCACGCATATGGTCAGCTGCTATCGTTACTACGGAAAGGAGGACGCTCAGAATGGCTGATGTCAAAAAGACCGCTGAGGAGAAGATCCAGTACGATCCTCAGTACATCCTCCAGGTCAAGGACCTGAAGAAGTACTTTCCCATCAAGGGCGGCATGCTCAACAAGACCGTTGGCTATGTGAAGGCCGTGGACGGCGTCACCTTTAACCTCAAGCGCGGTACCACCATGGGTCTGGTGGGCGAGTCCGGCTGCGGCAAGACCACCACCGGCCGTACCATCCTTCGTCTGTCCGGCGAAAAGACCGGCGGCCAGGTGCTGTTCAACGGTCAGGAGGTCTATGACCTCAGTGCCAAGGAAATGCGCGATATGCGCACCAAGATGCAGATCATCTTCCAGGACCCCTTCTCCTCTCTGCAGCCCCGTATGCCCGTGGGCGAGATCATCGGTGAGGCCGTCCGCGAGCACGGTCTGGTGCCCAAGGAAGAATTTGACGACTATATCGATAAGGTCATGGACGACTGCGGCCTGCAGTCCTTCCACAAGGATCGCTATCCCCATGAGTTCTCCGGCGGCCAGCGTCAGCGCATCTGTATCGCCCGGGCCCTGGCTCTGAAGCCTGAGTTCATCGTCTGCGATGAGCCCGTGTCCGCCCTGGACGTGTCCATCCAGGCGCAGATCATCAATCTGCTGAAGGAGCTGCAGGAGCAGTATAAGTTCACCTATCTGTTCATCTCCCACGATCTGTCCGTGGTGGAGCATATCTCCGACACCGTGGGCGTTATGTATCTGGGCAACCTGGTGGAATACGGCGCTACCGAGGACATCTTCAAGAATCCTCTGCACCCCTACACCAAGGCTCTGTTCTCCGCCATCCCCGTGCCGGACCCCACGGCCAAGATGAACCGCATCGTGCTGGAGGGCTCCATTCCTTCCCCGGCCAATCCTCCCGCAGGCTGCAAGTTCCACACCCGCTGCGCCCAGTGCATGGAGCAGTGCAAGACCGAGGTGCCGGAGCAGCGCGAGATCGAGCCCGGCCACTTTGTGGTCTGCCACCTGTACGACCAGAAATAATGGCCGAGAAGGAAAAACACTGGGAGGACGACGACGGCCGCACCATCGCGGATATGTCGCAGGTGAAGCGTCCGTCGCTGTTCGGCAATCTGCCTGGCAGCGTCTATAAACGGGAGGAGAAGCCGGAGGAGCAGGAGCCCAGGAAGGCAGCTCCCTGGGTGGACGACTCCCTGAGCAAGCAGGACCGTCATGCGTTCTTCTTAGGCACCATGAAGGCGTCGCTGCTGATCGGCGCGGCCTACCTGGTGGGATTCGGCGTCTTTATTCTGATCCTGACGCTTCTGTTCCGCTGAGGACAGGAACCAAAATGCCTGAAAGGGCGTCCTCCCTTTGGAGGACGCCCTTTTTTGCGCTGCTACAATAGAAAATGGGAGGACCATCATGATTTCATCCATGCTGCAATACATCCAGAAAAGCCCCGACTGCTTCCACGCGGTGGAAAATCTCCGCCAGCGGCTGATGGGGGAGGGGTATACCCAGCTGACGGCAGGGGAGTGGAGCCTGACCCCCGGCGGCAAGTATTTTATCACCAAGAACGGCTCGTCGCTGCTGGCATTCCGGGTGCCCCAGGGTGCCCCAACCGGGTTTGTGCTGACGGCCAGTCACTCGGATTCTCCCTGCTTCCGGCTGCGGGACCATGCAGAACTGGCCGGTGAGTTTGTGCGCCTTTCCGCCGAGCGCTACGGCGGCATGATCAACGACTGCTGGCTGGACCGCCCCCTCAGCGCTGCCGGACGGGTGCTGGTGCGCCGGGACAACGGTCTGGAGACACGTCTGGTGGATCTGAAAAAGGACATGGCCCTGATCCCCCGGGTGGCCATCCACCTGAACCGGGACGGCAACAACGGCACCAAGTATAACCCTGCCCAGGACCTGGTGGCCCTGTACGCCGGCGGGGAGCAGAAGGGCAGCTTCGACCGGGAGATCGCCGC
>PPYF01549269.1_pt1 | contig 10391 bp, 9 predicted proteins | sample 1559871 | NCBI WGS metagenome assembly PPYF01 (sample SAMN08240021, study PRJNA423297) | Human gut metagenome, whole genome shotgun sequencing project.
GGTGCATTTCCTGTGATCAGTGTCAGTCTCAGGGCATCTGCACCGTACTTGTCGATGATCTCAAGCGGATCGATACCATTTCCAAGAGACTTACTCATCTTACGTCCCTGAGAGTCTCTTACAAGACCGTGAATCAGTACTGTGTTAAACGGAGCTTTTCCTGTATGCTCATATCCTGAGAATACCATACGGATTACCCAGAAGAAGATAATGTCATATCCTGTTACAAGAACATCTGTCGGATAGAAGTAATCAAGGTCTTCTGTCTTCTCCGGCCATCCAAGTGTGGAGAACGGCCACAGTGCGGAAGAGAACCATGTATCCAGTGTATCCTCATCCTGTGTGAAATGTGTACATCCACAGTGTGGGCATTTCTCCGGCGCTTCTTTCGCAACTACGAATTCACCGCACTCATCACAGTAATAAGCCGGAATTCTGTGTCCCCACCAGATCTGACGGGAGATACACCAGTCTTTGATGTTCTCAAGCCAGTGAAGGTAAATCTTGTCAAAACGCTCCGGTACGAAACGAAGTTCACCGGTCTTCAGTGCGTTGATCGCCGGTTTTGCAAGCTCATCCATCTTTACAAACCACTGCTGTTTGATCAGCGGCTCAACGGTTGTACCACAACGGTCATGTGTTCCTACTGCATGCATGTGAGGAACAACCTTTACAAGGTATCCCTGCTCATCAAGATCAGCTACGATTGCTTTTCTCGCCTCGTAACGATCCATTCCTGCATATTTTCCGCCCTTCTCGTTAATTGTTGCATCATCGTTCATGATATTGATTTCCGGAAGGTTGTGACGCTTTCCTACTTCGAAATCGTTCGGGTCATGTGCCGGTGTGATCTTAACAGCACCTGTTCCGAATTCTTTGTCTACATAATAGTCTGCAACGATCGGAATCTCACGATTTACAAGCGGAAGGATTGCCATCTTTCCTACGATATCTTTGTATCTCTCATCATCCGGGTGAACGGCGATCGCTGTATCTCCAAGCAGTGTCTCCGGACGTGTTGTTGCAATCTCAAGGAAACGGTCTGTTCCGGCGATCGGGTACTTAATATGCCAGAAGTTTCCGTCCTGATCCTCATGCTCTACCTCTGCGTCTGACAGAGATGTCTTACATTTCGGACACCAGTTGATGATTCTGGAACCTTTGTAAATATATCCCTTGTTGTATAAATTGATGAATACTTCTTCTACAGCCTTAGAACATCCCTCGTCCATTGTGAAACGCTCTCTGTCCCAGTCACAGGAAATACCAAGCTTCTTCAACTGGTTCTCGATTGTTCCTGCATATTCTTCTTTCCACTGCCATGTTCTCTCAAGGAATCCCTCACGTCCGAGTTCTTTCTTGTCGATTCCCTCTTCTTTGAGCTGATTTGTAACCTTAACCTCTGTAGAGATTGCTGCATGGTCTGTTCCCGGAATCCACAGTGCGTTATATCCTTCCATTCTCTTGTAACGGATCAGGATATCCTGCAGTGTATTGTCAAGTGCATGTCCCATATGCAGCTTTCCTGTAATATTCGGAGGCGGCATTACTGTTGTAAATGGTTTCTTACTTCTGTCTACTTCAGCATGAAAATACTTGTTCTCACACCATCTCTCATAGAGTTTCTCTTCGATCTGTTTCGGATCGTAAGTCTTTGCGAGTTCTTTGCTCATGATTGTTCTCCTTTTTCCACATATTATGTTAATTTTGTAATTGTTTTCCACAATCTCATTGTTTTAAAAGTGGATATCTCTTTCTTCTATAACTAGAAAACGCCCTCTACTTCACGTAAAGGGCGAAAATCTCGCGGTACCACCTTATTTATATATGTAAGAACTTGTTACTGTTTGTATTAACCTTGTTCTTTACATATACATCTCTTCGTTCTGTAACGTGAACGACTCCGGGAACTCCTATCCAACCTCTTCGACCTTTCAGAATTCCGGCTCCGAAGCTACCTTCCATCATCCTTTTTCCAAACCGTCTCACAGCCAGATCCTCTTAGCAATCTGAACGGTTCTCTCTGTGGGAAGTAATGACGTACTCCTCTTCTTCAACACCTGTATCTTTACATAGTTGTTAAATACTTTTTAACTGTTACTACTATAGCTGTCAAAGGCTGATTTGTCAAGGGATTTCCCTTTCTTTAAGAAATCTTAAAATATCATAACCACCGCCGGAAGTCCAGCCTTATCTTCTTAACCTTGCTCTTTTAAAAGTAAATGTTGCAACATCCCTGCAATATCATACCCGTAGTTCTCTCCTGTCGCCCAACCGGCTCCTTCCGGGTTCTCTTTCTGTCCCAGCCATTGTACATAAGGTGCGGAAGCTTTTTTCACATATTCATAACGGTTATCCACGCAAGTCTGATTCAGCGGTTCATCTGTCGCATAGGCCTTCAGATGCTGGATCTGTGCCCGCACTCCTGTTCTGACATCCGGATAAGAATTCCCCGGCACTCCTCCACCGGTTGTTCCTATTCCGGCGAAATTAAACTGTTCAACACTTACATCTCCACCAAACTGAAGAAAGCCGGTCTCTTTCATTGCCTGGGTAAATGCAACCTCTACCCGGATGTCTTCTGCCTCTGCTTCTTCACAGTAGATCTGGCAGAATGTTTCTATGGTATCTGCTCCACCTTTTGCCAGTTCTTCCGACGGATATTCGTATCCCGATTGATTGAAATAATCTGCAAGCTCATCCACCGTAACAACACTCTCCCCCATGACCGGATACTGTCCGGCCGGAGAACACATCTGTGCTGTTATTGCTGCGCTGTCAGTCTGTGCAACTTCTTCTATCGAATCTGTTGCCTCTTCCACAACTGCTTCCTTTTCATTTTGCATGTCATAATCTGATTTCTGTTCTACTTCTGACTGTTTCATAACATTATTTTTTGGGTTCTGAGGAATCATTCCGTTTCTTCCTGCCATTGCCAGAATCACTACCAGAAAAACTCCCATTGCTGCTTCTATATAAATAGGTAATTTCATTTCGCGCTTCCTGTCCATTTCCCAGGTATTTGATATAGTATATACTGCCATACTGTCGATTGCATTGAAGTACTCTTCCTCTGAGATTGTACCCATCTGAGAGATTGACAGCGGAATATCCATCTCTTTTAACATAAACTGTACCCAGTTTACAAGGGATCTAACTGTCATGATCTCATTGTAGCTGCTCAGTCCAAGGATCTGAGCTACGGTTGCATAACGCTTAACAGCCGGAAGATATTCTTTCTGACTCTTACTATGTTTATTGATATCACTGTTGAATTCAATGATATGTGGAAGAAGCATTGCGTTCGCACGTCCGTGTGGGATGTGGAACTTTGCACCTAACTGATGAGCCATACCATGGTTCAGTCCGAGAGATGCTGAGTTGAATGCCAGTCCTGCCAGACAGGATGCGGAATGCATCTTCTGACGTGCATGAGTATCATTTCCATCCAGATATGCTCTGAGAAGGAATACTCCAACCAACTCGATTGATTTCTCTGCAAGTGCTGTTGAGAAATCGCTTCTATCTGTACTTACACATGCTTCAAGTGCGTGTGTAAATACGTCCATTCCTGTATCTGCTGTAATCGCCGGTGGCACACTCTTTACAAGTTCTGCATCGAGGATTGCCTCGTCCGGTGTCAATTCCCAGGATACAAGTGGATATTTTCTCTGTTCTGCCGGGTCTGATACAACGGCAAATGAAGTTACCTCTGATCCTGTACCGCTTGTTGTTGGAATTGCAATCAGCCCTACCTCTGCGTAATGATCTACGCGAAGTGCAAATTCACGGATTGACTTGGAGGAGTCAATTGCTGATCCGCCACCAACTGCAACAATTGCATCCGGCTTATATTCAAGCATTTTCTTAACACCGAGACTGATCTTCTCAATCGGTGGATCCGGAACAATATCCTGAAAGATATCATATTCCTTACCTGCTTTTTTGATTGGATCGAGAATCAGGTTCAGATTTTTGCTTTTCGCCATAAATGGGTCTGTAACAATCAGGATCTTCTTATATGGCACTTCTGCCAGTCGATCCAGCGCATTATCTCCAAAATTTACTCTAGTTTTAATCTGAAAGCTTTTCATAACTGCCCTTCCTTACTTTGGATAGATACATTTTACACCAATCTTATCAAAATGCTGAAGCCATCTTGTTTCCGGCTTTGCATCCGTAACTATAGTTGTGATCTGATCTAATGAACCTATCTCAGCAAATGCTACTTGATCGAACTTACTGCTGTCTACAGCAAGAATTTTTTCTTTTGCTCTTGTCAGCATTGTTCGCTTATTATTCGCATGCAGATCATCTGAATCTGTAAGTCCAGCGTTCATATCGATTCCCTTTGCAGAGATAATTGCCTTATCTACATGATAAGATCGAAGCATCCGGTCTGTCTGATAACCTACCAGTGCAAAGGATCCTTCTCTTGACTCTCCTCCGGTAGAGAGAACCTTCCAATCCTGCGCCCCAAAAAGCTCTATGATAATCTCCACAGAGTTTGTAAGCACGGTAAGATTCTTCTTTCCCTGTTCGAGAAGCGTCTTTGCAACATACACTGCTGTAGAACTTGCATCAAGCATGATGCTGTCCCCATCTTTGATCTGTTCACTCACCAGTTCCGCAATATGCTGTTTACCAACAATATTGCGATTCTTTCTGATGTTGAACGGAAGCTCGATATTCACATTTTCATTAATTACGGCACCACCATAGCTTTTTATGGCGAAACCGTCCTGAACCAGTTTATCGAGGTCTCTTCGGATTGTCTCCTCGGAAACCTCGTAAATCTGACTCAGTTCGCTTACTACGACTCTTCTGTCGTTCTGCAGTTTTTCTAATATTTCATTTCTTCTCTCTATCGCAAGCATCTAACTGCCTCCTGTCCTAAGTCCAATATAATGTTACTGGTATTGAACTATAATTCCCTCAGACATTAAAGCAGAGTTCATTATAAGATTGCGTCGCGAATCTGAGCATCCGGATGAGCAATAACGGAAGAGTCAAGGAACATTCCTCTATCTTTGATTGCTTCCTTAGCTTTTTCGATTGCAGCTTCTACAGCAGCCACTTCACCAGTGAGCAGCATGTAGGATTTTCCGCACATACCACGTGCGATACGAAGCTCGATCAAATCAACGATAGCCGTCTTCGCAGCCTCATCAGCAGCTACAATAATTGAAGATGCATCGTATGTCTCCATAATACCAAGAGCGGATACGTCTTCAATATGTGCAGCACCGTAGATTGCCGGGAAGATGGACTCGTGCGGATTACCGAGCACAAAACTGTCGATCAGGTGAAGACCATGCATCTCTTTTGCATTATCCACTGCTGCTTTAACGGCACTTAAGTCACCTGTAATGATCGCGATATATTTGCCCGGACATACTGTCTGTGCTTCGATTATGCTGACTTCAGAAGTCTTTACCATAGCATCAGCTGCGGTAATACCTGCTGAAACAGTCTTATATTCTACCATTCCAATAGCCTTACTCATTGCCTGCACGTCCTTCCTGAGATTCTATGACAATATATTTCTCATTTACTTCTGTAACCAAACCATTCACGGATGCGTGGATTCCAACGCTTAATCCCTTTCCTGGTTCAGCAATCATCTGTCCTTTAGTTACCATGTCGCCTGCTTTCACAATTGCAGAAGCAGGTGCTCCAATATGCTGACTTAACAGAATACGTACTGTCTTAACCGGCACTGCTGATTCATCAAGCGGTGCTTCACGGTTATATCTCGTAAGATCAAGACGCGCCATAAGTCTCTCCATCGGAACTTTTCTGTATTCTCTTTCCGGTCCTACAGGTTTTGCTTCTACTTTCGGAGGACGGATTCCGTTTGCACGAAGACCTCCCTTGTACTCTGCCATAAGACTTCTTGGTGAAAGTCCCTGGAAACAGGAATACATCTCACAAAGTCCGCAGGATGAGCAGAACAACGTATTGATGAAGATGTTCGGCTCCTGTACATCCTTGCATGTTGCTGCAAGCATAAATTTATTTGGCTCAATCGGATGTCCTAACAGATGTCTTGGACATAAGTCTGTACACATTGTACACTGGCAACAGCAAGCTGCTGCTCTCTTCATATCGATTGAGTTTTTCTTTAATTTCTTCTGAATGATGTGATGGTCTTTCGGAAGAACAAGGATTGCATTTGTTGTCTTTGTAACAGGCTGCGCTCCTGTTCCGATATTACCCATCATAGGTCCACCAACGAAGTAAACTGCATCTTTTGTAGTTACACCGCCGGCAAGAGCTACTACTTCTTCCAGTGGTGTTCCGATTGGAACACGAACTGTGATTGGGTGCTCTACCTCAGCTACTACTGATACAAGCTTGTCCTCAACAGGTGTCTTCTCATTCAGTGCTCTGTATACATTGTAAACTGTCTCTACGTTGAATACAGCTACGCCGCTTTCGATTGGAAGTCCGCCCGGTCTTACAACTTTACCTGTTGTCTCATAAATAAGAACAACCTCATCACCTGCCGGATATACTTCATCCAACAGTCCAAGTCTTACTTCCGGATACTGTCCCATAACGGCCTTTACAGCTTCGATCGTTGCTGTGTAAGCTTTCTTAATACCAATGATGACTTCTTTCGCACCGACTGTCTCGCCGATCATATGAAATGTATCAATGATCTCCTTTGCATATTTCTCAAGGAGCTGTCTATGAAGTCGAAGCAGTGGCTCACACTCTGCACAGTTCAGAATGATTGTCTCTGCACGTTCATCTAATTTAGCATATGTAGGAAAGCCTGCACCACCAGCACCAACGATACCGTTCTGCTGCAATATGCTGCTTAATTCTTTCATATCCATAATTTCACTACTCCAGTCCTAATCCTTCGTCAATAATTCCAACGATTGCAGCATCGATCGGTGCTTCCGGCATACCACTTCCGATTCTCGCAGCACTTCCCTGTACAACCAGAACGTATTCGCCGATTCCTGCGCCGATCTTATCGATTGCAATGATCTGTTTTGCTCCCTGACGCATATGATCTGCCACTTCTACAATCATGAATTTATTTCCGACTAAGTTTTCATTCTTGCGTGTTGATACAACACTGCCAACAACTTTTCCCATTAACATGATACAATCCTCACGGTATCCCCGCTCTTAATCTGCGCTGCATTTGCTTCATCTGTATCGATGTGCATCTCAAGTGTAAAGCTGTCATCTACACGGATCTGTACGTTGTTAAAGATGGTTCCTCTCTCATTATCTGCTTTTACAGATACGATATCACCATCATGAACTCCTGCTGCCATCGCATCTTTCGGAGCCATGTGAATATGTCTCTTCGCAACAATGCATCCCTCGTTCAGATACACCGCACCTTTTGGTCCGATGATCGCGATTGGTGCGCTTCCTGCAATATTTCCTGATTCTCTGATTGGTGCTTTTACACCGAGGCTGATTGCATCTGTTGCAGAAATCTCTACCTGAGTATTCTTTCTGACTGGTCCAAGAACTCTTACATTCTCGATTGCTCTTAATTTAAGACCAACAATTGTAACCTTTTCGTTTGATGCAAACTGTCCACCCATAAGTTCTTTGAACTTTGTAAGATGGTAGCCTTCTCCAAACAGAATCTCGACATGCTCCTGTGTGAGATGGATATGTCTTGCGGACACTCCGATTGGAACGAGAAAACCTTCTCCAGACTGAGCAGCATTCTTTTTCTCTACTGCTTCGAGAACCATTTTTGTAATTAATTCCACATTACTGTTATCCATATTTGTGTCTCCTCGCAAAGTGGATTGCTCCACTTACTTATTTAAGCACTCTCAGGGGATCAGCGCCCGGCGCTTAATCCCCTAAAAGTACCGGCTTTATTTACCTTTGACTATTATTTGATCTGTGGAAGAATCTTCTCAACATCTGTATGTGGTCTTGGGATTACATGTGTAGCTACAAGCTCTCCAAGTCTTCCTGCTGACTCTGCTCCAGACTCAACTGCTGATTTAACTGCTCCAACGTCTCCACGAACCATAACTGTTACAAGACCAGATCCGATCTTCTCTGTTCCAACGAGTGCTACGTTAGCAGCCTTTAACATTGAATCTGCTGCCTCGATAGATGCTACAAGTCCTCTTGTTTCAACCATTCCTAATGCTTCCTGTGACATTCTGCGTTCCTCCTTCTGAACTTCCGGTTTCTTCTGAACCGTTTCTGCCTTTTGCGCCGTCTTTCTTACTCTGCGTACAGTTTTGGCTGGCGCTTTGGCTGTTGTTGTTTTCTTTTCTTTTTCGTCTGCCATCTGTAGCTGCCTCCTATACAACCTTGTTTACACTTGTGTTAATGATTCTCAAGATCTCCTCATGAGGACTTGGGATCACTACCACGAATTATGATCGTGACAAGTCTTCCACCAAGTTTTTTCTCCCATGTAACGAACTGCACATCAGCAGTCTTGCACATGATATCCACGGCTACCACTGCTGCCGTAACGCTTGGGATTTCAAAGAATCCATACGCTTTTCCCATGAGACTGCTCCTTTTCTAGCTGTTTGACTTCAAACTATACTGTAGGAAGGATCTTCTCAACGTCGTTGTGTGGTCTTGGGATTACGTGTGTAGCTACGAGTTCTCCAAGTCTTCCAGCTGCGTCAGCACCTGTCTCAACTGCTGCTTTAACAGCTCCAACATCTCCACGAACCATAACTGTTACAAGTCCGGATCCGATTTTCTCTGTTCCTACAAGTGTAACCTCTGCTGCTTTTGTCCTTGCATCTGCAGCCTCGATTGCTGCTGTAAGTCCTCTTGTTTCTACCATTCCTAATGCAAGCTGTGCCATTGCCATTGTAATATCCTCCTAAATTTCTTCGACTTCTTCGTCTGTTACTTTGTGTGGTGTTCCTTTGTCAAATGCGTTAAGCTTAAGCATCTTCTCAGTGTCCTCAGTCGGTCTTGAGATCTTATACTTTGTGACAATTCCTGTCATTGACTCTGCTTTCGCTGTAGCAGCCTCAAGTGCTGCCTCCACATCTGCAACCTGTCCGCGGAACTTGACCATTACGATCAACGGTACAGGCAATTCGTCTGCATTCGCAGGTTTATTTTTATCGAAGTTCTCCAGTCTTACATTTCCTGCTTTACATCCGGCGTCAGCCGCTGCAAATGCTGTTGCAAGTCCGAATACTTCCAGCATACCTACTGCTTCCATACTCTCTCACCTTATTTGTTGATGATTGCAATCTTAAGACCTTTCATAGCCAGGTTTGTCTGGTGAGCCTCATTGATCTGCTCGAGCGGGAACTCGTGTGTGATCAGATCATCCATCGGAAGTCCGATTGCTTTTGCTCTCTTAAGGAAATCAAATGTAGTTGCATAATCTCTCAGAGTGTATACCCATGAGCCAACCAGTGTGATCTCTTTTGAGCAAAGATCGAAGTGTGGGTTGATTGTTGCATCTCCACCATTGATAAAGAATCCAAGCTCACAAAGTCCACCACCATTGCGGATGAATTTGTAAATGTTTGCATGAGCGACCGGTGATCCTGTACACTGGAATGCGAAGTCAGCAGCATGTCCGCCGAATGCATCTTTTACTCCCTGTGCAAGTGCATCGATTCCCTGGAAATCTTTGAAGTTAACTGACTTCTCAGCTCCCATTCTCTTAGCAAAGTCAAGTCTCTTCTGCTCTCCGTCTACAGCTACGATATTCTCAATACCCATTGTACGAAGAACTGCGATACAGATCAGTCCGATCGGTCCACATCCCTGAACAACAACTCTGCTGTTGAATCTTAAGATTCCTGTTGTCTTAGCTCTTTCTACTGCATGTACAAGTACTGCACATGGCTCGATCAGTACACGGGATTTCAGATCCAGATCACTTACGTTGAATACTGTAGATCCCTCACGGATCAGGATGTAATCTGAGAACCATCCATTCAGATGAACATCATCGTCCGGAAGAAGTCCGTATACATCAGCTCCGCCTACGTTCTGTTTGTTGAGGTCGTACATTGTGATCTCCGGATCATCCTTGAAGATCATACATGTAACAACTTTATCTCCAAGATTCAGAGCTTTTCCAGCGCTGTCAACTTTAACGTTTTTACCCATCTTAACGATCTCACCTGTTCCCTCATGTCCGAGTACTACAGGAATAAGACTGAATGGGTCTCTCTTGAATTCGTGAGCGTCTGTTCCACAAACACCACATCCTTCAACTTTAACAAGAATATCTCCGTCACCAACTTCCGGCATCGGATACTCTTTGATTTCAAAATGCTCAAGTGCTGTAAGCATAGCTACATGAGCTGTCTTTGGAATTTCATTTCCTGCTGCTTTCTGTGCCGGAGCTGCTTCTGGAACTTTCTTTTCCAGCATGCTCTCAAGTACCTGTTTTACAA
>PPYF01130543.1_pt1 | contig 10390 bp, 8 predicted proteins | sample 1559871 | NCBI WGS metagenome assembly PPYF01 (sample SAMN08240021, study PRJNA423297) | Human gut metagenome, whole genome shotgun sequencing project.
CGTTAAAGGGGTTCTTAAATCATGAGAAATCCCCCGAAGCAGGTTGCTGCGCATCTGCTCGCCTTGTTTTTCCAATAAAATGGTCTGCCGCTCCTGATCCAATCGCTGCCGTTCCAGCGCCAAAGCAAATTGGGATAAGACCGCCTGCAAAAAAGCCGAAATTTCTTCTATCTCTTTTTGTCGGGTTAGCAACCGCAGGCCCGCCACAGCAATGACCTGATGATTGGAGCAAACCGGAAGAAACCGATAAGGGCATTGGGAAAACGCATCCGTCCCACAACCGGATGGATTTCCAGACAGAAACGCCTGGTTTGCCGCCATCTGCTCCTGCTCAGAAAAAAAAACGTCCTGACCGGAAGGAGACTCCAACAGAAAGACGGCCGGGCAGGAAAAAATCTCTGTTAAACAGCCGGAGGCATATGACGCAATCTCTTGGCGGCCTTGCAACGACAGCAAGGTCTGGGCGATTTCATAAAGCTGTTTGGTTTTTTGTTCTTTGGATTCCGTAAGAGCCATTTGCTCTTTCAGGCTGGCTGTCATGGTGCTGGTAATAATAGCCGCTACCAACATGCAAAAAAAGATCACCGGATAGCCCGATAACGTGAAATTCAAATGAAAATAGGGATAGGTAAAGAAAAAGTTCGATCCAACAACCCCACAGATAGAGGTCAACAGCCCCCAGAAGTATCCGGTCGTATTCAGGGCAACTAACAAAACAGCCACCAAATAAAGAGCGGAACCATCATAAGAGTTGCCGAACAAGCGGGCGACCACAGCGTTGAAAAAGGTAGCGGCAAGCAAAATGAGGAGGGTTTTCCCCACATCCACCCAAAAAAACTTTTTCACGGGAAGCACTTTTCGGAAAAACGACTGCATGGCACCCATCCTTTCTCAAAAATTATATAATATTAAAATTAATTTTCCTATACCCGTTCCGTTAAAAAAACGCTAAGAAAAAAGACCCCTGATCAATCGATCCTTGAACCGCCCCCTGTCATGTAGACAGTGCTTTTTTATACAGGCTTGTTTGTGCAACGCACGTATGTTATGGTTGTTTTGATAAAAATAGGGCCAAAAAAATTGACAACGCACAAAATTCATATTAAGTGATGTTGAAAATATTGATATATCAACAACCTATATTTTTGAAATCATCATCTTGACGGACAAAATCGAACTCTTTTCCATCCATAATTTTCTTTGAACAACCAACTACACTTTCCTTCCCGTTTAAGCATTCTTCCACAGCTCTTATTCTTTCTTCTAATGATAGCCGCAACTTTTGAGGCATAAATTTACTCCCCTTTCCGTAGCAGTGCTGTTTTATTTCCACTGTCTACTTTAAGGGGAGTATATCATGGATCAGAACGCGCTACAGCATCAGCGCATCCGATTTTACTTTTCCAACAATTTTTCCTCCAGTATTTTTACCTTCTGGCTTCTAGCCTCAAATACCTCCCAGGTAATCGGACTGGTAATGTTCCAGTTTTTCTCCGCAAATGCCGGCAGCCTCTCCCGCACCATATTCACCTCAATTTCCAGGCCCTGTTCCAGCTCTTCCCCCGGTTCATAAGAACTGAGCACGTCCCCGAAAGTATGAAGCAGGCCACCCAATACCTGATCGTTCGGTTCCATTTTGAACCCGTCCGGATAATAAATGGACTGGTTATGGATCGGTTTCCAGGTGTATATGTCCCAGGCAAACAGCTCCTCCGGCTTCCATCCGGTCCCGGGCGGCACAATATAAAGCGGACTCCAGGAAGCGTTGACAATGCGGAATCCCCCGTCCAGCAAATCCGGCGTAGTCTGGTAATAGTTCTCCCAGCTCAGCACAATAATCTCTTTTGTCACCAAGTGATTCGCTGCCGCGGGAAAGCCCTCGGAAACAATCGGGGTCCGGCCGTTCCGAAGGATCACTTTGGAAAGGCGGTCAATAAAATGAGCGTACATATTCTGAACGGTCTTCTCCGCATCTCCTTCAACATACAGGCCTTGCGCCTTAGCATAACCCATACATTTGCTGCATTTGGACCAGTTCATCAAAGCCGCTTCGTCTCCCCCAATAAAAATGTAGGGAGAGTTTGGAAACATCTGGCAAATTTCGGTATAAATTTCATCCAGCGCCGCAAAAGAGTCCTCGTGTTGGCAGATGATTCCATTCAAGCCGAATATACGCGGGTATTTTTTATTAAACTGGGTACAATGGCCTGGGGTATCCACCCCAGGAACCAAAATAACCCCTCTCGCGGAAGCATATTCCACCAGTTGATCGATGGTTTCCCTGCTGTATGTCCTGCCTGCGGTAGAAAGCTCCGGATAGGAAGAACAAGGCAGCGTATAGCTTTGATCGTCCGAGGTATGGAGCACCAGGATGTTGATTTTGTAAAAATAGCACAAATCCACATAATCAAACAGCATCTGCGGATCATGCCAGGCACGGGCCAGATCCACAAAAAAGCCGCGCCACTCACAATCCCCTTGGTCTTCTATCTCCACCAAAGGAACATACATCCCATGATCCGACTTGCTAATCAGCTGCAGAAGAGTAGACAATCCCAGCTGAATGCCGGTGACATCCGATGCAAGCAACTCTATTTTGTTGCCGGCCCGCAGCCGATAGGCACCGTCCGGAAGACTCTCATCCTGCCGCAGCACCAAACCGCCATCCCCCTCCGATAAGGGCAAATCGTGAATTTTTACCGCGTACTGCTGAAATGCCTGAACCGCCGGCCGCCATGCCTCTACCTCGCAGCAAAAAACCGCATCATACTCGAAAGCCTTGTATTTTCCATTCTGTTGATTGCCTAGGAAAGACTTAGGCGTCGGTATTACGTTCCCATCCACATATTTGCTGTTCCGGTTCCGCGGCTCCGGAAGCGTTTGATCGGAACAAGCAAGATTTCCTATCCCCATGAACAATGCCATGAACAACACTCCTATTCGTTTCATCCAATTTTCCATACTCAATCCTCTCCATCTGACAAAAGCGTTTTATTCGCGTCGTCTTCCCCGGAGCAAACAGATTCCCATCAGCAAACCGGCAGACAAAATCATCAAGAGAATGAGAGATAAGCTGTTTGAGATGCCATCAGCCGTTTCCGGAATCGTAACCCCCGGGGTAGGCGTCCCACCGGGAATGGGCGTGTTCACCGGCCGTTCGTCCAATTCCGCCTCCGGATCCGCCAGATAAGCAATTTTCATGACAGAATGGGGATTGGCCTCACCATCCATAAAATTCAATACGCCGTCCAATGGCCCATGAGCCCAAAGACTGCAGTCATTCTCCGACTGGAACACCACCAGATACTCCCCTTCCGCAAAAGCACGGTCAAATCGAATGTACGAATCCACATGCTCGCCGCCGTCCCACTTAGGAAAGGCAGACACGCCATAATACTTAGGCGTACCGGCTATTGTGGTAGTATAATCCGTATCCCATTGGTACACCCATACCGTAACGATTGTCTCCTCCTCTCCCATCACGGCATCATCCAGCAGCAACCCGGTAAATTTTCCTTTCTTCACTGTAAACTTCTGCCCTAAAGAGGTAAATTCCTGCAAATTAAAATTGCTCCGGCCGTCTTCGGTGGCGCCCATACCGTAAACCGGCACCACTGTCTCCAATGAAATGGACGCGCCTGCATCATAGTCCGTCTCACTGCTGCTTACGGCCGCGTCCGGATCACGGAGATAACTGACCTTAAAGGTGCCATATTCGTAGAGTTCACCATCCCGATAGCACGTAATTCCATCCAAAAGCTGATGCGTCCACAAATACATGGGGCCATCCGCCCTTAGGGTGGCCAGATACACGCCCTCTCCATAAACGCCGTCAAACGGCACGTTCACCGTCTCATTCTTTGGAGCCGTCCCCTCCGTCTCCACCAGTTTTCGGACCAGCGGTTGGGACGAAACGGTCGTATCATAATCTGTGTTCCAGGAATAGATCTGCAAGATTGCCTTGCATCCCCGGTCAATACTCAGATCGTTCAGAACAAATCCAACCATATTACCGTCTTTTACTTCAAATTTTGTGGCCAGCACATTAGTATTCGCACTCATTTTAACCGAACCATCCGCCGGAGCCGGCCCTTCTGTTCCAAACAGCCAAATTACAGCCGTTTCGGCCGCAGCCGGTAATGCTGCCGCTAATAAGATTACCAAACCAAGCAAGCATGCTGCCACCCTGTATTTTCCCCGCTTCATGATCTTCACAACCTCCTTATTTTATGATTTCTTTACGCTTTTCTATTTTTCTTTTTTACCAGCAGGATGACTGCCGCAGCAATCCCGCCGGCCGCCACTACGCCCAGGGCAATCCAAAGAACAATCGGAACGCTTCCATCCTCTTGTTTTTCCTGCGGTTTCCCCGTGGGAGAAGCCGTCGGAGTTGGCTTGGCGGCAGGGGTCGAGGAAATGACAGGCGTGGGCTCCTGAGAAGGAGCCGGGGTCGGCGTCTCTACCGGCCGCTCATCCAACTCCGCTTCCGGATCCATAATATAAGCGATCTTCATGGTTGCCGTTGTGTATTCTTCCTCGTCAAAAAAGGTAACCACCCCGTCCAGCAGTCCATGGGACCAGACACTGCAGGGGCCATCCGCCTCCAGCACAACCAAATAGTCTCCTTCTGCAAAGGCACGGTCAAACCGAATGTAAGAATCCACATGTTCGCCGCCGTCCCACATAGGAAGGAGCGACACGCCATAATATTGGGGCGTACCTCCTATTGTGGTAGCATAGTCCGTATCCCACTTGTATACCCATACGGTCAGCTCGGCATCGTCCCCTTCCACCACGGCGTCGTCCAGCACCAGACCAGTGAATTTGCCGCCTTTGACCGTGAATTTTTGTCCGGCGGAATAGTAGTTCATCAGCTGGAAATTGACCGTTCCATCTTCATTCGGACCCATCCCGTAGGTCGGTACCACCTGCTCCGTATTGATCTGAGCAGATTCATCATAGTCTTTCTCGCTGTTTTTTACCGAGGCCGACGGATCCCGCAAATAGCTGGCCTTAAAGGTACCGTAAACATATTCCTCGCCGCTCCGATAGCATGTTATGCCGTCTAAGAATTGATGCGTCCACAAGTACATGGGACCCTCCGCCTGCAAGGTAGCCAAATACGTCCCTTCTGCATAGGCGCCATCAAACGGCACCGTATAGGTTTCAAACTGTGCTTCTTTTTTTGTAACATCGATCAGCTTCTGGACAAGAGGCTTGGCGGATGTGGTGGTCCGGTAATCCCCGCTCCATCGGTAAATCCGCAGCACCCCTTTCACCGCTCTGTCCGTAAAAAGATCATCCAGAACAAAGCCCACCATCTTGCCATCCTTCACCTCAAATCGGATTCCTAAGGTATAGGAGTTGGCATTCATTTTACTGGAGCCGTCCGCCGGCGCGGGGCCCTCCGTTCCGTATAATTTCACCGTGTCTGCCGCCGCAGCCGCCGGCAAAACCGAACAGAAAAACAGCACGGTAAAAAGCAGGCATAAGACGCCCATTCTGTTGTTTTGTTTTTGTTTCATCTTTTTTCATCCTTTCCGAAAATTCTGTTTCTAACTTCCTCTGCAGTATGAGCAGACAGCTATGGGCTCCTCCTTTCTCCGCTGTATGCCATCTGCCGCGATGTATGCCGTTCCTCTTCTTCCCCATACCAATCCGCCAGATAGGCGGCGCCAACGATCCCGGCGTCCGCTTGCAAGCGGGAGGCCCGAATCTTTACCGCAGACTCCAGCGACCGGCGCAGCGGCTCTATCAAATCTTTTTCTTCTCGAGAAATTTCCCCGGATAGAATCACCTCCTCCGGTTCAAAAATCCAAACCAGATTCCGAATTCCAATTTCCAGATAAGTTAGATAACGATTCAAAACCGTTTTGGCCAACGGACAGCCCAATCGCGCCGCCAGGAAAGGTGTCCTGCCATCTATCTTTCCGCCGGAAGACAAAATCAATTTGGCCAGAAGACTATCCGTCCGTTCCTCCGCCGCCTTCCTGGTTTGCTCAACCAGCGCTGTAACGGAAGCATACCGTTCCAGACAGCCCTTTCCGCCGCATCCACAAGCCGGTCCGTCCAGTTGAATGCACATATGGCCCAATTCCCCCGCGATCCCCCGTTTTCCCCGGTAAACCTGACGATGAAGAATCAATCCGCCGCCGATTCCTGTGCCAATCGTAAGAAGAATGGCATTCTCGATTTCTTTCTCCAAACCGGCCCGGCATTCCCCCAAAGCGGCACAATTGGCATCATTCTCCAAATAAACGGGCACGCCAAGCCGGGATTCCAGGACCGGCGTTACGGCAGAATGGGAAAATGGAAGGTTGGCCGCACACACCAAGCCGTGCCGGTCGTCCGTTAATGTTCCGGGCGAACCGATGCCAATTGCCTGAATGGGATATCTTGCCATCAGAATACCGCATTGCTCCGTTATGTCATCTAAAATGGCATTTACGTCAGCTGGCGTGGGCAGCATTACCTTCTCTGTCAAGCAGCTGCCATCTACCGCACCAATCTTGATATTCGTCCCCCCAATATCTACCCCAATCCGCATCATATATGACGTTATCCCCTTTCGCAGGCTACCCGGTCCGAAGCACATGCACTATTTTTTTATTTGACTTAACTAATTCAGGAAGCCTATTTCTTTCTTTGTTTGTATTTGTTAATTAAGTTAATTAATTATTTTCTTCAGTATACGAGACAAAAAATGATTTGTCAACCCTCAAAGTACAAAATTGTCGATCTTAGGCGATTCCGATCCCTTCCAGCGGTGTAATTTGACAAGGACCCTTGTCTATGATAAAGTTTCAGCAAACAAGTTTGTCGGACTGACTTCTTTCATTCATACCAGAAGAGGAAAGGCACAAAAGATCCATGAACAGCAAAACGCAGCAGACAAGAGAAAATGGCAGCAAAACCGGTTATGCGGCCCAGCAGGCAATCAAAGCGAAGCACCTGAAGGACATCTTTTTGACTGCGCTGTACGCCGACAGCACGACAAGAGCTCAATTGGCAAAAACGCTCCGGTTAAGTGCGCCGGCAGTCTCCGCATTGGTAGAAGAAGCGTTAGTTCAAGGATTGCTGGTAGAGACCGCCAAATGGGAACCGGGGGTGACCGGCCGACCTCCTGTTTTTTTGGAAATCAATCCCGATGCGCGGCAGCTCCCCGTGTTATCGTTCCAGCGGAGCGGGATCGAATACGTTTTGTACAATCTGCGGCTGCAGGAATTGGAGAGCTTTTTGATTCCGTATGGGGACGAGATTACAGGCCGAATCGAGGAAACCGACCAGGATGTTACAAAATATCGTACTATCTCTTCTTCCACGATCTGCCGGCTGGTCAAAGAACAGCTTTTGCCTCGGGCAAAAAGGCTGGATCGGACCAAAACGCCTGTTTTGATTCTATCTCTGCCCGGTGTATTCGACCGCAAGGCAAATCTGTTTTGTTCTTCTCATCTTCATTTTAATGTTGAGGGCAGTTTTTTACAGGAACTTTCCGACGCCTGGGATCAGCTTCCCGTTTTCCCCGGAAACGATTCGGACTTTTATGCCTATGCAGAAAAATCCTCCCTTCCGGTCACGCCGGAAATTTCACGCCGCAATGATCTGATTTTTGTTAACATTCAGTATGGAGTAGGAGCCGGCATCATCTATCAAAACCAGCTTTTTACCTGCCAAGACGCGGATGTGGGAGAAATCGGACACATTACGATTGATTGCAACGGGCCGAAGTGCATGTGCGGCAGCCGGGGCTGCTTGGAACGGTATCTCAGCTTTGACGCGCTTCTCCAGGCCGTTCGGGGAAAGCTGAAAAAAGGGATTCCATCTCTGCTCTCCTCCGACCGGGATCAATTGACCATGGCGCGTCTGTGTCAGGCCTATGATGCGAAAGACCCTTTGGTGACGGAGGTATTGGAAGAGGCAGCGCAAAAACTGGTTTTCGGATTGGGCAATGTGCTGGCAATCTTCCAGGTTCCTCAAATCATCCTGGGCGGCGGCATCGAAATTCTGGGGGATCGTTTTTTAGACTGTGTCCGCAAACAGGCTACGCTATTGAGCTATCGCAAAGTCTGGGATAGTGTACAGATCAATTACGGAAAAAAGATTCCGCATGGAAATTGTTTCGGCGGCGCCAGATATTATCTGGATTCTTCCTTCATGACCTGATTGCCGCCATCATTCGATTAAAATTATTGTTTTTAGCTATCTTTCCTGCAACGCGGACACTTTGATGGGCATATCATAATAATGGCAGCTTATACCGCTCTACGGTACGAGGAGACAACAATTGTGATCACCATCAGCTTATGTATGATTGTCAAAAATGAAGAAAGCGTTTTAGAACGATGCCTGAACAGCGTGGGGGCGCTGGCGGATGAAATCATCCTTGTGGATACGGGCAGCACGGATCGAACCAAAGAAGTCGCTAGGAAATACACAAACGATATTTATGATTTTGAATGGATCGATGATTTTGCGGCTGCCCGGAATTTTTCTTTTTCCAAAGCGAAAATGGAATACTGTATGTGGCTGGATGCGGACGATGTCATTTTGGAAAGCGACCGTTGCAAGTTGCTTCAGCTAAAAAAGGAGCTGACACCGGAGACCGATGTCGTCATGCTCCCCTACCACGTTGGCTTCGACGAAAGCGGAACACCCACCTTCTTATATTATCGGGAACGAATCATCCGTGCGCAAGCGGGACTGACATGGAAGGGCTTCGTTCACGAAGCCGTTGCCGGATCGGGGAAAAGAATGTATTACGACGCTGCGATCACCCATCAGAAACCACCTTCTCCTGAATATTCCAACCGAAATCTGCTTATTTATGAAAAACAACTGGCAAAGGGAACAAACCTGAACCCCAGGGATCAGTTCTATTATGCCAGGGAGCTCTATTACCATGGCCAGTACGAAAAAGCAATCTCTTGTCTGACTGATTTGCTGGATTCCGGAGATGGCTGGATCGAAAATTTGATTGAAGGGTGCCGCTGCCTGGCACAATGTTATTTTTCTATCGGGGAGGACCGCAAAGCCTTGTATGCTCTGCTGCACAGCCTGGAATACAGTGCAGCCCGGTCGGAAATATGCTGTGACATAGGCCAATATTTTCTTTCCAGAAACCAATACGAACAAGCAATCTTTTGGTATGAACTGGCCTTATCCCGGCCGGAGAGTCCTACCAACGGAGCATTTTGGGATTCGGATTGTCATCGGTTTCTTCCTTGTATTCAGCTATGTGTCTGCTATGACGCCATAGGAAAGAAAGACATAGCGGAGTCTTATAACGAAAAAGCAGGGGTTATAAAACCTTATTCCGCTTCCTATCTGCATAACAAAAATTATTTTACTTGGCTTCGGCAGATAAAAGACTAGAAGAGCGGCAGCCCCCCTGCTTAACACGGCACACTGCGGATATCCCAACGCATATACTGTATTGGAACGTTTTCTATCACCAATCTAAGGAGGAATCTTTTTGAATAGATGTGAACCTTTTAACAACGCAATCTGCAGCTGCTGCCATCAGCCAAGATGTAACTGCACCTGCAATTGCTGTTGCCCCAACAGGGGACCAACCGGGCCAACTGGGCCAATGGGCCCCATGGGAAGGCCGGGGATTACAGGACCGATGGGTCCGCAGGGAAGGCCGGGAGTCACTGGGCCAATGGGACCGCAAGGCATCCCCGGCCCGGCAGGTCCCACCGGGCCCACGGGCGCACCTGGCACGCCGTTGGAATCCGGTGTTGTATTTGATCCCAACGCGGCATCCGGATACACGGTTGGCACGCCTGTTTTCTACAATGGGTCCCTATATGTCGTAACAACTCCATCGCCTAGAGGAATACCTGGAAGCTCACCGGATTATCAGCTGGTCGTTTCCTCTGGTGCAACCGGACCGACCGGGCCAACTGGAGCGACTGGAGCGACTGGAGCAACTGGACCCACTGGCGCAACTGGAGCAACTGGACCCACTGGTGCAACCGGACCGACCGGGCCAACTGGAGCGACTGGAGCAACTGGAGCGACTGGACCCACTGGTGCGACTGGACCCACTGGCGCAACCGGACCGACCGGGCCAACTGGGGCGACTGGAGCAACTGGACCCACTGGCGCAACTGGACCCACTGGCGCAACTCCCAATTTTACAATTGGAACGGTTACCACAGCAGATCCGGGGACCCCTGCTTCTGTCGCCATTACCGGTGACGCAAATAATGTTGTTCTAAACTTTGTGATTCCGCGAGGTGCAACGGGAGAAGCAGGCCCAACTGGGCCCACCGGGCCCACTGGTGCGGACGGACCCACCGGACCCACTGGCGCGGACGGACCTACCGGACCCACCGGCGCGGACGGACCCACCGGACCCACTGGCGCGGACGGACCTACCGGACCC
>PPYF01243572.1_pt1 | contig 10388 bp, 12 predicted proteins | sample 1559871 | NCBI WGS metagenome assembly PPYF01 (sample SAMN08240021, study PRJNA423297) | Human gut metagenome, whole genome shotgun sequencing project.
ATTTTAGCCTTGGGAATATATCTGGGGCTGTGGGGAGTGCTGGATGTGCTGGCGGGTACATTTTGCCTCCTCGCTGCGGCCTCTTTGATTTGTCTGACGGCAAAGAAAATGTCTAGAAAACATACGATTCCATTCATTCCCTTTCTGGCGGCAGGATATTTGCTTAGCGTGCTGACAGGGGGGAGATAAATGGGGGAAGAGTCATATAGAAAAATGAAAAAGCGGGTAAAAAGCAGAAGCTGCTTAAAAGGCAGCCTGACGGTAGAATTGTCATTTCTTATGCCAATGATCCTTTTTCTGATTATGGGCTGCATCCTGGCGTCTTTTTATTACCATGACAAACTCATCTTAACTGGCGCGGCATATGAGACGGCTGTGGCAGGCAGCACAAAAGCGCGGGAAAAGGACGGGGTAAAGGCAGGACAGTTGGAAAGCCTTTTCGGCCAGAGGGTAAAAGGGAAGTGTATTCTGACCAGCAATGCTCGGGCGAATGTGATGGTCGGAAAGGATGAGATTGAAGTGTATGCTATTGCTTTCCACGGGCGCATGAAGATATCCGTGGTAAAAAGGGCGGCAGTCACAGAACCCGAGAAGCGTATTAGGGATATGCAAAGGTTGAAGGAGAAGTGAAGATGGAACGTAAGATTACAATTGAAGAACATACCTTATATCAAGAAGACTATCAAATACGGATGCTGAAGGCGAGTTCGCTGGATGGGATTCTGAAGGTTGCCGCAAGAGGAATGAACGGCAGCAGTTATTATGATTATGATGTCAGTGGGAAAGTTTCCATGAAAGCAATGTATGAGCGAAGCAAGATCAGTGGAGAGGACCTTAAGCTGTTTCTGACGCAGTTCAAGGCAGTTATTAAAGAAGTGGAGGCGTATTTGCTGAATATACATTGTATCTTGCTGAAGCCGGAATATATCTTCTATGAGGAGAGCAGATTCTTTTTCTGCTATTATCCTCTGGCAGATCAGGACCTGTGGGAAGAGTTTCATAAATTGACAGAGTATTTTGTCAGGCAGGGGGATTATGAAGACCAGGAGTGCGTCCGCCTGGTTTTTCTGCTTCATAAGGCCACAATGGAAGAGAATTACAGCTTGGAAAAGATTATGGCAGAATGCCTGAAACATCCTGAAAAGGACGAAAAGGAAGAAACAGTAGAGGAGATAGAAGAAATGGAATATGATACAAAGGAACATGACTGGATTACGGAACAGGAGATGGGAAGTTCCATTATGAAAGAAACAGAAAACCTGTGGACGCCTGTGAAACGATTTCTCAATAAGCATAAAAAACCTAAGTGGGGCGACTGGGATGGGCTGCATATAGAGGAAGAAGAACTATAAATACAATCTGGAAAATGGATTGTTAAGAGGAATCAGATTGTGGTAAAATAAAGGAGAAACATATGGGGAAAACAAAAGATTTGATACCATTAAAAGAGTTAAACCTTACGAACCGTTTTCTGTTTGATGAAGTGCTGGAAGATCCGCAGACACATCAGGATATTCTCAGTATTATCTTTGGAAGGGATATTCCTTTGCTGGAACAAAATGAGACGGAAAAAGAGTTGAGGGTATCGCCGCATCTGCGTGCAGTTCGGATGGATGTATACGCCATGGATGAAGAAAAGTCAGTTTACAACACCGAAATGCAGCAGAAAAAAAGGACGGACTTGGCAAAGCGCAGCAGATATTACCAGTCTATGATAGACGCAGGCCTTCTGGAACCGGGAATTCCGGATTATAACCAGTTAAATAATTCGTATATTATTATAATCACTCCATTCGACCTGTTTGGATATGGCAGATATGTGTACACATTTCGTGCTGGATGCCTGGAAGAGCCCGAATGCTGCCTTGAAGATGGAGCGGTCCGTATATTTCTGAATACCCGGGGAAAGAATGATGGCGAGGTATCCAAAGAACTAGTGGGATTCCTGCGTTATGTGGAAGACACTACGGATGAGATGGCTGCAGATATGGACAGCGAACGGATTAAGCGTATCCATAACCGTGTGCGTAAGGTAAAAGCCAGTGAAGAAGTAGGGGTGAAGTATATGCAGGCATGGGAAGAAAGGTACTACGATAAAGAAGAGGCAAGGCAGGAAGGACTGGAAGAAGGAAGACAGAAAGGATTGGAAGAAGGAAGGCAGGAAGGAAGAGAAATAGGAAAACAGGAAGCCATTAAAAATTTAATTAGAAAAAAATTAAAAAAAGGCTGTTCGGCAGAGGAAATTGCGGATATACTGGAAGAGGAACTGGGCATGATCCAGGGGTTTATTGATGAGATAGAGAAAGAAAATCTGTGAATAATCAATAAAGAATAGATTTTGAGGTTACTATTTTTCAATCTTATGCTATACTGATAGAGAATAAAATCAGAAGAGATGTCAGAAAGCGGTTAAGTGATACATGAATAGCAAGAAGATGAAGGCTCCATGTACAATTTTATTACTGGCTGCCAATGTGGCAGTGTTCTTTTGGCTGTCCTTTCAAGGCGCGACGGAAGACGGGCTTTTTATGCTGGAACATGGGGCAATGTATGTACCCTTTATTACCGAACAGGGAGAATACTACCGGATGTTTACCAGCATGTTTCTTCATTTTGGCTTTGAGCATCTCTTTAACAATATGATTACGCTGGCATTGATCGGCTGGAACCTGGAAGTCGAGATTGGCAGCATCAGGTTTTTGGTTATATATATTCTAAGCGGTCTGGGTGGAAATATCCTGTCCTCATGGTGGGACATCCGCTTGGCAGACTATGCCATATCTGCCGGAGCCTCGGGAGCAATTTTTGGAATTATCGGTGCTTTATTATATGTAGCAATCCGCAACAGAGGTCGGATCGGCGATATATCGGGCAGAGGCATTGTCTTTATGATTTTTATTACGCTTTATTATGGATACTCTAGCGGAGGAGTTGACAATATGGCTCATATCGGCGGATTGGTGACGGGATTCCTGCTATGCATCCTGCTGTACTGGAAGCGTAAGCGTGAAGACAGTTCCTTTATCCAATACTGATTCTACCGTTAGAGAACCGTGATGGGCCGAAACGATACGCTTGGCTATTGCAAGGCCTAAGCCAGTGCCGTTTTGCTTATGGGTTATGAATGGCTCGAATATTGTGGACAGGTCTTCTGGCGCGATGCCACAGCCAGTGTCGGATATAGTAATAACGACCTGCTGGTTTTGGAAGGCAGCGGACAAATAGATGGCCGCATGATCCTTATCCGGGCATGAAAGAACCGCATCCTGGGCATTTCTTAGCAAGTTTAGAATTACTTGCTTCATTTTCATAGGATCAATGCATACGGGTGGAAGCGTGGTAGGGATCTTTGAAGTAAATTCAATCTGTGAATCCACAAGGGTGGAAGCGAAGGATAGCGCGATCTTTCTCAAAAAGGTTCGTGCATCTGTTGAAGCGCATTCCAGACGCTCGCCATTGTTATATGAGGAGAGTTGCTCTAATAACTGCTTCATATATTCAATATCTTGCCGCATTCCTTCCCAATGAGGAAAGGTTAATACTTCCGGATGCTGGGATTCAATTAATTGCAAGGTGCTGTATACGAGCGTCAATGGGTTACGGATTTCGTGACTGATGGTGCTGATGTCCATGCGATGGGACTCCAGGAGTCGTGTGAGAAGTTCTTTTTTCTGTGGACTTTCTGCCATGATTTGTTGTAATTTGTCGTAGTCTGTCGTTGAAAACATAGTTATTACCGCCCTTTCTGAACTAACAGTTTAGCATTGGCGGCTAAAATAATCAATCACTATTTTAAAGAAAGAGGGATGATAAAAATGAAGGACGAAAACTGCATATTCTGTAAACTTGCCAATGGTGAAATCCCTACAGCTACATTATATGAAGATGAGGATTTCAGGGTAATACTGGATGCAAGTCCGGCATCAAAAGGTCACGCTTTGATAATTCCAAAGGAACATTATGCTAATCTGTATGAATTAGATGATGAGTTGGCCGGAAAAGCGCTTGTGCTTGCCAAGAAGATGATTACGAAGCTAACAGGCATCCTGGACTGTGATGGTTATAATATTGTCCAGAACAATGGCGAGTCGGCAGGGCAGACCGTATTCCACTTCCATATGCATATGATTCCAAGACATACTGGCGACGGCGTGGGCCTGGGGTGGAAGATGGGCGAATTGACAGAAGAAGATAAAAATGATATCTTATCAAAGATAAAAAAATAAGGAAGCGAAGGATAAACAAGTGAGTGTGGAGTCGATAGGAAAAGTGGCCTTTGATGTAATCTATGAGGACAATGTCGAGATTGTGTATAAGGTAGCAGCAAAATATTGTGGAAATCATCACACTGCGGAAGAGATTGCACAAAGTGTTTTCATGAAATTGTATATGAATATGGATCATGTAAATCTTGATGCAGTGCGTCCGTGGTTAGTTTTGACAACTAAGTATATGGCACTGAATGTGATTAGAGATCGGAAACGTGAAGTTTTGGTTGATGAGCTGCTGTATGAAAAGCATGAAAAGGCACCATCCGATTTTGATGACAGTACAGAGGACGTATTTATCAGAAAATTAAAAGAACGGGCAAGCAGGGAACTTGTAAAAGATATATTTTCGGCCTTGTATGATCTTAATCCCAGTTGGTATGAAGCAGTCACAATTACATATGTTCTGGAAAAGCCGCAAAAGGAAGTTGCAGAGATCATGGGTGTGAAACTGGAGACGCTTCATAGTATGTTGTATAGAGCAAAGAAATGGATTCGGAAGCATTTCGAGGAACAGTTTGACCACTTGAACAAAGCATAAAACAGGTGCCTAAGAGACACCTGTTTTATATATTGCCATTGTGCTGAAGTACGTGAAGTACGGATTATTTTTTGGATACAGCTTCTATTAAATCTATAATAGTATCAATAGAATTCTGCTGTGGGGAGTTCTTCATAGCGCTTATGTAAGAATCCCGGTTCTCATATAGACGCAGGATGGATTGTAGAAGGACCTCTTTATTGAGTTCCTCTTCCTCCAGTACAATGCTGTATCCCTGACGCTCGAAGGAACGGGCATTGAGTATCTGATCCCCACGGCTTGCATTGGCGGAAAGTGGAATCAGAAGATTTGGCTTATGGAGAGCCAGCAATTCGCAGATAGCATTGGCGCCAGCTCGGGATATTACTATATCTGTCAATGCAAAAAGGTCTTTTAATTCTTCTTTGACGTATTCGAATTGAGCATATCCCTCCAAGCCTTTCAACGATTCGTCAACCTTTCCCTTGCCGCATAGATGTACGACTTGGAAGTCTTTCAGAAGTTCGGGAAGGATGCCTCGCACTGCATCGTTAACGGCGACAGAGCCAAGACTTCCTCCGACAACCATGATAACAGGCTTGTCAGTGGTAAATCCCAGGAATTCCTTTGCCTTATACTTGTCACCGGACAACAGTTCCTGACGGATAGGAGAGCCTGTAAGCACGGCCTTTCCTTCTGGAAGATGCTCTAAAGTCTCGGGAAAATTGCAGCAGACCTTGGTTGCCGAAGATAAGGATATCTTATTAGCAAGGCCAGGGGTCATGTCTGACTCATGGATAATCGTTGGCACGTGATGGCTCTTTCCGGCCAATACCACCGGAACAGAGACAAAGCCGCCTTTGGAGAAGATTACATCTGGCTTTAATATCTTGACTAACTTTCGCGCTTCTCCAAGTCCTTTGACAACACGGAAAGGATCTGTAAAATTCTGTACGCTGAAGTAGCGCCGCAATTTTCCGGAGGATATCCCGTGATAAGGAATCCCAAATTGCTGGATCAGTTCTTTTTCGATACCATTATAGGAACCTATATAATGGATATCATATTGTAATTCTTTGAGCCGTGGCAAAAGGGCAATGTTAGGCGTAACATGGCCAGCGGTGCCGCCGCCTGTTAAGATTATACGTTTCATAATGACCTCCCGATTTTGTTTGTAGGTAGAAAATATGCCATAAGGACACTTGTTATAATTATATTATACGTTTACAATGGATTTGGTCAAGAGAAACAGTAGATTTAAAGCAGGGGTTGACAGTTATGTATATAGAAGTTATCTAATCAAGGATAAATAGAAATATAGGGGTAAGTGATGAAGGGAAAAAAGGACCAGTTTGAACACATGATAACCGAAGACTTTGAGCAGCTAGCGAAGGAAGAGGAAGAAGAAATCCTGAAGGATGACAGTATCCAGATGCCGGAAGGGTTCAAAGAATCACTCAGAGCAAAACTGGAAGAGCAGATCAAGGAGAAGGAAAGAGAAGAACTATACTCTAAGTTATCAGAGGAAGACAGGCTTGCATTAGAAGTAGGGCACAAGGTACTAGAGGAAGAAAAGAATAAAGAAGTTGAAATCGAAGTTACGCGTAAAAAGAAACGGCGCAAGCTGTATCTTACCTTGGCAGCATCACTTGTGTTAGTGATGGCCATTAGCGTGACTAGTATAGGCGGACCTGGTAGGGTGGTGTCCATGATGAGAAGAGTAATTGGCAATAGAGAAGTGGAACAAATAGATTCTAGTGAGAATAACTTGACAATTGTAGAAGAAAATGAGGAAAAAGCATATCAAATAGTTAGTGAAGAATTTGGAGTTGAGTTGGCTAGAATATATAATGGGCCAGAGGATATGGTTTTTAAGCGAATGGAATTTGATTCAACGATGCAGATGGCAGAACTAGTTTATTATTTGGGTGAAGAATCCGTTGTGTATTGTATTAATGCATCTTTTAAAAATTCATCATGGGGAATCGATGTTGAAGATGAGGTTACTGAAAACTATGAAGAACAGGTAAATGGACATACTATGGAGATTAAAAAATATAGTACGCCGAAATCCAGTACGGAGCGTTATTCAGCGAAGTTCAATTATAATGGTTTAGAATACTTTTTAATAGGAACGATGACAGAGGATGAATTTACTTTAATTATAAATAATCTATTTTTCCTTAAATAAGTACGTCAGTTTTTGTCGAGTTGTGTGTTTATATATACGAGGGTAAAGGAAAAATATGAGGATGGAGGTGAAGGATGAGAACTAAATGGGTATCTACGGCATGTGTAATCATCATAGTAGTAGGACTATTTCTATCGTGTAATAAAAATCTGTATGCATCTGAAGATAGACCAATGATAGACGGTTCGTATTTGACCCATGACAATGAGTCTATTGGATATGATACAAAGATTACTCGAGGTGAAGATTTGCTTACCGGATATTCAAAATGTGTGAGACTGGGCCCAGGTAAAATATATGCCGGCGGGACGACCTTTGCAGCACACGTTGTTGATAGTGTGCAAATTGCAGTCACAGTCGAAAGAGCCCAAGAAGGCGATACTGCATGGGGAATTTATGACGGTTGGCACAAAGAAAGCCAGAATACAGATAGAGTAGGATCCAATCGTACTCTGGAAGTAGAGGGCGGATATTATTATCGAGTGAGATGCATACATGCAGCAAATAGCGATATGAGCAGTTCCTTTACGAACGGTGTCTATGTAGAAGACCCATAGAATATGAAAACCAAAGTATAAAAGAAAAAGAAGAAAACCAAAAGAAAAAACAAAAAAGAAAAACATTTTGCAATCTGAAAAACAAATTTAGAAAACAAAAATGCCAATATGCTATATCCGGGGAGATTGTGGGAAGCGCCGTCCGCGGTGCAACAGGAGAAACTATTAACAATAATTTCGACCTTACATTGAGAAACCGTAGACCCACGAGACGGGTTAAAGTCGTCGTAGACGGTGCTTCCCACAATCTCCCGGGCAGGATGTAGACTTATAGCCGCATGTGATGCCCTCCAGCCGGGATATAACATCGTGTACGTTCATTCCTCTGATCAGGCTGCAGATACCTTTGGTGTTGCCGTTGCAGCCTCCTACAAATTCTACGTTTTTAACGATATCTCCGTCCAACTCTACACGAATTAGTTGAGAACAGACACCATGTGGTCTGTATTCCATAAATATTGCCTCCCTTGTTTGCTCTTCATTATAGATTATTAATATAATAAATATTCAATTCGGATTATAGCAAAGAAATCATAGGATTTCTATATCTTTTGTGATATTTCAGAAAAATGTAATATTTTGAATCACAGATACCAAATGCTATATAAGTTGGCATCGTGATTTAGTTGTGATAAACTACCAACATGGAGTAATCGTGATAGAAGGAGGATAAGGTTGATATGATAGGGATTATCGGAGCAATGGAAGAAGAAGTTGCAGCATTGAAGGAAGATATGGATATTCAGGAGACGGTAGAGCAGGCATCCATGGTTTTCTGCAAGGGAAAACTGTGCGGCAAGGACGTGGTGGTAGTCAGAAGTGGAATTGGCAAGGTCAATGCCGGTATCTGCGCCCAGATACTTGTGGACAGGTTCCGGGCAGACATGCTGATCAATACCGGAATCGCAGGCTCTCTGGATGCGAGAATAGATATTGGCGATATGGTTATCTCCACGGATGCCCTTCACCATGATATGGACGCAACTATATTCGGGGATGCCATTGGGCAGATACCTAGGATGGATACGCTGGCGTTTCCGGCAGATGAAGAACTCGTGCAGAAGGCAGCCAAGGCTAATGAGAAGGCGAACCCGGACATCCGCACATTTACCGGAAGGGTGGCAAGCGGCGACCAATTCATCTCATCCGGGGAGGCAAAAGAAAAGATCGTGGAGAACTTCCATCCACTGTGCGTAGAGATGGAAGGAGCCGGGATTGCACAGGCAGCATACCTGAACAAAGTTTCGTATGTCATAATCCGTGCCATTTCGGACAAAGCTGACAACAGCGCGACCATGGACTACCCTACCTTTGAAAGACAGGCGATCGCCCACAGCGTAAGGCTTATGAAGGAATTGCTGACAATGATATAATTATGGCTGGACGAAGATTCTTAAGAATCTGACAGATTCCTCCATATCGGGGGTCAGAATCTGTAGAACGGTTTTTATACCCTCCTTTGGAATTTCAAGTATAATTCTAAGCAAAAGGAGGGCTTTTTTATGTTAGAAATTATACTGGACAAGCACGTGATATTCGTGCTAATGGGAATCCTGACGGTCATAGGGATTGTGAGTAAACTGATTGCAAATGTAACTTTGAAACAGCTGGTGCGCGCAGCCGGGAATATGAATAAAAGCACCCACCCGCTCATGCGCCTGGTGCGCGCCAAATTTGAACATGCCTGCATGATCAGCGATACGGTGGAGAATGTCAGGGTGTTTGTAGACAAGTACTTGTATGAGTACAAGGTTATCGGAATGAAGCTGCACAGCTGGAGGCGTATGGAGAAGGCCACAGCCGGACTGTGCCTGATACTGGGAGCGGCGGGGGCGCTTCTTGAGTATGCGGTAAATGGAATGGGCGACATGGTGATTAAGACCGGGGCTGCTGGTGCCGGGCTTGCCATTCTGATCTACCTGGTCCACCTGACCACGGACGAGGAATACCGTATGGAGGCAGTGCAGAACTATATGGTTGATTATCTGGAAAATGTATGCCTGCATCGATATGAAAAGGCGTACCAGAAAGAGATCAAGGTCATGGCGCCGGAGACGCCTGCATCCGAATTTGGGGTAGTGCCGGATTTGGAGGAAGAGGATGACGAGGACATATTTGCGATAGAGAAAGAGCCGGAGACTCAGCGCCAAAAGGCGGCAAAGGTAGTAAAGGCAGCCAGGGAAGAAGAGGATCCGAAGAAATCCTCCAGAACAGATAAAAACGACAGGGGAGAGCCGGAGAGGCCAATGCCGAGAAAAGAAGTGCCGTCGCCTACCACGCCTCCAGAGATTACCAGTCCGACCATGCCGGAACCATATGAGGTGCCGGATGTGACCCCGCAGATTCAAGCGGCATCGGCAGACCGGAAGGCAAGAAGGGAAAAAGAGAAGGAAGAAGTGGCAAAAGACGTGCTGATACGGCAGATACTGGAGGAGTTTATGGCTTGATTAAAAGTGGCCGATTTGATAAAATAAAATAGTACATATTTATAAGATGGTAAGATGGAAGGAAGGGGTCACTATGAACAATAAAGTAACATTTGACTATTCTAAAGCAAAGACATTTATTTCTGAGCATGAGATTGAATCTATGAAGAAGATCGCTGAACAGGCGAAGGCAGAACTTCTTGGCCGGGAAGGGGCGGGGAATGATTTCCTTGGCTGGATCGACCTTCCGGTGGATTATGATAAGGAAGAATTCGCGCGTATTCAGAAAGCAGCGGCAAAGATTCAGGGGGATTCAGAGGTGCTCCTTGTAATTGGCATTGGTGGCTCTTACCTTGGAGCAAGAGCGGCAATCGAGTTCTTGCGCCACAACTTCTATAATATGGTATCTAAGGAAATCCGTAAGAC
>PPYF01269202.1_pt1 | contig 10388 bp, 11 predicted proteins | sample 1559871 | NCBI WGS metagenome assembly PPYF01 (sample SAMN08240021, study PRJNA423297) | Human gut metagenome, whole genome shotgun sequencing project.
CATTTACTTTCTGCAGGGCTGTATTCGTCATCTGTCTTACATGATGTTTTTCCATGCATTCTTTCATACTTGATGTAGAAGATGCATCCAGTCCGTTTCCGATAACCGGCATCATTTCGATGATGGTTGTCTCTGCACCGCGTGGGGCAAAGAATTCAACAACATCAAGTCCTACCGCACCACCTCCGACAACAACAACCTTCTTGCCTGTCATGTCTTCCGGATAGTTCTTAACATCTGCGATCATATCTTTGATAGAATACACGCTGGCATCTTTCTTTCCAAGATTGTCATGCAGTCCTTCGATCGGTGGAAGGAGCGGTACCGAACCAGTCGCATTTACAACAAGATCCGGGTTGTATTTTTTAATCTCAGCGACCGTTGCATCTACTCCTGTTTTGATTGTCAGATTCGGAAGTTTTGATGCACGGTATTTCAGATAAGTCGGGAAATCCGCAAGTCTTTTCTTGGCTGGAATCTTCGAGATCTCTACCGACAGACCACCTGCTTCTTTCTCTTTCTCCAGTAACGTAACTTTACATCCAACTTCAGCAGCTGTACATGCAGCTTCCAGTCCGGCAGTTCCGGCACCTACAACTACGACATTACATGGTTTCTTTACTTTCTGTTTTTTATAAGCTTCTCCGTTGATCAGATCCGGGTTGACCGTACAGCGAAGCGGTTTGTTACCGCCGATACGGTTGCCGACACAGCCGACGTTACAAGAGATACATTTACGGATATCACATACATCCCCGTACTGTGCTTTATTACACCAGTCAGGATCGGCGATCAGTCCACGTCCCATACCGATCAGATCAGCATCACCTCTGGCAAGGATGTCATCGGCGATCTTAGGATCACGGATATTTCCGATCGCGATCGTCGGCTTTCCGAATTTATCACGAACCGCCTTCGCCATGTATGAACGCCATCCATCTTCCAGATAGTTCGCATCGATCTGATACTGGATAGAAGCATTTAATCCGGCTGAAGTATCGTAGATATCTACTTCATCGTTCAGGTATTCCAGATATTCCAGGCAATCTTCTACCGTATTACCACCTTCGACAAGCTCGTCTACACTAAGACGCAGAGAGATCGGAACTCTAGGTCCGACAGCCTTACGGACTTCATCAATGACCATACGGCAGAAACGGGCTCGGTTCTCAGCAGATCCGCCAAATTCATCTGTACGGTCATTTGTAGTAGGCGATAAGAACTGGCTGATCAGATAAGAGTGTCCGGCATGGATCTCTACAACATCAAATCCGGCATTGACCGCTCTCTTTGCAGCGGTTCCATAATCTTTTGCAATGCTTGTGATCTCCTCTTTCGAAAGTCCGCGCGGAATCTCTCCACCGGCTTTTGACGGAAAACGTGACGCAGATACCGGCTGCATACCGATTCTGGAACTCATCGCAGACGCACCTGCATGATTGATCTGAATCCCCATCAGCGCCCCCTGTCTGTGACAGGCTTCCGTTAATGTAAAAAGGCGTGGAATGTAACAGTCTTTGTCAAGACGCAGCTGTGTCGTTCCGTTTGATCCTTCCGGATATTTTACACAGACATTTTCAACCATGATAAGCGGTTTACGCAAAACATTTTACACTACCTTCATGCAATCTGTTATTTACTGCTTTAAAACGCATTCTCCTTTTCCATCCTGATCCAATTGAATTTTTTCATGTGGAAATACACTATTTCTGGAATCTAAGTCCAAACTGCACTTTCCTTTTTTCCACTCTCTTATTATTTTTAATGCTTCCGGATCCATGTTCATACTTCTTATCTGAATCAAAGAATCATCCATCGACTCTATCTTATCATTTCTATACGCTGAATAAATATGTATTTCCTTCACCTGCATATTTAAGAACCCTGCCAAAGCTCTTGCATTATATATCCCCATTACAAACTGCCGTTTAGATTTACTAATAGACGAAGTATCTATCTACTTCATCATCAGCAAGTATGTCCATAAATCCAGAATAAAACTTTGGAAATTTTTTCTCCAATAATTCATCCATACCCCTATATAGAATACCATTTTCTTGCATTATATTTATCTCTTTCCGCTGTAAGCACATCCTGATTCCAAAGTCCCGGTCTAGGTCCTATTACGGACATATTTCCTCCTGATGTAAAGGTAGAAACAACTTTTTTTCAAAGAAAATTTTTCATCACAGAGCCATGCAATTATCCTCAAAGAATCGCACAAAAAAAGAACCTCCGATTTCTCAGAAGTCCTTATTTTACGCCATTTCTTTAAAATTCATCTGCTGCCTGCACTATTGCCTGCTTCATATCAAATTCGACCAGATTATGCTCTATATGGCACATTCCAGTCAATCGGTATGTCTTTTCTTTATCCCAATTACATGTATTCCAGATCATCCGTAACATTGGCACACTACTGATCTTAAATTCCCAATTCTCCGGATTGTATTTAGGCACACGAAAACATTCTGCTTCCTTTCTGGCACATGCCTGTACCACTAATCCTTTCTTATCAGGGTTAAAAAGGAACCGTATGTACCTCGGCTCTCCCAGTGCCACTATTGTTGAATGAAAAATTCTTATCTTTCCCCATTTTTGGCACAAAGAAATCCCTGGTATCATCATATTGTTTTCCTGCATATTGATACCTCCAATCTCAGAGCAGACTTTTCCCTGTCTTCATCTATTTTGGTGTTGTAAATTCCGCATATCCCTTCAGCATATTTATTTCCAAGGCTTTCTTATGTTCCTCTACTGGCAATCCAAAAGAATCTTTCCATTCTTTCGGATAAAAAGGTGTACGAGCCTTTTTATTTATTTCTTCAGTAGAAGTATTATCCTTTGATGCATTTGATAATGACGTACCTTCTATATTATTGCTACTCTCTGCACTTTCCTGATTTTCTGCATTTTTCTTCTGACGTTTTCCCTTAATATCCAGGTATATCTCTGTCTCCATCAGATCAAATACATATATTGTCTCACCTTCAAACGAAATCTTATGTCCTAAAATCTTATAACGACAATCCAGATTCCACCCCATCATTTCATACATCATGGCAGAAAAGATTTTGTTTGTCATTTTTCTGCTTTTTCTTTTATCTGGTTTTGCCACGCACCAACGAAGTGCGTCTTTATCATTTTCTTCGCACTTTCGGACAACCATTCTTTTATTTTCCTGGTTTACAAGTATCTGTATATAAACTGCATCCTCCAATCCGGCAATGCAGGCTGTATTAAATGTTACGCTGTCTCTCCGGATCACAACAGCAGGCTCCCTTAAATGTGCAAACAACTCACGTCTGACAACCTGATAACCGTCATAACTGAAATCCTCTGCCAGCTCTATCGCTTTTTGATCAACAATCTCCTGCTCATCTGTGTAATTTGTTGTATCACTCATATGTAGCACACCTCATTCTATCTATCAATTTCTCAGCTTCATCTATCAAATCATCCAATATTTCTCTGGTTATAATTTCCATACCTTCAACTGTCTTTGCCGGGCGTAGTATTTCCCAATTTCCTTTATATGCTATTCGCTGAAGAAAAACTGTTCTGTTTGTTGTTTCTCCAAAATTATGAATCCATGCTTTTGGATAAAGTACTTTCTTAACAGTCTTCATATTTTCAGATGGGGCTTCTACCGATGAGTCTATATGTTGTTCGTCAACATATTCTTGTATGAATACCTCTGGTTCTTCCAATTCAAATATCAATAGTTGTTCGTCTGAATTGCCACAAAATTGTCCTCGTAATTTATATTTGCAATCGCTATCCCAATTCATAAGTTCAAATAACGGTTCCGAGAAGCCTTTGCAGCTCTTAGGCAGAACTGCCCAACGTCCATTTCGTATAGTTCCCCATTTTATCGCATTTACATTACTTTTTTCACATGGACGAACAGCGATACATTTTTCCACCGAATTAAATAACAACTCCACATATTCTACATTTTCAAATTTTTTCATACACGCAGTATTAAACGTAATCTTCCCAGAAGATATTGTGACTGCCGGATCAAACCTTGTTGAGAAAAACTGTGCTCTTACAATCTCATATCCGCTCAGATTGAAAGCACTTTTGTTCATTTGCTCTGCATGAACCTCGTTCGTATCTTCATCATATACACTTAATGATGCTTTTTTATAATCATCTGTTGAAAAACCATTCCATGCCCGGTTTACCGGCACAAATCCTTTTAATACCCCTTGATCAACTACCTGTAATGTAGGCAAAGGATACCCTTTTCTACTATATTTTCCTGCTTCTAACAGTTTTTGTGCCGCATTATAAATTTCTCTGCTTACTATTGCTTCATGGTGATCTGCTTGCCTGTATTGATTTCTGTCATGGTTATTTTTCTTTGACTTATGATCCAGATAATTTGGTGTAAATGTTTTTCTGGACAGAACATCGCCACAATGCCTTTCATTACGAAGAACATTTACAACTGCACTTCCTGTCCACTTTGTATTTCCCAGTTTTGTTTTTCGTCCCAAGTCCATTAATATCTCAGCTATTTCAGAAGTCGGAAAACCACTTAAAAACAGATAATAACACAGTCTGACCGTATCTGCTTCTGTTTCGTTGATAACAAGATTTCCATCCTCGTCTTTATCATATCCTAAAAGTTTTGGTGTCAGAAAAATTCCCCTCGAAAACCGTTGTTCAATAGAAATGTTCATAATTTCGCTTTTTGTGTGCGATTCTTCCTGTGCTGCTGCGGACAACACCGCAAGCATCATTTCACTTGTATTATCAAGCGTATAAATATGCTCTGTCTCAAAAAATACGCCCACCTGTGGCTTCATATTTGCCAGTTCACGGACTTTAGCAATACAATCAACAATATTTCTGGCAAATCTGGATACGCTTTTGGTAACTATCAAATCTATTTTCCCAGCTTGGCAGTCTACAATCATACGGTTAAATTCATCCCTATGCAATAAAGATGTTCCTGAAATACCTTCATCCGCATATATGCCAACAAGATTCCAGCCTGCATGTTCTTTTATCATATCTTCATAATGATTTTTCTGCAGTTCATATGAAGATGTCTGATTAGCGTCATCCGTGGACACGCGACAATATGCACACACTCTTTTTGCACCTGCATCCTCAAATAGTTTTTCTTTCTGTTTCGCTGGAATGAACTCCAATTCACTACGATCTACGCCCTTGTATCTTGCACGAATCTTCTCTTTTCGTTCTTCCTGGCTTACAGCATGTTTTTCTTGTTCATTCATATGCTGTCCCCCACTTCCATATGCCAGTACCATATCTTGCCTTTTTTATATGCACTAATCTCCGCAATCTTCTTTGCTTCCTGTACCGTTCGCTTGGCAATACCATATTCTTTCATTTTTTCATAGATATATGTACTTGGCAGATCTTCCACCGCCAACAACGTTTGAAGATATTCAACCGCAACATCTTTTTTGGCGGTACTTTTCTCCACAGCCAGCAATTCCTCTATATTTATCTGACATTTTCCCATCCAGTGAAAACCTTTTTCTTTGTCCAGTTCAAATCCGATTGGTTCTCCTTCTGGTGCAAGGCTCGATTTCACCGGAAACATATATCTTTTCCATGGTTCTTCTTTGTCTCTTGATACCATAAGAATACTTCTCACTGTTGCGGCAATATCAATACTTCCTAATCCTCTATAAATCTGCTTTCCACCGCTACTTTTTGTCATGTGTCCCACCAGAACAATCGCACAGTTTGTTTCTTCTGCAACCTTGGATAGTTTTGACAGTGTTTCCCGCATTTTTACGGCATTGGTCATATTTCCATTATGTCCAATAAATGCCTGTATCGGATCAAGCACAACCATTTTTGCACCAATCTGGTTAATTGCAGTCTTTATGCGTTCATCTTCCAGTGTCAGTTCTCCATTATCGTCTTTTATAAATGCAACTCTATTACAATCTGCCCCTGCCTGTTCAAGTCTTGGTTTTATCGTATCGCCTTTTCCATCTTCTGAACATTGATATATCACAATCTCTGGTTTTTTTATCTTTTGACCATCCGGTAAATATCCGCCTTTTGTCAATATAGCTGCAATATGAATAATTAATGTTGATTTTCCTTCTCCCGGATCACCCTGTAACATTGTAATTTTCCCACAGGGAATATATGGATACCATATCCATTCCACCTCCGAGGTTTTCACGTTGGAATAAAATTCAACACCTGTAATTGTATCTTCCAAATTTGATACCCCCGGTGTTTTATATATTCTTCTACTATATGTGAATAATTACACTAAAGTTCTACTTATATTTAATTATAATATATCTCTTTTAGGAATACAATAAGAAATATCAAATGTGTGTGGAGTTTCATCGTAAATATTAACTAATAGTCAAAGTCTAGGAGGTGACAGGTTTGGAAGTAGAAATTGATTATCTTGCTATTGGAAAGAGAATCCGCACTGCACGTCTGTCAAAAAAAATGACTCAGGAAACACTTTCAAATATGATTGACGTTGCCCCTACCTATGTCAGCAGTATCGAAAACGGACATACCAAGTTAAGTCTGGCTACTCTGTTAGGGATTGCACAGAGTCTTGATACAACCGTGGATCAGCTCTTATATGATAACACCCCAGTACTGGTTTCCAAGTTCGATGCGGATATAAAAGAACTCACTTCTGATTGCAGCAATCAGGAAAAAGAATTTTTACTGGAAATTATAAAATCAACAAAAACTGCATTACGAAACTACAAGCCCGTCAAATAATTCAAGGATGCAGAAACTCCATTATTTCTGCATCCTTCTTTTATCCTTTTGCGGTCTTGCTTCCTTGCAATCTTGTATTAAATACGGAGGATTCATATGAAGAAAAACGCTATACTTTTTTCAGCAAGCAATTATACAAAGTCACCTCTGATCCAAATTGACGATCTGCCTGGTGTAAAATATGACATTCAAGCAATGCATAAACGACTTACCCAAATTGGATTTGACGTCAAACAAATAGAAAACATTTCAAAAGATCAAATCATTCCTGCTTTAGAAGACAATGCTTCCCACTCACCTTGTGATGCTATCCATATCGTATACTTTACCGGGCACGGCGGACATAATAACGGTAATAATTATATTTATCCAGTTGATTTTGCATCCAAATTTGAGAAAAGCAAAGATATTGAAGCATCCGCAATGAATATTCAAGATATTATCTCCATATATAAAGGAAAAGGACGGCTTATCCTCATTCTGGATGCCTGTCGTTCAGATTTTGGCTTATCTAAAGGGTATTATTCTGAGATAACTGCTGCTGAAGATGTATATATTGCTTACGGAACTCAGTTTCAATATACTTCTATCGGTATTGCCAATCAAATGAGTCCATTTACCCAGGCTATCTGTGATGAGATATTAGAACCAAACATTGATGTAGATGAGTTATTTACACGAGTACGCAGAAATGTGTATTCCAAATATCAAATTCAAATCCCTGCCAGTGTTAATGCCCTTCTCAATAGAATTGTTTTACATAAACAGCTAAGTTATACGAATTTCGATGAAGAAGTGTACAAATTTGTAAAAAAATATGCGGACGATTACAACAATAAATATGGATACTTTCATGGTGATGATCTGATTTTTATAGACGCTGCTCAATATTTCAATATCAGTTTTTTAGATGCCGTATGGAAATTTAGGAAAGTAGATAATAAGGTATATACTGATAGAGGTGCAAAAATCCCCCTCCTTCCAGAAGACGAATCAAAATTTGTCACCTTTCGCGGATTATTCCGTGGTAAAGAATATTTTACATGTGATGAAAATCATACTTGGTATTATAATGGACGCCAAATCCGTATGGGAGAAATCCCACCATTACCAGCAAGTATGCAACCCGAAGCTCCTGAAATTGGAAAAGAATTATATGTCACCTTTGACATTCAAAAATATGACAATTCTATCATAATAACCACCAACTTGCCTGATAATTATATCCTCCTAGTAAAGAGCAATCTCTCCAAAAATTCAGACCGCAAAACAGTAATAAATGGTTCTGTAACAATTGAAAATACCAAAAACGTTTCATCTATAATCCTCAGCTCTGCTTATATTAACAATCCATCTGTTGCTGAACAATTAGGCGGAACGAAAGCCAGAAATCTTATTGGCGAGTATGTAAAATATGACCCTATTTGCGGAAATCAAATACATGCTGTTTTTAACTTTTAACAGAATTACTGCTGATATACAATCATCGCATATCAGCAGCATATATTTACTCACAATACAGCCAACGATCACCATCCCAATATGGCTGTGCTTCACTTCTGGAATTGTACATTTCATCAAAAAGATTGAAAGCTACTAATCTCGCTGTGTCAAAATCAGTGATCTTTTTCCCATGATAATTCCACCGCCATTCTCCTGCGTAGCAAACACCCCAGCCTGTGCCGTATTTGCTACGCATGATTGTAATGTTTTCGCCTTTATACTTTAATGTAAAATTCCCAGTTCTAACTACCTGACGCCATTCTTTTTTCATAAAATTCTTTTTTCGTTGTACTCGATTTTTCAAATCTCTTTCCCTATCTTCCGGATTTTCGTAATCATCCGTCATATGGCAAGCACAAATACAACCTACTCTCAATTCTCCTGGGAATTCTGGATGTGTCATAATATGCACATATCGTATTTTCTCGTTACCACACATTTCACATCGTTCGTATTCTATATCTTCTCCAAATTCTGCTTCTTCCCCCAAATCTTCCATTCCTATTTCCGTCCATCCTTTGTGTGGAATGTCTTTCTTATCCCATCGCATTTTACCGCCTCCCGTCAATATTCATACTAAATATGCTAACATATTATTTACAAATATACAACATATAGGGAAGTTAGTGCCTATCTTTCTCAGCACAACTCCCCTATACCATACTTCAAATTTTAAATTTCCGAATCAAACATCGACAACCCTGCCAACATCATATCTTCATCCATATCCAGGTTTTCATTATCTTCTGACTCCGCTTCTGGCTTATTCTGATCACCTGTCTCAGTTATAGATTTCTCAATTCTTGATAAAAAATCTTTATCCTGCAATAATTGCCTTTTAATATCTTCTATATTTATGTTTCCGGTGGAAGAAACCGTATTCACTGCTGTCTTTCCATTTTTCATCCAGGCATGAACCAGTTCTGTCACAAGTGCCGTCTTGCATCTTTTCTTGGTCTTTAAATATTCTCCCGCTTCTCTTTGGCGTTCATCATCTTCATTGAAGATCAGCACGACCTTTATTTGTCCCATGAGCCGCACCTCCTACCCTCTACGCAGGCGAGCTGCTGTCAATTTTTCATATCCGATAGCATTAGCACGCACATCATCAATAAATTCCACATATTTAAACTCTGAAGAATTTTCAATTTGCTTTCTCAACAGCAAACTTCCACCACCAAGAAAAACAGCCGGATTAGTTCTGAAATCAGTCACATGAGTATGTAGTTTATTGATGATTCTCTGTAACCAGTTTTCTGCCATTCTCTGAATTTCCACAATTACTTCCTCTTCCAGAATGGTTTCCTCCTGCATTAACACCTGCTCCACATCAGAAGAATCTAAGTGAATACCATAGTTCTGCTGTATTGCATTGGAAATTTCCGACCTGAGAACTGCCATACCAGAACGATCACTGACACGGACAGATAAATCCGGTTTTCCATTTCTAATCACCAGAAGATCAACCGTTCCGTCTCCAATATCAATGCAGTTCACTGTGCGGTATTTCTTTAAAAGGCTTGCTTTAAAGCACATAACAGCTGCAAAGTTCTGAGGACTGACAAATACATCCTTCAAATAGAAACTTACAGTTTTACCATTCATTTTAAATGTAATTCCATGTTTTGCATGATCTAAAAAATATTTCTTGAATGATGTTGCCTGCTGCCCATAATCTGCAGGAGGTAATCCGATTCCCAGTACTACATCTTTTCCCGTCAACGTAATCCCCTTATTCCGGGCTTCCATTGTAAGAGCATATAACGTCAGAATAAAATAATCATCATCTACTGTTTTATCCGCCTTAAATGGCATTTTTGTATCAGACAACGTATAATAGGTTCCCTGGTATTCCAAAATATCCTCATTCATAAATCTTCCCGGTTCTGACACATATCGAACAAGTCCACATGGGAAACATACGCTTTCTCCCTTCATATTTCCGTTTCCATGGTCAATTCCAAAAATAATCTCTGCCATTGCTTTTCCTCCTGTTTTTTAACTGTACTTTAAGTAACACCAGCACATCTCTCAGTTTCAATTTTACTAATATTTAAGTAGCACTTATCTGTAATCTGCTATCACTTTTGTATGTCTTGTTCTACTTAAATATTACTTTTGTATGTATTTTAAAT
>PPYF01422044.1_pt1 | contig 10387 bp, 8 predicted proteins | sample 1559871 | NCBI WGS metagenome assembly PPYF01 (sample SAMN08240021, study PRJNA423297) | Human gut metagenome, whole genome shotgun sequencing project.
ATACATTCTTCGGGAGCAGCTGAAGCTGATCCGGGAGGAGTTGGGGGATGATTCTACATTGTCCGATGCGGAAGAATTTGAAAAAGCAGCAAAGAATCTGAAAGCGCCAAAAGAAGTGAACGAAAAGCTGAAAAAAGAAATCAGCAGATTCAAAAGCTCACTGAACAGTCCGGCAGAAAGCGGTGTGATACGGACCTATATTGAAACATTGCTTGAGATGCCGTGGGATAAAGCCGGGAAGGACAATCAGGATATCAAATATGCAGAGGAAGTGCTGGAAGCAGATCATTATGGTCTGGAACAGGTCAAAGAACGAATTCTGGAATTTCTGGCAGTACGTTCTCTGACCAAAAAAGGGGAGAGTCCGATTCTGTGTCTTGTGGGGCCTCCGGGGACTGGAAAGACATCCATTGCAAGATCTCTGGCAAAAGCCCTGAAAAAGCAATATGTGAGGATCTCACTGGGAGGTGTACGTGATGAAGCTGAAATTCGGGGGCACAGAAAAACATATGTAGGAGCAATGCCCGGACGCATCGCAAATGGAATTCGTCAGGCAGGTGTCAAGAATCCGTTGATGCTTCTGGATGAAATTGATAAAGTCAGCACAGACTATAAGGGAGATACGTTCTCTGCGCTTCTGGAAGTACTGGACAGTGAACAGAATTACAAATTCCGTGATCATTATCTGGAAGTTCCGCTGGATTTGTCGGAAGTGCTGTTTATTGCCACTGCAAATTCACTGCAGACGATTCCGCGTCCGCTTCTGGACCGTATGGAAGTGATCGAGGTGACCAGCTACACAGAGAATGAGAAGCTGCATATTGCGACAGAGCATTTGATCCCAAAACAGCTGGAGAAAAATGGTCTGAAGAAAGAACAGCTGAAAATAAGCAAAAATGCAGTCTGGAAGATTGCATCCAACTATACAAAAGAAGCGGGAGTACGTCAGCTGGAGAGAGAAATCGGTAATATTTGCAGAAAAGCAGCAAAAGAAATACTTACAACCGGGAAAAAGAGTGTTACAATTACAGAGAAGAATCTGTTCAAATATCTGGGAAAAGAGAAGTTTACGTATCAGATGGCAAATGCAGCGGATGAGATCGGGATTGTGCGTGGACTGGCATGGACAAGTGTGGGTGGGGATACCCTCCAGATCGAAGTGAATGTGATGCCTGGAAAAGGCGAGATCATGCTCACAGGTCAGCTTGGAGATGTGATGAAAGAATCAGCACGGACCGGAATCAGCTATATCCGTTCTGTCAGCAGAGATTATCAGATTGCGGATGACTTTTTTGAAAAATATGATATCCATGTACATATTCCGGAGGGTGCAGTGCCCAAAGACGGTCCGTCAGCCGGAATCACCATGGCAACGGCAATGCTTTCTGCGATCACAGAACAAAAGGTGCGTGCAGATATTGCCATGACAGGAGAAGTGACTCTGCGCGGACGTGTACTGCCGATCGGAGGATTAAAGGAAAAGCTTCTGGCTGCGAAAAATGCCGGGATAAAAACAGTTCTTGTTCCCAAAAAGAATCTGGCAGATGTAGAAGAGCTTTCTCAGGAAATCACAAAAGGACTCGAGATCCTGCCTGTAGAACATATGGAGGAAGTGCTGAAGGCAGCATTTGTGTCAGAAGATCAGGATAAAATATCCGGAGGGGAGTAAACTATGGTAATAAAGAATATCAATCTGGAAACTGTTTGTGGAATTACAAGTAAATTGCCGGAAAATGAAAAACCGGAGATTGCGTTTGCGGGGAAATCCAATGTGGGTAAGTCATCCCTGATCAATGCGCTGATGAACCGAAAATCGTATGCCCGGATCTCTGCCACACCGGGAAAGACACAGACGATTAATTTTTATAATATCAACGAGGAACTTTATCTGGTGGATCTGCCGGGATACGGGTATGCGAAAGTATCGGAAAAAGAAAAGATCCAGTGGGGAAATCTGATCGAGCGCTATCTGCATACATCAAAACAGTTGAAAGCAGTCTTTCTTCTGATCGACATCCGGCATGACCCTTCGGCAAATGACAAGATGATGTATCAGTGGATCGTCGATCAGGGATTTCAGCCGATCATCATTGCCACAAAGCTGGATAAATTAAAACGCAGTCAGGTGCAGAAGCATGTGAAGATGTTAAAAACAGGTCTGAATCTGCTTCCGGGAACAAAAGTGATCCCGTTTTCTTCGGTTACAAAGCAGGGAAGAGACGAAATCTGGGATCTGGCTGAGCGGGAATATCTGTTTCCGGAAAGATTTTTGGAGGATGAAACGAAAGAATAATTTCGGAGAATGATAGAGTAAACAGGAAAAGCACGATGCGGGAAGGAGATTTTTATGGAGCGAAAAAGACCTTACTGGCAAGTGGTGGTAAGTCTTGTGTTCAGTATACTGGCAACGGCTGCGTTTATTATCCTGGGCGTAAAAGCAATCGGATTTCTCATGCCGTTCGTTGTGGGCTGGATCATTTCTGCCATTGCGACACCTCTGGTGAACTGGCTGGAAAAGCGATTGAAGATCGTAAAGAAGCTGGGAACAGCAATGATTGTTATCATGGTCATTGGGCTGATCGTTTTAGTGGGATATTTTGCAGTCAGCAGGATTGCAGCGGAAGTGACAGATCTGATTCAGAACTTTCCGGATATTTATGCACAGCTGGAAGAGGGGATGCGCGAGATCGGAAATACCTTATCCGGTGCGTTTAGCAGGCTTCCCCGGGGAGTGCAGAATGGGTGGACAACGATCGTCGAGAATCTGGATACTTATATGGGGAATCTTGTTTCGAAAATCAGCGAGCCGACGGTGACGGCTGCGGGAAATTTTGCAAAAAGACTTCCGTCCTATCTGATTTCTTTCATTGTTGCGATACTGGCAGCTTACTTTTTTACAATCCAGAGAGAAGAAGTGATCGCATGGTTTCATAAAATCGCACCGCCGTCTGTGGAAAAGAGGATGATCCTGGTGATGGATAATCTGAAATATGCAGTAGGCGGATATTTCAAGGCGCAGTTTAAGATCATGGGTGTTGTTTTTTTTGATCCTGTTTGCCGGATTTCTTGTGCTTGGAATTCATTATGCGGTTTTGGTTGCATTTCTGATTTCATTTTTGGATTTCCTGCCATTTTTTGGAACGGGAACTGCGTTGATCCCATGGGCAATTTACTCCGTATTTATCGGTGAATATAAAATTACAGCCGGTCTGGTGATCATCTATGCAGTTTCCCAGATAGTGCGTCAGCTTTTGCAGCCAAAGCTGGTAGGTGACAGCATGGGAATGAATCCGCTGGTGACACTGCTGCTTTTATATGTTGGATATAAGATCAAGGGAGTCTTTGGTATGATTCTGGCAGTTCCGCTGGGACTGGTATTGATCAATATGTGTCAGGCCGGTGCATTTGATTATATTCTGGATGACGTAAAGATTCTGGTTGAAGGGATACTGGGACTTCGCGAAGAGCTTCCTCAAGGGCAAAAAGAAAATTCAGATAACACTTGATTCCAAGAATGAGAGTGTTTATAATATCAACAGAAACAAAAAAGGGGTGCTTGCAGAAAGCAGGCTGAGAGAAAGCTGGATCGCTTAAAACCCGTAACCTGATTTGGATAATGCCAACGTAGGGATATACAGAGAAAGTGATAGGATCTGAGAAGAAAAATTGCTGCTGTGATGCGTTTGCGTTGCAGCAGCTTTTTGCATACTCCGCGGCGGGCATGGAAAGGAATGCATATGAGAAACTATACAACACAGATGGAAGCAGCGAGAAAACAGATTGTGACAAAAGAACTGGAGATCGTGGCACAAAAAGAACACATGACGACCGAGGAGTTGATGCCGCTGGTGGCAGAAGGAAAGGTTGTCATCTGTGCCAACAAAAATCACACTTGTATTGATCCGGAAGGAATCGGTTCGATGTTGCGTACAAAGATCAATGTGAATCTGGGAGTTTCAAGAGACTGTAAAGATTACGATGTGGAGATGCAGAAGGTGATGCAGGCAGTTGAGATGGGCGCACATGCCATCATGGATCTGTCTTCTCATGGAAATACAATTCCATTTCGAAGAAAGCTGACCAGTGAGTGTCCGGCGCTGATCGGTACTGTTCCAATCTATGATTCCGTGATCCACTATCAAAGGGATCTGGATACGCTGACTGCCAGAGATTTTATCGATGTGGTCCGTCTTCACGCACAGGATGGAGTAGATTTTGTGACACTGCACTGTGGCATCACGCGCAAAACAATCGAGCAGATTCGGCAGCATAAGCGAAAAATGAACATCGTATCCAGAGGTGGTTCTCTTGTATTTGCGTGGATGTGTATGACAGGGGAAGAAAATCCATTTTATGAATATTATGATGAGATTCTGGATATCTGCCGGGAATATGATGTGACAGTTTCACTCGGTGACGCATGCAGACCAGGATGTCTTGCAGATGCAACGGACGTCTGCCAGATTGAGGAGCTGGTGCGTCTGGGCGAACTGACCAGGCGGGCATGGGAGAAGGATGTTCAGGTGATGGTGGAAGGTCCGGGACATATGCCTCTGGATCAGATCGAGGCAAATATGAAAGTGCAGCAGTCCATTTGTCAGGGAGCGCCGTTTTATGTATTGGGACCACTTGTGACAGATATTGCTCCGGGATATGACCATATTACTTCTGCGATTGGCGGAGCCGTGGCAGCATCGGCAGGAGCGGCATTTTTGTGCTATGTGACACCGGCAGAGCATCTGGCCCTTCCGAATCTGGAAGATGTAAAACAGGGAATCATGGCTTCTAAGATTGCGGCACATGCGGCAGATATTGCAAAAGGAGTGCGGGGAGCAAGACAGGCAGATGACAGGATGGCACAAGCCAGAAGAAATCTGGACTGGGAAGCACAGTGGGAGTGTGCCATGGATCCGGAGACGGCAAAACGGATCTGGAATGAGAGAAAGCCTGAACATGAGGATACTTGTTCCATGTGCGGAAAATTCTGTGCGGTGCGAAGTATGAACAAGGCACTTGCAGGCGAACATATTGATATTTTATAGAAACAGAATAATCAGAAAAACCAGGCAGGATATGTTCCCGTAAAAAGGAAGGCATCCTGCCTGGTTTTTATTTTGAAGCTATTGTGTCTTCTCTGCGTATTCAGCAGCAAGTGTATCAAATTCTTCTGTGTGAGTCGGATACCAGACGTCAAAGGTGCTGTCTGCTGCGGAAATTCGTTTTCCGAGAGCTGCGAAAAATTCCGGGATTACAGTCTCCAGAAGAACACCTTTTTCGATGCCCAGATGTGCTCCAGGTTCTTCGCTGTCTCCGTTTACAAATAATTTGAATGCAGGTTCCATTTTTCCATCCACCCGTTTGGAGTGTCCGACAAGACCGATACTTCCCGCCTGATGGCTTCCGCAGCTGGAAGGACATCCGGAAATATGGATACATGGAAGGACTCTGTCGGCGAACTGTTCCTTGCGGACCCGCTGAATGCAGGACTCTAACAGTGCATAGGAATTGCGCAGTCCGTGTTGGCAGATTGGAACGCCGATGCAGCTGACACTGCTTTCAAATAAAGAAGTAGCTCCGTCTTTTGTGGCTTCTAACACAGCAGGTACTTCTTTTGCAGTCAGATTGATGATATACAAGGTGCCGTCCGGTGAGATCCGAAGCTCGGTTTCCGGCATCTCTTTGATCACGGCATACAGTTCAGACGGTTTTTGAGGTGCAAGCCGTCCGCCCAGCGGATGATAAGAAACCGTGTACAGGCCGTTCTGTTTCTGTGGGAGTACCCGTTTTTCTGTCAGAAGTGCTTCGGACAGAGTGCCGTCAGCAGATTTGGAAATCGGATGGACTGGTTCTACAGGCCATGGAGTCATTTCTTTTTGCGCGTCTTCCACAAACTGGAGGAAATAGTTCCGGATTTTTTCTTCGCCAAGGGTATCCTGCAGATAGCGGGTTCTGGATTTTGCGCGTGACTCATAATTGCCATATGTGGTAAAAAGACGAATCATAGCATGGACATAAAGGGATACTTCGCTTGGATCTGCATTGTCTGTAATGTGAACGCCGAGTTTTGGATTTGGTCCCAATCCACCTGCACAGTAAACGGAAAATGTTCCGTTTTCTCTTGCTACAAATCCAAGGTCACGGAATGTAGCATGTACTTCATTGGCCTGGGTATTGGAAAATCCGACTTTTAATTTTCGGGGCATATGAAGTCCGGGCATCTCGGTCAGAAGATATTCTCCTACAGCCTGTGCATAGGGAAATACATCGAATGTCTCATCCGGTGCAGTGCCTGTCAGAGGACTTGCCATGACATTACGCGGGTTGTCTCCGCCGCCGCCATGTGTGATGATGCCGACTTTTAAAGCATCACGGATAAGTTGTGGAACAGAGTCCACGGACAAGTCATGAAACTGAATGGTCTGGCAGGTGGTCAGCTTGAGCAGGGAAATCTGATGTTCTGAAATCTTATCTGCAAGGAATTTTAATTTCTCTTTTGTAATATGACCGCCCGGAAGACGAAGACGCAGCATATATCCTTGTTCCTTCTGTGCATAGCTTCCAAAGCCTCCGGAGATGCCTTTGAAGGTCTGGCGGTCGATCTCTCCATTTTCGAAAGCATGTATGTTTTCATCAAATCTTGTGATATTATCTTCAAATTGCTGTAATAAATCTTTTGAAAGCATGGTAAATGCTCCTTTCTTTTTGATGGGTTTAGAAACTCTGTACTAAGTATAATAAACGGGGAAAGAGAGTACAAGGGGAATTTGGAGATTGGTCTTGATTTTCTTTACAGATATTTAAATATGGAACAGTAACGAGAATAAAGATAGATTTCCCCACTCCCTGTTGTTATAATAAAGACAAAACGAAAAACAGGGGAACTAGACATGGATACAATTTTGATCATAGAGGATGACGCAGATCTCAGGGAAGGGTTGGAGTATACATTGAGTGGGGAAGGCTATCAGATCCTGACAGCGGAAAATGCAGAAAGAGGACGAAAGCTATGGAAGACATCTTCCTGCGATCTGATTCTGTTAGACTGCAATCTTCCGGATGGAAATGGCTTTTCGCTGTGCAGTGAGATTCGGGAAAGCAGTGATGTGTTCATTCTGATGCTGACGGCGAGGGATACAGAACTGGATGAGGTGAAAGCACTGGAGATGGGAGTGGATGATTATATGTCAAAACCATTTTCTATCGCGGTGCTGAAAGCGCGGATCAAAAAGCTGCTTTCCAGAAAGAGTGAAAAACAGTGGATCAGCTCCAATGGAATCCGTCTGGACAAAAGCAGCTGTCAGGTGATCTGCAAAGAAGAAGTGCTGGAGCTGAGTAAGATCGAGTACAAACTGCTTTTGTATTTTCTGGAAAATCCGGGACAGATATTGTCAAAGGAACAGATTTTAGAGCGGATCTGGGACAAAGACGGAAAGTTTGTGGATGAGAATACCGTTTCCGTCAATATTCGGAGACTTCGCAGAAAGATCGAGGCAGATCCGCAGAATCCGCAGTGGATCCAGACGGTTCACGGACTTGGATATATCTGGAGAGAAGAGGAGAAACGATAAAGGTATGGAATCGATCATAACAGGAATTCTATCAGCAGGATGTGTGTCCGGTGTTTTGTTTGGGATGTATGAGTATCGCAGGCGGAAAAAACTATACCGGGAGACAGATCGGATGCTGGAATCTATTCTGGAGGGAGATCCGATCCTTGTTTCGGATCTGAAGGAAGGCGAAGTGTCAGCTCTTTCCGGGAAAATCCGCAAAATCCAGGAAATGCAGGAGATGTCTGTATCTCAGGCAGAAGAGGAAAAAGAGCAGGTGAAAAGTCTGATCTCCAATATGTCTCATCAGCTGAAAACACCGCTTGCCAATATCCGGATGTACGAAGAAATCTTGAGGGAAGAAAACCAGGACGCGGAGACAAGAGAAAAGTTTCTGGCAAAAATGCAGACGCAGAGTGAAAAACTGGAATGGATCTTAAATTCTCTGTTTAAAATGGTGAAGCTGGAACAGAATGTCATGGTCTTTGAGGTTTCGATGTGCCCGATTCGAAAGACCATTCTGGATGCGGTGAATCTGGTGTATGAAAAGGCTGCCAGGAAACAGATTCCGATCAAAACAGGGTATATCCCGGATCTGTTTCTTTATCACAATGCAAAGTGGACGTCAGAAGTGTTTGCAAATCTGTTGGAAAACGCAGTGAAATATACCAGTGAGGGCGGAGCAATTCAGATTGATCTTAAGCAGTATGAAATGTACGCAGAAATCCGGATCACAGATACAGGAATCGGAATCCGAAAAGAAGAGATGCCGCGGATTTTTCAGAGATTCTATCGGAGTAAAGATGTAGAAAATCTGGAAGGAAGCGGGATCGGTCTTTATTTGTCCAGGCTGATCGCGGAGAAGGAAAAGGGATACATTCAGGTGGAATCTGTCTATGGAAAGGGAAGCTGCTTTTCGGTATTTCTGCGGATGGAAAAATGACAATTTTGTAAGAACTTTCTTTTCTGCTGTAGGATTTTTGTAAGATGGGGCTGTTACACTGATGGTATCAAAGAGAAAAGGAGAACTGGAAGAGAATGAAGATTTTAGAAGTACAGCATGTGGTGAAAACATATGGTTCCCATCAAAATCAGGTAACGGCACTTTCCGATGTCAGCTTTGCTGCAGAACAGGGAGAATTTATTGCAATCGTAGGAACGAGCGGTTCCGGAAAAAGTACATTGTTGAATCTGCTTGGAGGTCTGGATGTTCCGACAGAAGGAAAGATCAGCATCAGGGGGCATGATATCGGAAGTCTGACCAGAAAGGAACAGACGATTTTTAGGAGACGCAATATTGGATTTGTGTTTCAGAATTACAGTCTGATGCCGGTGCTCAATGTGTATGACAATGTGGCGCTTCCGGTCACCTTTGACAAAGGAAGTCATGTAGATCGTGAGCATATCAGGGAATTATTAAATGAGCTGGGATTGTGGGAGAAACGGAAACGGTATCCGAGTGAGCTATCCGGCGGTCAGCAGCAGAGAGTTGCAATTGCAAGAGCGCTTGCAAACAAACCTGCCCTTCTGCTCGCAGACGAACCGACCGGGAATCTGGATTCCAAAACTGCCGTGGAGGTAATCGGCCTGTTAAAAGCCAGCAGTCAGAAATACCATCAGACGGTGCTGATGGTGACACACAATGAAGCGTTGGCACAGACCTGTGACCGGATTATCCGGATTGAGGACGGCAGGCTGTATCAGAGAGAAGACGCATTCTACGGGGAAGGCGGTGAGCTGTAATGAAGCAGATCATACGTCTTGCATGGTCCTATCTGAAATATTATAGAAAACAGACGATGGCTCTGTTTCTGGGGATTGTTTTGTCCTGTGCTCTGTTTACCGGAATCGGTTCACTTCAAAAGAGCGGAAATCATGCAGCAAGAGAAAATGCCCGCACAAAATCCGGAGACTGGCACTATACGATGCGCTGTGACACAGACTGGTTTGAGGAGTTTGAGAAAACGTATCAGCCGGGAGAAAAAGAGCAGGGTTACTGCGTGGAAAAAACCGGTGTGCTGACGATGCGCAAAGTGACAGAGGAGCCTTATGAGATCGAGCTGGATTACGCAGAAGAAGGCTATCTTTCCATGATGGGAAGAACAGTGAAAGAGGGCAGGTATCCGGAAGAGGAAGGAGAAGCGGCGCTGGATGAATTTACACTTCGGAATCTGGATATTCTGCGTAAGATCGGCACGACATTTACATTGGATGGAGAAACATTTACGTTGTGCGGAATTGTGTCAGAGCAGCCTTCCGCTCTTACGCAGCGGATGCAGGTATTTGTGAACCCGACACTGGACTATGGAACAAACGGAACATTCCTGTATGTGAAATTTGATGAGTCCAAAGATAGTTACGGACAGATGAGCGCATTTGCAGATACATTTGGAATTTCCGAAAAGGAAATTGCGGCAAACTGGGAGCTGCTGAAATGGCTGAAAAACGGAAACCGCATCAATGCGGCAGCAGCAGTGAAGACCGGGATCCTCCACTGGAAGGAAGCGGGATTGCCTTATATCTGGGGGAATCTGGACGACAAGTGGAATCTGAAGGATAAAGCGGTACTGGCAGCGATAGGAGTATTCGGAACATTTGTGATCTACAGTCTGTTTCAGGTATCGGTACGGAAAAGGATGTCACAGTACAGTGTGATGCAGACACTGGGGATGGAGTCAAAGCGTACGTTTGGGGTGCTGACAAGCGAGCTGTGGATGATCTTTGCAGTGGCTTATCCGGTTGGATGTGTTCTCGGAAACGCAGCAGCATGGGGGATTTATCAGAAAATCGGCAGTATTTTTGTACGGACAAAGGGAATTCAGCATACGAATAAGTACGTC
>PPYF01395361.1_pt1 | contig 10384 bp, 12 predicted proteins | sample 1559871 | NCBI WGS metagenome assembly PPYF01 (sample SAMN08240021, study PRJNA423297) | Human gut metagenome, whole genome shotgun sequencing project.
TGTGTGCACAACTGGTTGTTTATGAACTATTTGTATAGTGATGGTAAAAAATGTAACTCTCACTTATGCTCTCATGCCCTCACTGTTTTTTGGAGCAGAATTTCATATAATCTATTTGTTATCAGTAATATATACTTTTTTATAAGTTGTTCCGATTTAATATGAAGTAGGATGTTTTCAGGCTTTTTCTTTGCAAAAAGTGTGTCTGAAGGGGGGGGGACCTCTATGGAATATGGCAAATTTCCGGTGGCAGTAAAAAGATCAGGAGGTTTTTAAAAAAGCTCGCCATCTTTTTAAAAAAGAACAAGGTCTTTTTTTTATTTGACCTGTTGTTTTTGGGGGAGCAGGATTTCACATATGTACGTGCCGCTCTATACGTATGTACGTGCCGCAGATACCTGCTTTGTATTATATGATATTCTTTCTTCATTCCGCATTTATTTTCATTTCTTTATTGTATCTTTGCGAAGAAAGAGTGTAATCTAAATTCCATGAGAATATTATTTTATTGTGATACTGTCTTCAGTTTCGGCGGAGTACAGCGTGTGTTGGCTGAAATAGCCAAGGCTTTGTCCGGAAAACATGAAGTCACGATACTGACCACGGATACTTGTACGGACTTGTCGATGTACGGATATGCCGAAAGTACCGTGCGGTTTGATTCTTTCTCTTATTCCGCCTCCTCTTTCATCGAGCGTTTGTTATGTAAAGGCTATAGTTTTTTATATAAACATGGGTTGCCTCATACCCGGCTGACTTCAGAATGGTATGCTGCCAGTTTTTTCCCTTCTTCTTATAAACGGACATTGGCAAGGAAAATAAATGCCCGGCAATGTGATGTAGTCATCGGGGTACATGCTTTTATGGCTCTGCACCTCTCTGCTGTAAAGAGCCGGATCCGGACAAAGACTGTTGGGTGGCTGCATAATTCTTATGAAGCATTCTTTGAGAAAGAAACTCCCTATTTGCCAAAAGAGCATCGCGCTGCATCCTTTCACGAAAGAGGTGCAGGAGTATTATGCACATTCCAGTATGTATGTGCTGAGTTCCCGTTGGGAGGGATTCGGCCTGGTGATGATAGAGGCTATGGCGCACGGGTTACCTGTTATTGCATCTGATTTACCGATAACGCGCGAGTTGTTGAAAGACAAAGATATGGCCGTTCTTTTTGAAACAGGGAATATAGCTCAGCTGGCCGGTTGTATGTCGTATATGGCTGATCGGACGGATTGGGAATGGATGGGAAATAAGGCGGTGGAGTATGCTGATACATTTCATATAGAGAAGGTATGTGACAGTTGGAATAATTTACTAAAAAAAGTAGTGTATGGTACAAGATGAACAGGAAAAATGGGATATTGTGATCAAGCCTCGGTCCGGTTTGTTCCGGTTGGATCTGGAAGAGGTATGGCTGTATAGGGATTTGCTGGTAATGTATATCAGACGGGATATCGTCACTTTTTATAAACAGACTGTTTTAGGACCGTTATGGTTTGTTATCCAGCCACTGCTTACTACCGTCATGTTCATGTTTGTTTTTGGCGGTATTGCCGGTATTCCTACCGACGGACTTCCCCAACCGCTGTTTTATATGGCGGGCTTACTTTGCTGGAATTATTTCTCGGAGTGTTTAAGCCGCTGTTCGGATACGTTCAACGCCAATCAGAATGTATTTGGAAAAGTATATTTCCCTCGTCTGGTGGTACCCTTGTCCATCGTTATATCTTGCATGATAAAGATGGGCATTCAGTTCGGATTGTTCGTTTTAATTTATATTTACTATTTGTGCAACGGATATTCGTTGATGGTCAACGGATATGCTTGGTTGGCTCCCTTGCTGCTGCTCATGTTGGCAGGACTTGGTTTGGGGTTCGGATTATTGATATCCTCCTTGACGACCAAGTACCGTGACTTGCGTTTCTTGATTACTTTCGGGGTACAGTTGTGGATGTATGCCACTCCGGTTATTTACCCTTTGTCCGTGATGAGGCAGAGTCATGAGCAGTATATGTGGATCATTGTGGCGAACCCGCTGACTTCCCTTATCGAAACATTTAAATTCGGATTCTTGGGGGTGGGGACTTTCAGTTGGTTCCACTTAGGCTACACGTTGGCGTTTACAGTGGTGATAATGCTTTGGGGGATGGTGACTTTTAATAGAGTGCAACGTAGTTTCATGGATGTGATTTAAAAGAAGGGACAGAATGGGAAAAATAGCGATAGAGTTTCAGAATATCAGCAAGCAATATGCATTGGGAAGCATCGGAACCGGCACGCTGAGCCGTGATTTGAATCGTTGGTGGGCGCGGATCCGTGGAAAGGAGGATCCGTATCTCAGAATCGGGGAAGAGAATGACCGTTCCAAGAAAGCGACGGGAGATTTTGTATGGGCGTTGAAAGATATTAATTTCCATGTGGAGGAAGGTGAAGTGCTGGGTATTATAGGTAAGAACGGTGCGGGAAAGTCCACTTTGTTGAAAATCCTTTCGCGGGTGACTTCTCCTACTGCCGGTTGTATCCGTGCACGGGGGCGTATTGCCTCTTTGCTGGAAGTGGGTACAGGCTTTCATCCCGAAATGACAGGACGGGAGAATATTTATATGAATGGTTCCATCATGGGGATGACCAAGGCGGAGATTACCCGCAAGTTGGATGAGATTGTGGCTTTCGCCGGTGTGGAGAAATATATCGATACTCCCCATCGATTATTACTTGAAAGAGAAAGGGACGGTCCGGAAAAGTAAAATTATAGATTATGTGGGTTGGACGAAAAATACGCTTCATATAGATTGCATTGAGATAAACGGAACGGAATGTGCCTCTTCCACTATTCATGGAGGTCAGAATTTTCTGACTGTGAAAATACAGGGATATTCTGAAGAGGATATGATGTATGATGTAATGCTGGTTTTGAAGAGCAGGACGGAAGTGCCTTATGCTACTTATGCTCCGGGACATTATTACGGGAGTATCAGTCATTTACCTAAAGGGGATTTTTGCATCGAGAGGCGTATAGGGCTTCCGCCTGTGCTGAGTAAAGGTGTCCTGCAGGCAGATTTGTTTATACATCATCCTATGGTGGAATATTATTTGAAAGCAGTTCGTTGCTGTTTGCTGGAATGTGAGGGGTTTCAAAGTGGATTCGGGCATGCACTGACACAAACGTCCAACGGCTTTATCGGATTGGAGGATATAAAAGTTTGATCATTATGTTCTATTATGGAGATGAAGAAAAAAAGAATCGTATATAGTTTGACTGGAAGAGGGTTGTTCTCAGAGTTGTCTAACCTTGCTTTGGCATTGGTCTATGCGGACTATAATCAGGAAGAGCTGACTGTCAATACAAGGAACTGGAATGCAAGGGTAGAGAAAGGTGCCTTGCGGAAAATATTAAAATTTAATGAAAAGACAACCGGCTATATAGAAAAAAGGAAAAGCGAGATGAATTTGCCGGTAGATTACATAGCGGTACATATAAGGCGGGGAGATAAGATAGTTTCCCGTGAGATGAAGGAACTTGGTTTGTCTCTTTATATTGATGCTGTTAAAGGGAAGAAGCATATCAGCCGTAATGTGTTTATAGCTACGGATGATGGTTCTGTGACGGATAAGTTGAAATCCGCACTGGTTGCCGAAGGATTTAATGTTTACTGGAACACAGCTGTGACACAAACAGGATTTGACGAGTCTTTGTTTAATACAAAGGATAAAAAAAGTAGATATATAGATACGTTGAATATGCTGTTGGATATGGATATTCTGATCCATTCTTCATTTTTTATCGGTACTTATACTTCGAATGTCAGCCGGATTGTGCCTCTGTATGTCGGATTCGAAAAATCGCTCAGTCTGGATGACGAATGGAAACTTTAGATTGTAAAAAGCGGAAAATTATGTCACAAAGAAAATTTTCGATTATAACCATTAATTATAATAATAAAGAAGGGTTGAGGAAAACCATAGAAAGTGTGGTCGGCCAGTCTTTTAGGGATTTTGAGTATATTATTATTGACGGAGGGTCTACGGATGGAAGTATTGAAGTGATAAAAGAGTATGCCGGTAAAGTGGACTATTGGGTATCGGAGCCGGACAAGGGTATTTATCATGCCATGAATAAAGGAGTTTTACAGGCGCATGGAGAGTATTTGAACTTTATGAATTCCGGTGATGAATTTTATAACAATGGTGTGTTGCAGGAGGTGGCACCTTCATTGGACAGCGATATTGTTGTTGGAAAAATAGTGCATGGCACAGAGGTGTGGGGATTTCATAAGGAGGATATAACGCTGATGGATTTGATTCGGGGAACTGTATTGCATCAGGCTTCATTCTTCCGTAAAGAACTTTTTGATGAAAACAGGTATGACGAGAGTTATAAGATTGTATCCGATTGGAAATTTTATATTCAGACCTTGATATTCAACAATGCGACGTTCCGCAATATTCGTTCCATCGTTTGTAGGTTTGTACCCGGAGGGGTCAGTGAAACGGATGCCGGAACAAGAGATATGGAAAGAAAGCGGGTGTATAAGGAACTGTTTCCGGATAGAATGATGAAGGATTATATAAGACTGGAAAAGGTGGAATCTCCTTTATTGGAACTGATTCCCGAACTGAATAAAACTGCGGGCCTTCATCAGATGGCATACAAATTGGTCTGTGCGAATGCATCCATGAAAGTGCACAGTTTGGGGGTGTAGTTTTTTTGCGACAGGTTCATGGCGCTTGATTTTCTTGTGACATAGTGATAATAGGGGGAAGTGGTGTATGCGGCTGATTGGCAGTGGCTCAGGTATTGAAAAATAAAGAGCCTGTCTTCATTATAATAAATATGTTCATTGAATTTTAGGTGATGTTTGTCAATGATTTCTTTATGATATAATTTATCCCATAAGTTTCCTTTGTATTTGTAATGCCTGTCGTTAAACAGGGAGTGAATGGCCTCCCACTGGGTTAATTTGCCGGATTTCACTTCGTTGATGTGGTAAATCGGACGACCATCTTCATTTTCAATGATATATCCGCAAGTAGCCAGACCGGCTTCGTTTGTCCGGATAAGTTGATAAAGAGTGGCTATCATATCCGTTTCTATCCAGTCATCGCTATCCATGAAAGCTATATATTCTCCTTTTGCGGTTTCCAGTCCTTGGTTTCGTGCATGGCTGACTCCTTGGTTCAGAGTGTGTATTACCTGTATTCGTTGGTCCTTGCAGGCGTATTCGTCACATATTTTCCCGCTTCCGTCCGTACTTCCGTCATTAACCAGCAGTACTTCAATGTCTGTCAGTGTCTGGTTTAAGACGCTGCTGATACACAAAGGCAGGAATTTTTCTGTATTGTATATAGGGATGATGACAGAAACCAACGGCATAACTTATAATTCTGTGAGTTTATAAATAAGATCATTCTTTAGTCGGCGAAGCGTATAAAGCAGGTTGCTCGGATTCTGAAACGTTTCTTCCAAGGGCATGATGACGGGAACATACTTTATCTTTAACCGGTGCCTTATGCAATAGACATTGATCAATCTTTCTGATAAATAGCCGAACAGACGTGCCTGATCCGGATAGGCGGACAGTTTTACCCGTTTTTCCAATTCAAACAATACGCTGAATAGCCACTGGGAGTATTCGTCAAAATGTTTCCGTCCGGTGATAAACATATTATATCCGGAATAGGCATTGCAGTGATACATGAATGTATGAAAAGCTTCAGCATATTCGGGTGTGAGGTGTTGAATGACTTCTTTCAGCAAATTGAGGTCATTGACTAGATGGAATATGGCGTATTGTGTAGCGACGTTATAGGGATAATGACGCTTGGGAGAGAGGATGATGTCATAATCATTTAATAAGGTTTCTAAATCAGGAAATCGGTAAGTTTCTTTTAGAAATGAATCTATGTTGATGAAACTCCTGTCTGGTGAAAAAGCCGGAAACGGGCGATGAAAATCAAAGAAGCGCCTGTAATGATTGAGCCCTATAATGTCACACTTTAGATTTTTCCAAGCCCAATAATGGGCGGTTAGTTCACAAAAGTGAGGATTCCTGTCGGATATATTATCTCCTGTGTTATCTAGTACAGGGAAGAATCGGGCACTGGTTAGGGAGGCCCCCACCTGTATGGGACAGAAGTACTCATGCTGTGGTAGCCGGCTGTCCTTATGGGCACATACTAATATTTTTATATTTTTTCCCATGTTTGTGATTGAGGGTTATAGCGTTTGATAATGCGTGCGGGATTTCCTACCGTGACACAATAGTCGGGTATGTTTTGGGTAACCACACACCCGGCACCGATAAAACAATGTTTGCCGATGGTGATTCCGGGCAGTACAATCACGTTGGCTCCTATGATGGTATGTTCTCCGATGTGGATAGGAGAAGTGGTGATACCTTGTTCGATGATGCGCCTTTTTTTATGTAGAAAGGCTGCCATACGCGTATCCACCAATAGGGGCGTGTCTTTACCGGATGCATGATGAAACCGTGTATCCGTTTTTTCCATTGCGGGTGTTGCTGTAAGTACTCTTTTATATTCATAATTCTATCCATGCTGTGTATGGTTGAACTTCTGTGCCATTCCTTTCAAGTGAAACAAGTTGAGAAGCATAATGATTACAAAATAAGGTGTCTGCCTGAGGATTCTGCTCATGTATTTATATCTCATATTGGACGGAATGGCCAGGTATAACGCACCGTTCAGCAAGATAAGCAAAATCCACCACTTTATGGAAGAAGCCGGAGAGAAAATGCAGAGAACACATGAAAAGAATCCGATGAGCGCCAACAGAATGCTGCGGGGGGCGATAAAGGCTTGGAGGGTTTTCAGCAGATAATCTCCGTTTCCGTTCAGTAAGGCTGTGGGGAGGTTACGTCCCATTTTTAATGCAAGGAAAAGCTGGGTGGCTATCCAGCGGCGGCGCTGGTTACGCAAGGCATCCGGTTGCCGGACTTTTTCGTCCAATGTTTCTAGGGTGTCTATATATTCAATGTGAATGCCTTGACGGAGCAGGAGTTCTTCCAGTTCTTTGTCTTCGCCCGTACTATGGGTATGGATGATGTTCCGGACAAACCATCGGAAATCGAAAGCCATTCCGGAGCCGGTAAGGGCAGATGAAAATCCCAGCCGGATGTGTCCCTTGCGGAAGATGGAATTGTTCATCTCTTCGATGGCGGCATCCAATAGGGCTATGTCTGTATTCATATTTTTGGCTTTGCGGTGTGTCTGTATGGCTTTTATACCCTGTGAAACTGCCTTATTCAGTTCTTGAAGATAACAGGGTGAGATCAGATTATCGGCATCCAGTATGAGGACATAATCGTATGGCTGGTCTGTGATGGTCTCTGCTGCAATGCGCAGGGCTTTTGCCTTGGAACTTTCCTTTTCATGCAGTTCTATCAAGCCGATGCGTTCTTTGCGCAGTGAGGCATTGGTTTCGGGACGCATGTGGTCGGATATGACTATCAGGTCGTAAAGCTCTGCCGGATAAGTTTGGCGCAGAACGGAAGTGACGCAGGCGTGAATGACCGCATCAACTGAACAGGAGGAGGATACCTAGCAGGATGGTGCGAGGGAAAATGAACCATTGCAGAATACGGTCGGCATAATCAAATTTTCCACTTAAAATGGCGCCGGGCAGATTACCGATATTGGTGAACAGGGAATAATATTGGGTTTTAATCCAAGTGCTATGTTGGGTATAGAATTTTTTCTTTCCACTATTCTTCAAGGCATATACATGGGTATTATTTAAATATTCCACATATATCCGTTCGCGGAGCAGCAGGGATTCGATGACTTTTTCATCGTCATCGTCTTTTAAATGACGGATGTTTTCTTTGAACCAAGTGAAGTCTATTGCGGTTCCGGAGCCGTTCAGCGAAGCTGAAAGTCCCAAATTGACATGCCCCGCACGAAGAATGGAATTGTTTATCTCGTCGGTGATGGCATTCAATATGCTGACATTGCTGGGTCTTTCCTGATAGATGCGATGGGTTTGGATGGCATTGGAGCCGCTGGCATACGTATTGTTGACAACTTCAAGAAAGTTGGTGTCCACTACATTGTCCGCATTCATGATTAAAACGATATCGTATTGTCCTTCTTGTAATTGTGACATTCTAAGTTTGAAAAATGCTTTTGTTCCCTCCCAATGTGCTTTGGCTATGGTTTTCTTTCCTTTTCCCAAGGCGGTCAGTATGTTTTTGGGACATACAATCATTGTCTGGTATAAGATGGAAACCGGAAGTTTCCAGTCAAAGAGATTGCGGTAGGCATATAGTAATCTGTTTCTGCTCAGGTAATAGTATTTCAACGGACTTTCTTTTCCGGTGGAGCTGCTGTCCTTGTGCCATATTTCGCAAGCGGGATCGTACCATAGTTCGTAGCCTTCCCTATTGATATAGGTGCACCAGTCCAGTTCCTCATAATATAGAAAATATTCTTCGGGCATCAGGCTAAGCTTGTCTATTATTGTTTTTTTCAGTAACATGGCGGCACCATGCAGATAAGGCGTTTTTTGGGCGGGGTAGTGGCCTTTATTTATTTTCCCTTTGCCTATGGCTCTGTTTCTTAAGGTAATGGGCGAAAGTTGGGTGTATCCTGCAAATTGTATGGCGTGCGGTTCTGCATAATCACGGATTAACGGGGAGACACCTGCTATCTTGTCGGAGGACAGAAGGCGTTTTATCAACAAGGGTATGGCATCTTTGACCATACAAACATCATTGTTCAGCAAGAACAGGTATTTTCCTTTTGCAAGGTTTATACCCAGATTGTTACCTCCGGCGAATCCTAAGTTCCGCTCACTGCGTACGGCTTGGATAAAAGGATATGTTTTTTGTAGCAAGGCGGCTTCATTGGCAGTGGAACCATTGTCAATGACTATCATTTCATAACTGACAGAGAATACAGTGGCTGCCCACGAGTCAATGAATTCGCAGGTGTCGTGAAAACCGTTATAGTTCACGGTGATGACGGATAGGTCAGGCTGAATATTTGTTATGGGGAGGAACTACCCCGTCTATGGCTCCCATGCCTATGCCGAAGGGCATTTCATCCATGTAGGCATTCAGTGCTTTCTGGTTCTCGAAACGAGCCATCATCGATTGATCCTCTGTGTCAAAGACAGTACGCATACGACGGATCAACTTATTGTTCTCTCCGATCTTGGTATATTTCAGCATTCCTATCCCTCCGGCAAGCAGGATAAAGGAGATGATGCCTATTTTCCAACTTTTAGACAGGAACAGAAAGAGCCCCAGCCCTGCAATGGGTACAGCTATGGCCGATCGGGTTCCCGATATTAACAGACCATAAAATCCTGCCATACCCACTATTAAATAGAAGAGTCTGAGAAATAGGTTCTTTGTATAGAAAAAAGTAAGCGTGAAAACAGTGCAGGATAATCCCATACTGGCACCGAAAAGACCCGCGTCAGTGAAAAATGAGAAATAGCGGATGCCGGAATGGATAAAATGGGTACGTGCTCCGTAGGCCCACAACCAGCTTAGCTCGGTACTGTCAAAACCTTTGTTCTTTTGCCAATATCCTTTTGCGGCAGCCAGTAGGGTCATGATACCCCATAGTATTAAAAAATAATGGATAAAAGTGTAGCGATTGCAGTGTATGGATAGAATAATACAGGTCAGAATAGGGTATAAGGCCCAGGGTCTTAAAATACGAAGCCATGCTTCCATGTAAAATTCACCGGTTATACCATTACCTATGTTGATGATACAATATAGCAGCCAGACCAATGTGATGCAGGTATAGACGTTTAGTATTTTCCTGAAATGATGATTGCTTTGCAACTGTTTCAGAAGAATAAGGGCCAACATGATGCCGTAGAGCAAATCAAAGATATTGGTAATGGCAATAGGGATGGAATGATATCTGTTAATTCCCATTATCAGGTAATTCAGCATAAAGGTGATGGCCAGCAGAATGACGGGTCTGTTTATGCATATGAAGATAAAAAGCGTGGCAAAAGGTATGAACCCTATTGCAACTCCTATGGAGGGCTTCATGTTGAGGGCTGTCCATAGGCATAAGCACAGTCCGATAATGAAGCTGGCCAGAATTTGACCTGTATGGGTTATATTTATTTCTTTTGCTATCATTATCTATTTTCCTTTGTATTCAATGGCGGTCAGTCCGAGTTGGAACAGCCTGTATTCCATATTCTTAAAGTTCGTGTAAGGAGGTAATTGTCCTGTAAAGTCTTCCACTGTATTTCTGTCTGCTTGTGTCAGATAGAAAAGGAGGGGTACTTCTTTTTGTTTAACTTGTAACAAATGCTCATACAGTGCCTGATCCGTATTTTTCCAAGTACGGTTGGCACGGACAACCAGCAGATTGATGGATGCTTCATTTAACAAAG
>PPYF01221624.1_pt1 | contig 10383 bp, 6 predicted proteins | sample 1559871 | NCBI WGS metagenome assembly PPYF01 (sample SAMN08240021, study PRJNA423297) | Human gut metagenome, whole genome shotgun sequencing project.
CCTCCTTGTCTTTTTCTCTATGTGTTCCACTTGCTGTGGATGTTTCCGTATCTTTCTTACAAACCATATTGTAGCACTTTTTTCCAGCAAAACAACGGGGAAGACGTGGAAGAATTTCTTAAGTTTTTCTTTACACCGATCGAGTGAAACCTAAAAAAGGACAGACAACGCTGCACTTCTGCAAAATTGTCTGTCCTGTAAATTACAAAATTTTCTTTACTCTTCTGTTGTCTCTTCTTCTGCCTGCGGCTCAACCTCAAGACCAAGCTCTTCCAGCTGTGCTGCGTCAACCGGTGACGGAGCCTCGGTCATCAGACAGGAAGCATCTTTTACTTTCGGGAATGCGATGACGTCGCGGATGCTGTCCTCTTTTGCCATCAGCATAACGAGACGATCCAGTCCGTAAGCCAGTCCGGCGTGAGGCGGAACTCCGTATTTGAATGCATCCAGAAGGAATCCGAAACGCTCATGTGCCTGTGCTTTTGTGAAGCCAAGCATCTCAAACATCTTCTCCTGCACATCGTTCTGGTGGATACGAACACTTCCTCCGCCGATCTCGGTACCGTTCAGGACGATATCGTAAGCTTTTGCACGAACTGCGCCCGGATCGGTGTCCAGAAGCGGCAGATCCTCGTCCATCGGCATGGTGAACGGGTGATGCATTGCGGTGAAACGGTTCTCTTCATCGGACCACTCCAGAAGCGGGAACTCGGTAATCCATACGAAACGGTACTCGTTCTTGTCGAGCAGTCCCATCTGCTCTGCCAGTTCCAGACGAAGTGCGCCAAGAACGTTCCAAACAATCTTGTTGCGGTCTGCTGCGAAGAGAAGAAGGTCTCCAGCCTGTCCGTCCATGGCTTTGATGAGGGCTTCCATCTGCTCCTCTGTCATAAATTTGGAGAAGGAAGATTTCCAGCTTCCATCCTCATGGATTGCAATGTATGCAAGACCTTTTGCACCGTAACCTTTCGCAAACTCAACGAGCTTGTCGATTTTCTTTCTCGGCATTGCGCCCTGTCCCTTTGCGTTAATACCGCGGACAGAACCGCCGTTTTCAAGTGCGCCCTTAAATACAACGAACTCGGTATCTTTTACGGTCTCGGAAACATCAACCAGTTCCATACCGAAACGCAGGTCCGGTTTGTCGGAACCGAAACGGTTCATAGCCTCTTTCCAGGTCATTCTCTGGATCGGGAGCTGTACCTCAACGCCGAGCACCTCTTTGAACAGGTGTGCCAGCAGTCTCTCATTGACATCGATAACATCATCTACATCAACGAAAGCAAGCTCCATATCGATCTGGGTGAACTCCGGCTGACGGTCGGCACGCAGGTCCTCGTCACGGAAACATTTTACGATCTGGATATAACGGTCATAGCCGGAGCACATCAGAAGCTGTTTGAACAGCTGCGGAGACTGCGGCAGAATGCGTAAGGACTCAGCCTTTACTTCGAGCTCTCCTGTTGCCAGATTTTCATTGACAGCACCGGAGCGGGCCATAACTTCACCTTCTACGGCGATGACGAACTCGCTGCGCAGTTTTGCTGCTTTCTCAAAACCTTCCTCACTGATCGGGCCGTTCTCAAAGATAATCTGCATAATACCGCTTCTGTCACGCAGATCGACGAAAATAATTCCGCCTTTATTACGGCTCTTCTGTACCCAGCCCATCAGGGTTACTTTTTTTCCGATATCTGCTTTTGTGACTTCCGCACAGCGGCAGGTTCTCTTCAGGCCTTTCATGGATTCAGCCATTTTCTTGTTCCTCCTATTTGGAACTGCGGACACAAAGAATCTGCATCCGCAGCACATCGTTTTTTCATGCGATTACTATTATTGGATATTCCTTACATTTTGTCAACAAAAAATTCTTCGATCTCAGTGTAACCCTCGCTGGCAAGCTGCTCTTTCTGGAATTTCTTGTTCTTCTTCATCACGGCGATGTTGATGGCCGTGCCTTCACTTCTCTCTTTTGTCGCCTGCTGAATGATCTTCTGCATTCCCTCTGCCGGCATGTTTTTCTCGATCAGGTACGCTTTTTTCTTCTGTGCGCCCGGGATCTGGTAATCTCTCTCAAGCAGAAGCATAACGATACGCTCAAATCCGATGGAGAATCCGCATGCGCAGGTCTGGTTTCCGGTGAATTTTCCGATCATTTCATCGTAGCGTCCGCCGCCTCCGACAGATCCGCCGTACTCATCCATAGCGATCTCGAAGATCGGTCCGGTGTAGTAGGACATTCCGCGCACCAGAGTCGGATCGAAAGCGATCTTGAATTCTGCGGTCTTCACGGCATTGACACTGTCGATGATGGTCTTCAGGCCGTCTGCGTACTCTTTGTCAAGGAATCCCTCAAGTTTCTCACGGCAGTACTCTACGCCTGCGGTATCCGGGGTGATCTCCTCGAACATTTTCAGGTATTTCTCTACGGACTCTTTTGCAAAGCCGGCTTCCTCGAGCTCTTTGGCAACGCCCTCAAAACCGATTTTATCCATCTTATCGAGGATAATAAATACGGTGTCATAGGACTCCTCCGGGAATCCGCTGTAGGCTGCCATTGCTTTTAAGATACGGCGGTCATTGATACGGATCGTAAAGTTCTTGAAGTCCAGTTTTCCAAGCAGTGTGGTGGTAGCAAGGATCAGCTCAATCTCTGCGAGGTTGGTCGGCTCGCCGAGGATATCGATATCGCACTGCATGAACTGGCGGTATCTTCCTCTCTGCGGACGGTCTGCACGCCATACATTTCCCATCTGAAGTGCTTTGAACGGGGACGGAAGCTCGTTTGCGTTGTTGGAATAGTAACGGCAGAGCGGAACGGTCAGGTCATAACGCAGGCCGCTGTCTACGAGATCGTTTTCTTTCTCAGCGGTCTCGAGTTTCAGCTTCTCTCCTCTTTTTAAGATCTTGAAAATCAGTTTCTCATTCTCGCCGCCCTGTTTGCTGTTCAGGTTTTCGATGTGCTCCACGCATGGGGTCTCCATGGAGGTAAAGCCGAAGGTTCCGTAAGTTTCCTTGATCAGACGGATCACGTAGTCACGGATTGCCATTTCTTTCGGTAAAATATCTTTCATTCCGGTAACCGGTTTCTTCTTTAATGCCATTTTCTGTTTTCTCCTTTATGATTTCCCGGATCAATTCATCGACATCAGAAAGCTCGATCGCTTTCCGGCTGCCGCTGTGGATCACTCTCTGAAATGCCAGGAACATTTTCAGATCGAAATTTTTGACTTCTTCTGTCATAAGCTCCATCGCCTGTTTCCGCGTAAACGCACTCCGGTACGGGCGGTCGGAGGTCAGCGCGCAGTACACATCACAGATGCGTAAGATACGCGCCCCAAACGGAATCTTTTCTCCCGCCAGATTGGCCGGATACCCGGTTCCGTCATAATTTTCATGGTGATACAGAATACTCTCCAGCACAAAATCGGAGTAGCCGCGTCCCTGCAGGAGTTCATAGCCCAGTGTGGAATGGGTCCGCACAAAGCGCATCTCCTCGACGACGAGTGTATCCTGTTCTTCTACGTAATTCTCCAGTACAATCTTTCCGATATCGTGGAGAACGCCCGCTTTTGCAAGCTCATAGCAGATTTCTTTCTCATACCCAAGTTCCCGCGCAAGATCGTAAGCTAAATTGCTCACTTCCATGCCATGGATGAGCTGCTCGGTCAGGGTATAGCGCAGCATGTGAAGCTGCTGACTGGAATTTTCTTTCATTTTGGCAGATACTTCTCCATTCCGATACGTTTTCTCTCGATCATTTCATCGATACGCTCCACGTAGTTTTTCAGATCCTTCACGTTCTCCACCCGCTCAATGCGCTCTCCGTGTTCAAACACGAATTTCGTGGACGCTCCGGCTCCCGCGGCCAGAATGGACTGTTTTTCCTCCATAATGAGGATGTTGTAGATACCTGCTTTTCCTTCGCGGGAGTAGCCGACATTCTCAAAGTTACCCGCCATATTTTTCTGGCGGTACATGTAATACGGTCCCATCTCCATGCGGTGTGCGCTGTCCATCGTCATTTTCATGATCTCGGCAGAGTTTTCAAACGAGATTTCCTGATATTTGTCTTTGAACAGGTTGAGTCTCGTTGCACGCTTTAACGCAAGGGAATGGACGGTCAGGGAATCCGGATTCAGCGCTTCCACTTTTTCCAACGTATGCGCCACTTTTTCCTTGTCCTCGCCCGGCAGACCGACGATCAGATCCATGTTGATGTTGTCAAATCCAAGGGAACGCGCCATACGGAACTTCTCCTCGATCTCCTCCACGGTATGGTGGCGTCCGATCAGATCCAGCGTTTCCTGGTTCATGGTCTGTGGATTGATCGAAATACGGGTGACCGGGAATTTGCGGATGGCTTTTAAGACCTCCTCATTGATCGTATCCGGCCGTCCTGCCTCCACGGTGAACTCCTGCACCTGCTCCATCGGGAAGAGCTCTGTCACTTTCGTGAGCAGGCGCTCCATCTGTGCCGCATTCAGCGTGGTCGGCGTACCGCCTCCGATGTAGATCGTATCAAGGGTGTAATCCTTCATGTTCTCACTGATAAAGATCAGTTCTTTGATCAGTGCATCGAGATACGGATCTACCATATGCTCCCAGCGGCTTAACACATGGGAGCCGAAGGAACAGTACAGGCAGATGCTCGGACAGAACGGGATGCCGATGTACAGGCTGTAACCGTGTTCGTAGTCGATCGTCTTTAAAATGTCCTTTTCCCGGTTGGCAATCGTGATTGCAAGTGCCGTCTTTTCCGGGCTGGTGTAGTAGGTCTCGCGCATGTATTTCGCAATCTCTACATTTGTTTTGCCCTCTTCCAGCATCTTCATCGGAATTTTCGTCGGACGGATGCCGGTAAGGTCGCCCCACGGAAGTTCTTTTCCGCTCACTTTCGAGAGCGTGCGATAGACCATCCGTTTCAGGACATTTTTCGTTTCGTGGCGGTCTTTTTCATATTCCACCGCCTCACACGCGGCAGAAAGCTCTTCGTGCTTCTCATTTTCTATGGAAAAGCAGATCTGGTCTGCCGCGTACAGGATCTTATCATAATATGCAAATTCCCCGTCCGGCGCCCCATCCTCTTCGTACCATGAGGTAATCTCACAGCCCGGATAGAATGCCTTGATCAGGGAATACACATCGTATTCAAAATCTTTTCTGTTAAAACAAAGGCTGATATTAAGCAAGGGGATTGTACCTCTTTTCATGTTCAATCGTAGTTTCATCGTTGTGGCCCGGATACACGGTCACATCCCCGGGAAGCTCTTTTAACAGGCGCTTGGCCGACGCGATCAGCTCTCTGCCGGAGGATGTCGGGAAGTCGTATCTTCCGTAGGACTCGCAGAACAGCGTATCACCGGAAAAAAGTGCTTTCTCTGCCGGAATATAGTAGCAGACACCGCCTGCCGTGTGCCCCGGTGTCGCAAGAACGTGGATTTCAAAGTCTGCGAGATGCAGCACATCGCCCTCTTTTACGGTTTTGTCCGCCTGCATCGTGTACGGTTTGCTCCAGAGCCCGGAAAGATTTTTCTTTGGATCCCCCAGCAGGTGCTGCTCTTTTTCATGGACATAGACCGGGATATGGTACTTTTTCCGCAGTGCATCCGCTGCCAGCATATGGTCGAAATGGCCATGGGTCAGCAGAATGGCCTCCGGGTCGCCGTCGATCTCGTCGATCTGGCGTTCAATCTCCAGCGGCGAATCGCCCGGGTCCACGATCAGCACCTTCTGGCTGTCCGGATTTTCCACAACGTAGCAGTTTGTCGAGAGCATTCCAAGTGCCCGGTAATTTACCTTTATCATACGCTTTTCTCCTTTTTATCCTCTCGATCTCTGAATATCGATCACGCTCTCCACCTGGCGTACCTTCTCGATGATGCTGTTCAGCTCTTCGTTGTTGTGCACGTCGAACGTCACATCGATGGAAGCCGTTCCCTGCTTGCTCGTTCTCACGTTCATCGCCGCAAGGTCGATCTTCCGCTCGGTAAAGATCTTGGAGATATCCACCAGAAGACCGGTACGGTTGTTTGCGTAAACGCTGATCTCCACGGTATAGAGAGAGCCGCCGTTGTCCTCTGCCTGCCATTCAGCATCAATGAGGCGCGCCCGCTCAGATTCCGGCAGATTCAGGACATTGACACAGTCGGTGCGGTGAATGGTCACGCCGCGTCCTCTTGTGACAAAGCCCACGATCTCATCGCCCGGGATCGGATTGCAGCATTTTGAGAAGCGAACTGCCACATCGTGGATACCGCGCACGACGATGCCGCCCTTGCTCTTTCCAACCGGCAGAACTTTCTCTCCGGATGCCGCCTCGAGCACCTGCTCGTCGGTGATCTCTTTTTTATGTTGCTTTTCGTACGTCTCAATCAGCTTGTTGAGGACCTGGCCCTCTTTTAAGCCGCCGTGGCCGATGGCCGCAAGAACGGAATCCCAGTCGCGGAAGCCGTACTTTCTCATGACAGCCTCTTCGTACATCGGTTTCGTATAGATTCCAAGGTTTTTGCCCTTCAGCTTTGCATAGCTGGTGAGCATTTCCTTGCCTTTGACGATGTTGTCCGTCTTGTTCTGCTGGCGGAACCACTGGTTGATGCGGCTCTTTGCCTGGGAACTCTTCGCAATTTTCAGCCAGTCGCGGCTCGGTCCCTTGGAGTTCTGCGAGGTGATGATCTCGACGCGGTCTCCGTTGTGAAGTTCCGTCTCGATCGGCACGAGTTTTCCGTTGACCCTCGCTCCGACCATCTTGTTGCCGACCGCACTGTGGACGGAATAAGCAAAGTCGATGGCACAGGAGCCGACCGGAAGCGTTTTGACATCGCCCGCCGGGCTGAAACAGTAAACATTGTCGGCAAACAGGTCGAGATCGCTCTTTAAGAGGTTCATGAACTCATGGTTGTCCGCCATGTCCTGCTGCCACTCCAGAATCTGGCGCAGCCAGGTCAGTTTTTCCTCTTCCTGCTCCGGTCCCGGTTTCTTGCCGTCGGAGGCCTCTTTGTATTTCCAGTGTGCAGCGATACCGTATTCTGCAATCCGGTGCATCTCATAAGTACGGATCTGAATCTCAAACGGCTGTCCGTTCGGTCCGATCAGGGTTGTATGCAGGGACTGGTAACGGTTTGGCTTCGGCATCGCAATGTAATCTTTGAAACGGCCCGGGATCGGCGTGTACATTTCATGGATGACACCGAGCGCTGCATAGCAGTCTTTAACGGATTCCACGATGATGCGGACCGCAAAAAGGTCATAGATCTGATCCAGCGTCTTGTGCTGGTTGACCATCTTTTTGTAGATGCTGAAAAAGTGCTTGATTCGTCCGTTGACGTCTGCTTCAATGCCGGCCTGGTGGATATGACGGGTCACCTCTTTTACGATCGCATCGACAAACTCCTGCCGCTGCTCCCGTTTCATGCTGACCTTCTGCACCAGTTCATAGTACGCATCCGGCTCCAGATATTTCAGAGAAAGGTCATCGAGTTCGACCTTGATCTTGGAAATACCGAGGCGCTGTGCAATCGGGGCGTAGATATCCATCGTCTCACGCGCTTTTTTCTTCTGCGTCTCCGGCGACCAGTACTGTGCGGTCCGCATGTTGTGCAGACGGTCCGCCAGTTTTACCAGAATAACGCGGATATCCTTTGCCATCGCAAGGAACATCTTTCTCAGGTTTTCTGCCTGCTCCTCGACCTTATCCGCAGAATATTTCAGCTGTGCCAGCTTCGTGACACCGCTTACAATCAGGGACACCTCCGGGCCGAACTCCTCGGTCAGCTCTTCTTCCGTCATAACGGTATCTTCCACAACGTCGTGCAGAAGGCCTGCCGCGATCGACTCCTTGTCGAGCTCCAGATCTGCCAGGATAATTGCCACACAGAGCGGATGGATGATGTACGGTTCCCCGCTCTTTCTTTTCTGGTCCTTATGTGCATCCGCTGCCACGCGGTATGCTTTTTCGATCAGGGAAATATCGTCCGATGGATGATATTTTTTCACAGAAGCGATCAATTCCCCGTATAATTCCTCCGGACTTGTAAAATCGTCCGTCTTGCGGATTCTGGCTTCTGCCGCCGCCACATCCTTCTTTAATTCTTCTTCACTGATTCTTTTCTCTTCTTCCATATGTATCCTCCGCTCTCATGATTAACCCCTGCGTTTCGTTGGATACGTTATTTGCCATCGTAACGGATGACAGATTTTACATCATATTTTGCCAGTTTTTCGCGTCCTTTTAAGCCGGCAAGCTCCATCAGGAACACGATTCTGGTTACTTCGCCGCCGAGGCGCTCGATCATTTTTGCACAGGCTTCCACGGTACCGCCGGTTGCAATCAGGTCGTCGATGATGACTACCTTCTGGCCCGGTTTGATGGAGTCTTTGTGCATCTCGATCGTTGCGCTGCCGTACTCCAGGTCATAGCTCTCCTCGACGGTCTCCAGAGGAAGTTTTCCTTTTTTACGGATCGGCACGAACGGTTTGTGCAGATTGTAAGCAATCGGCATACCGAAAATGAAGCCGCGGGACTCGGTTCCGCAGATTACATCACAGTCTACTTCTTCTACAAAATGCTGCATCTCATCTATGGCAAGCTGCAGTCCGTCTGCGTCCTGCAGGATACTCGTTACATCTCTGAAAATAATACCCGGTTCCGGGAAATCCGGAATACTTCTTACGTAATCCTCTACTTTTTTCATAAAATATTCCTCCGTTTCGTCAAGGTTTGACAATTCACCTTACAGTATAGCATCAATATTCTTCTGCGTCAATTTTGTTTCCGATAGAAAACAGGGCAGAAAAATCAGGTATTTGCGGCTTTTCTGCATCTTTAAAAATAACTCTGGATATTGATCTGTAATTTGTCGCGTCCGTTCCACGTATCGATCGACGGATAGTACGCTACCGAGAGGGTCGGATGTGCATCCACGTATGCGGCGAACGCTTCTCCCTCGCCGAAATAGACACCATCCATCTGGTATCCGCCCGCATCGGCAAGCTGTACTTTCACCACGTTTCTATTCTTTCCAAAAATGCGGTAATTTAATACAGTCAGTCCTTTCTGTGCGAACAGCGGTTTCGTGTTGCCTTTTCCGAACGGCTCCAAGAGACTTAACTGGCGGATCAGATTTTTGGTGATGTAGGTGATCGGCATCGGCACATCGATCACAACTTTTTCGACGAAATCCTCTTCCGTCAGCGTGGAATTATCGTTCAGTGCCCGGCGGAACGGTTCGATCATCTCCTCTCCTGCGAGGGAAAGGCCCGCAGCCATCGGGTGGCCGCCGAATTTCGTCATCAGTTCTTTGCATTTGCAGAGCTCCTCATACATCGAATACGCTTCGATCGAGCGGCCGGAGCCCTTGACGCCCTCCTCACTTCTGGTGAGTACGAAGGATGGTTTGTGGAAGTGCTCCCGCAGGCGACCTGCGATGATTCCGGCAAGGCTCTCGTGGCAGTCCGGCAGATAGACGACGAGGACTTTGTCGTTCTGCAGCGGGGAGGTTTCCACGAGCTCGATTGCTTTCGCCTCACCCTGGCGCGTCAGCTCTTTGCGGCTTTCATTCAGGTCTTTCAAGTCCCCGGCAAGCTTTGCGGCCTCCTCACGTGTCTTTGCGCAGAGCAGTTTTAACGAATGCTCCGCCGTGTCAAGCCGTCCCGATGCGTTGATGCACGGGCCGAGAACGAAGCCGATGTGATACGGTGTCACGTTTTCCGCCTCGATGCCCTGCACACGGATCAGCTCCTGCAGGCCGAGGTTCTGCGTTTTATGGAGCGCCCGAAGGCCGGCTTTTACAAAAATCCGGTTTTCTCCCTGCAGATCCATCACATCACCGATCGTCGCAATGGCGACAAATTCCAGAAAGCGGAAGCTGTGCTCCTTTGGAATACCTGCTTTTGCCTCCATCGTCTGGATCAGTTTCCATGCGACGGCCGCACCGCAGAGGCCCGGAAACGGATAGGAACAGTCTTTCTGTTTCGGATTGACAACCGCGTCCGCCGGCGGCAGGATGTAGCGGCGTTCTCCGTTTTCATCCTCCTCAAACGGAACCTCGTGGTGGTCCGTCACAACAACCGTCATGCCAAGTTCTTTTGCCAGACGGATCTGACTGCCCGCCGCGATGCCGTTGTCACAGGTGACGATCGTGTCCCGCCCCTCATCCGCGGCAAACTGCACAAGATGCTCATTTAAGCCGTATCCGTCTGCAATCCGGTCCGGGATACGCACATCTACATCGGCACCGAGATCTTTTAATCCGGTCAGCAGAATATACGTTGCCGTAACACCGTCGATGTCGTAGTCCCCGATGATGCGGATCGGCTTTTTCTCCCGGATTTTTTCTGCGATCAGATCTGCCGCGCGCTCCATATCCTTCATCAGCAGCGGAT
>PPYF01546480.1_pt1 | contig 10383 bp, 11 predicted proteins | sample 1559871 | NCBI WGS metagenome assembly PPYF01 (sample SAMN08240021, study PRJNA423297) | Human gut metagenome, whole genome shotgun sequencing project.
TCCTCTATCTGAGCAAAGACCCCGAAACGCAGATATGGAATCTGGAACGCACCGAAAACGAGCTGCACAGTGAACCGCCCGACCGCATTTTAGAGGCTGTGGCAAGGTTGGTTTCCGCCGAGCAGCGAGAGTGGACAGGATCACCGTCCGAGCTTGCCAATGCGGTCAATACAGGAATGGCGGCAAACGCTCTGACCAAGTATTTGAACGTAAAACACGGCAGGCTTCACGAGGAATACGGTGTCAGTTATGAGAACAAGGCAAAGCACTCCGGGCGTAAAGTTACGCTGACATACACCGTCAAGGAAGCCGCAGAATAAACAGAGTGCGACGGTTGCGACGGTCGCAACGATGAAAAAGACACCACCAATATAACCGTCGCAATCGTCGCTATCGTTGCGGAAGTGAAAAATGCCAACTTGGCACTTTTCACTTCGGACAGGAAACGAAGCGAATGAAAACCGTACAAATACCCTATGAGCTTTTCGTTGATCTGGTGCTTTACCATCTGAACGGCGAGGATGATTTCGACGAAGAAATCAGACAGGGCTTGGTGCAAAAGCTGGATGCGATGCTCAATCGTCAACTCTACTCACAATATAAAACAGCGCCTACCGAAGAACAGCGGGAGCAGGCAAGGCAGGAATATCTTGACCGCCGTGGAGTACCGCAGAGTTACCGCTGGACTACTCCTCCCTGGGAGCTATGACAGGAGCGTGCCACGCTCCTGTGGATGGCAGACAAGGCAAAGCATTGGCTGACACAGACCCCCCGCAGCTCCCGTCCCCATCGAAAAATCCGCAGATTTGGAGATCTCTGCCGGTGGGAGGTATAAAGTGAGCAAAATCACAATGCGAACAAGATACCGCCCACGCCGACTTTTGAGGTTTGGGTACCGGGTGCAAACCACAAAAACGGCAGAGGCTTCCGCAGAAGCCGCATATCCCCTCGGAGAGCGCAATACTCTTTTGATGGCTCCGCTGTCAAAAGTGCTTTTGCGTTACTTTTGGCAAAAGTAACAAAACCCGCCGCTGCGGCGGCGAAAGGTATTTCAATCAATCTACCGCAAAATCGGAGGTGATAGCTATAAAACGAACAATCAGCGCAATGTCCGGTGACGGCGTAGTTGCTCACAACCGCCGTACCTACTTCGCAGAAAATGTTGACCCGACCCGTACACATCTGAATATCGAATACTGCTACACACCCATCGAGCAAGCGTATCACGAATTGTTCGATGAAGCTCTGGCAAAGTTCAACGTAAAGCAAAAACGCAAAGACCGCTGCATCGAAAACTACTACGAAAAAATCCGTGATGGAAAACAGGAAAAAACTTTTTACGAAGCGATTTTCCAAATCGGCAACAAGGACGATATGGGCACTGCCGGAGAGAACAGTGAGCTTGCAAAGACCGTCTTGGATAAGTTCTACCGCAGCTTCTGTGAACGTAATCCACAGCTCCATGTGTTCTCGGCTCACCTGCACATGGATGAAGCAACGCCCCATCTGCACATCGACTTCATTCCCTTTACTACCGGAAGCAAGCGAGGTCTGTCTACCCGTGTTTCGCTGAAACAGGCACTTGCCGATCAGGGCATTACCGGCGAGGGACGTTCTCTGACGGAGCGTGATCTGTGGGTACAGAAAGAAAAAGAAGCCCTTGCGGAGCTGATGCTTGAACACGGCATCGAGTGGGAACAGAAGGGCGAACACCGAGAGCATTTGAGTGTTCTGGAATACAAACGTGAGCAGCGCACACAGGAGCTTGCCGAGCTGACACAGCAGACGGAACAAAAGGCGCAGGAGTTCTCCGCTTTGGAGAAAAAGGTGGAGAGAGTCCAGAAGCAGAATATGGCAATCGAAGCCGTAGAGAAAATCGAAGCAAAGCCGATGGTACTTTCCTCAAAGGTCACGTTGGAACGCTCCGAATACGAAAGCCTTTCCACCGCCGCCAAGAAATACATTGCCCAGGAGAAAAAGGAATCTAAACTGCAAAAGGCATTGGATGCCGCCAACAAGATGATTGCCGAACTGAAAAACACCATCGCAGATCTGACAAGAAAATTGTCTGCGGCAACAAAAGAGCTTGCGGAATACACGTCCGTTCGTGGTCAGCTCCGCACAGCGGATCTGGAGCAAGAAAATGACCGTCTCCGCAGCAGACTCCGCACCTATGAGGAAGTCATTTCTCGCAATAATCTGTGGGATTTCTTCCGTCCCCGCCGCAATAAAAACCGCAATCGGGACGATGCACGTTAATTCCCGTGTAGAGCTGTAAAAAACGAAAAATTCCGAATAGGAGCGAGCCAAATGAACTCCGCATCGTTTGGCTCAATCCTATCGGAAAATCCATCACTTTTCACGGGTGATGAGCCGTGAAAAAATCTCAAAAATCGGAGGTATTTATGAAAACAGGTCTTACCAAGAAACAAAAGACGACCGCCATCTATTTTGACGAGGACAGCCCCATGATCGAGGTCTGTACCTACAACACCGATCTCAAAAACAGGTTGACCACTTTTGCCGGGAAGTATCCCAAAGAGTGCAGGCTGATCGACGATGACGAGCTGGGCTGTAAAACCTTTGAAGTGAAGAAAGGACGGTTCGGGTTCAAACTGACACCGCCGTACACAGAAGAACGCCGCAAGGCTGCCGGTGAGCTTGCCAAGCGGCACACAAAAAATCTGAGGAGGAACAACAATGAAAATCCTGTCCTGTGAGTTCAACATCGACACCGCCTGCGTGGAGCTGCGGCTGTCAGACGGCACGATGATCTCCATCGACTGCACCGCTGTGGAGAACGAGGTTGCCGACAATATGTATCAGCGGTCAGAGCTTGACTGGCTGATCTATAACGCTCCGTTGGAGTACGCCGATCTGATACTGAACGGTGATTCGGAGAAATATCTGAAAGCTGTTACGCAGTATAAGCCGATGGATAGCTAATACAACCAGCAAAGGCAGGAGGCATATAAAGTCTCCTGCTTTTGTTGTTGCTCTGCGTAGGTATTTGTATCTTTTTTGCGAACAAATTACATTTTCGTGTAATTACTTATTGATTTTTGGAATAACTTGTGCTATAATATACTGACATACATTTACGTGGTTAAGAGGTGCTTATAATGGCTGTTAGTTACAATAAACTTTGGAAACTTCTGATTGATAAAAATATGAAAAAGAAAGAACTCGGAGAAGCTGCTGGAATAAGTAATTCTCTTATTGCAAAACTCGGAAAAAACGAAAATGTTACTGTTGATGTATTGGTTAGAATTTGCTCTGCTCTTGACTGCGGAATAGACGATATTATGGAATTAGTTCCCGAAGACAGACAAGCAATGTAAGGATGGTATAGAAAATGAAAACAAACAACCCCACATACATTAGCTTGTTTAGCAGTGCTGGAATCGGATGCTACGGCTTTAAGCTGGAGGGCTTCGACTGTGTTGCAACAAATGAGCTAATTGCGAGAAGATTGGATATTCAAAAATTCAACAACAAGTGTAATTACGAAAGCGGATACATTTGCGGTGACATTACAGAGAATGCCACCAAGTCCGCCTTGTACGCACAGATTGATTTGTGGCGAAAGAAAGACAACGTATCTCGTATTGATGTCGTGATTGCTACACCGCCTTGCCAGGGTATGTCTGTAGCAAACCACAAGAAAAGCTCCACGGAAATCGTAAGAAACTCTTTGGTAATTGAGTCCATCAAGATTATCAAGCAAATCAATCCTCGCTTTTTCATTTTCGAGAATGTTCCGGCATTTATGAAAACTATCTGTACCGATATTGATGGCACGAACAAGACGATTGCTGAAGCAATCGATAATAATTTGGGTGCAGAGTATTCATATATTTCTCGCATTATTAACTTCAAAAATCACGGTGCTTGTTCGAGCAGACAGCGAACCGTTGTTATTGGTGTTTCTAAGGATTATGCTGATGAGGTTTCGCCGTTGGAACTCTATCCCGATCTTGTGGAAGAAAAAACGCTCAGACAGGTAATCGGTGAATTAAAGCCTTTGACAGAATTTGGCGAAATAGATGAGAATGATATATACCATTCTTTCAGAGTATATCCCGAACATATGAGGGCATGGATCTCTGACATCAAAGAGGGCGAATCTGCGTTTGACAATGCTGATGATAGCAAAAAGCCTCACCAAATCAAGGACGGAAAGATTGTAATCAATCAGCAGAAAAACGGCGATAAGTATAAGCGACAGTATTGGAATAAAGTTGGTCCGTGTATCCATACAAGAAATGACCAACTTGCAAGTCAGAATACAATTCACCCAAGCGATGACAGAGTTTTCAGCATCAGAGAACTTATGATGATGATGACCGTTCCTTACTCTTTCAAATGGGTAGAAGCAGACTTTGAGGCACTTAATAAGCTGCCTGTCGCTAAAAAAAGAGCTTTCTTGAAAAAAGAAGAAATCAAAATCAGACAATCTTTGGGAGAAGCTGTTCCTACTGCAATATTCCAGGCCATTGCTAAGAAAATTGCTACCGTTCTAAAACGCCCTCCTATAAATACTGCAACCATCAATAAAATCGTGAATGAGTATAGATTGGCCGATGTTGAAAAGCTCAAAAGTTTTATAGTCCAAAATGAAATGTCCCTGTCTGCTACGACATTGGGCAAAATTGCAGAGCTGGCTAACACAAGCCGTACTGATAATGCCGCTTTTTTTACCAGTAAAACACTTATCACAGAAATGATGAAATCATTGCCGGATACCGACCAGCAAACGGTAAGGATTCTTGAGCCGTCTGTCGGTGTAGGTAACTTTATTCCTCTCATCTTGAAGAAATTTGAGGGCAAGGACATTATTCTGGATGTAGTGGATATTGATGAGCATAGTTTGGAGATAGCCAAACTGATACTAAAAAACTATGACATCCCTCAAAACTGTACCATCAATTACATTGCTGACGATTTTTTGCTCCACGATTTTGAGGAGAGATACGATTATATTATAGGTAATCCTCCGTTTTATAAAATGAAATCTGCAAATAACCTGTTGAATGTGTATCGCCGAAAAGCGGTCAATAAGGATACCACCAACATTTGTTCCTTTTTTCTTGACAAAGCACTTGAAATTGGAAATTATGTAGCATTGGTCTTTCCTAAGTTTTTGTTGAACACACCGGAATTTGCAAAAACGCGAGAGTATCTTTCGGAAAAAGCTGTTGAGAGCATCATTGACTTTGGAGAAAAAGGTTTTCCGGGCGTGTTGGTTGAAACATTGGCGATTTTCATCAACAACCAAGGGCGTCCGTCGAAAACCAACGTGTTTTCTTTTACGCATGGCATTCGTCTTGAACAGGAGCAGAACTATATATTTGATAAAAAGCTCCCTTATTGGATTATCTATCGTGATAATAAATTTGATAGTGTTTGCAAACAGTTGGATTTTAACGTTTTTAAGGTGTTCCGAGATAGGCAGATCACAAACAAGCTGTTGACGGAATCCGGGGAAATCAGAGTTCTCAAGTCCCGTAATATCAGTGATGACGGAAAAAAAGTGCTTAACATTGAGGGATATGATTCGTACATATCTTCAAGTGAAGCAAGAGCTCTTTCCGTGTTTGAATATCTACAGAGAGAAGATGTATATCTTACCCCCAATATGACCTACAAGCCCAGAATGATAAAAAAGCCCAAGGATACTTTAGTAAATGGTTCATTAGCTATTCTTGTACCCAAAGAGAAAATCGTTCCCACGGAAGAACAAATGGAATTTTTCTCCGCACAGGAATATCGTGACTTCTATCAAGTGGCAAGAAATTATCAAACAAGGTCTTTGAATGTAGATGCGTGTTCGGTTTTCTTCTACGGCCTTTTGCGAAAAGATGCAAAAGACGTGCCTATTACAGAAAAATTGAACGAGCAAGAAAACATTCAGCTTTCAATATTCAATTAACGGAAAGAGGCAAAGGATATGTTGACACAACAAGCAATTATAGATTTTTGTAATCAATACGATTACGATATACGAAAAAGCGGAAACGGACGATGGATTGACCAAAAATGTGCGGCAGATGTCGTTACCGTTGTAGCGGACTGCATCTACAACTACGCCTTGCAGGATGAAGATGGCATCTTCACCTCTACAGAAATATGGCACTACAATTACACCGTTGAAAATGTTGAAGCCATCTTCAAGAAACCGGGTGTAGAAAACGAAGCCGCAAGAAGCGAATACGATAAATTCTTCCAGCAACCGATGGAAATGCTGGCAAACGCAAACGTCTTGAAGAAGACGAAGCGAGGAAATCGAAACTTTTACCAAGTGAACAACTTGGAAGTTCTTGAGTACATTGCCTTGCGTGAGCGTAATGCGTTGTTCTTCTTGAAGACCTATATCGAGAAAGTTTTGCGAGATAGCGGTATTTATGCGGATTTTGAGGCGTTTTTCAGAACACAAACCAAAGATGCTTATCAGCACGTTAAAGAGGTATTTTCAAGTTTTATCATCAGAAACACCAAAATCAACGGTACTGTAGAATGCAACCGAATTTTTATCAAGGTGTTAAATCCGTTGGCATACTTCAACAACTCCTGTGGTACCGAAAAAGGCAGATTGTCTGAGCAGATTATCACATACGATATGCTGATGTATAATCGCAATAACTTTAGAGATGTATATGCTGATAAGCCTAAAGGCGTAACAAGAAAAGAATATGCTACGGCGCATCCCGTGGAAGTCAACGAAGCATATTACCACTATCAATCTGCAAAAGCCAAGAGATTCCTCCGTCTGTTCAACGACCAAAACCGTGGTGGACAGACAGAGCATCTTGAAACGGCTCATATGCGTGATAAAGCAATCCATATGCACCACATCTTCCCCGAAGCAGTATATCCCGAAATCTGCTATTACTTGGAGAATATTATTGCTCTGACTCCGACACAGCATTTGAACTATGCTCACCCGAACGGTCATACGCAGGAGATCGACGATCAGTACCAGCATTTGCTCCTGCTCTCTAAGGCAGATCGCATTCACGAGAATCTGACTGATGTGGCAGCAGAAAAGATTTATGAGTTCTCAAATTTCCTGTTTGTTCTTAACGTCGGATTCGACAATGATGATGTGTTGGAGATTGCCGATATGGATTTCTGCTCCGTTATTAACGCTATAAATGTTCATTATGCAGCTTAAGGAGTAATTAAGATGGTAAAATTGGACTATAGAACAAATAATCCTCGTTGGGGACTAAAGGGCGTTAAGTTCACTTCTTGGGAAAGCTACTCATTTACGTTAGGATACCTTTCAAACCCTGATCACTATGATAATCTGAATTCATATTCACGATATGCCAATATTTCGCTCCATATTGAGGGCAATAACGAGCAAGGTGCCTGGGATAAAGAGGGTAGAATTCATTATTATGGAAGATTGTCTGCATTGGCGGCAAATCTTGATGATTTGGATGCTTGTAGCAGTGCTGGTACTGGCAGGATCACTCGACGTATCAATTCCAATGGATATATTCTTTCGTTGATAAATGATTATGATTTTGAAGTACGAACATATGCAGGATATACTACTGCCGATGTTTTTCCTACAGACAAAGAATACATCGAAAACGAATTAAGAAGACACTTGATTAACCGGCGATTGAGCAATTCGCAAATCAACGAATGCCTTGATATGTTCAAAAGAGGTTATAATTTGCAATTCTGAATGCGAAATTCTGGTTCCGCTTGAAATGTGATGTGTGCCACCATGCATCATATTTGTTGCAAAACACCTCGTAGTTTGATAATCATCTTTTGTGCCACTATGTTAATTTTGGAAAGGAGGCGACAACAATGGCGAAAAGCATACCCGCAATAGTGACACCGGAAGTGTTGCAATGGGCACGTGGGCTTGACAGAATTTCTGTCAATGAAATTGCTCTAAAACTTAAAGTTGATGTCGCCAAGGTAGAAGCATGGGAAAACGGAACCGAATACCCCACTTTGCCACAAGCTAAAAATCTTGCGAAACAATACCGTGTTCCATTTGCCTATTTCTATCTTCCCGATACTCCACAGAAAACAAAAAGATTGGAAAAAGTGGATTATAGAACATTTGGTAACTGGGGCATCGAAGAAATGTCTCGTGAATTGAGATGGTTTCTTAGGGACATTGAAGATCGTCGTGATACGATGGCGGAACTGTATCAAGAGGCTGAGCTGGAGCCGATGCCGTTCACTTTGCATTTATCTGTAGATACCACAGAAGAAGCTCTTGCGATACAACTGCGAAACCTCTTGTCGTTAAGTGATGATGTGCAAATCAAGTTTAGAAAGCCGGAAGTTGCATTATCGTATTGTATTGAGAAGTTGGAAGAACAAGATTTTCTCATATTCCAAGCAGCCAAGATTCAACCAGAAGAAATGCGTGGATTGTCTGTTGCTTATGATACCTTTCCGATTATTGCTTTGAACCGCAAAGATGAGCCCAGCGCAAGGTTATTTACATTATTGCATGAATTAGTCCATATTGTTACAAGAACATCCGGAATTTGCAATGATATGAGCCAAGATAAAGCACATATCGGGCAGATGGAACTATTCTGCAATAAAATTGCTGGATTAGCATTGGTTCCTACGGAACAGATAAAGCAAAGTAAGCATATTCAACTGATTAAGCAATATGGACTTGACGATACCTATATTGCGGCTATTGCGCGAGATTTTGCCGTAAGCCGTGAAGTCATCTTGCATCGGTTGTGGGATATTGATGTTATTGATAAAACGACATATTTTGAAACTTTGAATAAGTATTCCGATGAGTATATTGCCTACAAAAGCAGAAAAAAGGCTGATGGATTCTTACCACCTGCTTTAGACAAAGGAACACAAGTGGGCAAGTTATATACGAAAGCAGTTATGTCGGCTTACCACGCCGACAAGCTAAGCCCAAGAGAAGCAAGTAATTATCTTTTGGGGTTGCGTATTAAGCACTTCGGAGCTATCGAAAGGTGGTGCTACTGATGGCTAAATATGTATTCGATAGCAATATCTTCATAAATCTCCAAAGGCGCCAGCCCATCGACATTTTCCCGTCGCTATGGAATAGAATCGGTGACTTAATGGATAATGGAACTATCATTTCCAGCCAAGAAGTATATGATGAAATAATGATCGGTGGGGATGATTTGGAGAAATGGGCAAAATCTCGAAAAGAATGCTTTTTGCCATCCAGCGTACCCGTACAACAGGAGGTTAGAGCAATCTTGTTATCTCACCGTGGATTGGTTGAGGGTGGAAGCAAAAAGAATTCTGCGGATCCGTTTGTGATTGCATTAGCCAAACAAGAGCGTTGTAAGGTGGTTACAGAAGAAACCCGTACACGAAATGAAAAATCTCCTAAAATTCCTGATGTGTGTGATGAGTATAAAATTGAGTGCATTGATTTTGTCGGATTTGCACGAGAGGAAAAGTTCGCTTTCTGAGCGATATAGTTTTTGATCAGAACATTTATAACAATTTATTTTCAAGGCAGGTGAATAATAATGAACAAAAAATACCAAGTTTTTGTAAGCTCTACATACAAAGATTTGAAAGAAGAAAGACTTGCGGTAACTCAATTCCTATTAAAAATGGGGTTTATTCCTGTCGGTATGGAACAATTTCCAGCAAGTAATATGAGTCAAATGGAATACATCAAGATGATGCTGGATAGCTGCGATTATTACTTGTTGATTCTTGCAGGGAAATACGGAACGATTGATATTGATGGTATTGGATTTACCGAAAAAGAATATGATTATGCCATTGCCAACAATATACCTGTCATGAGTATTCTCATCAAGGATATTGGCAAATTGACCAATGATAAATGTGAAGAAACCGACGCCGGTCGAGCACTTTTAAGGAAGTTTAGGGATAAGGTTTCCGCTGGTAAAATGGTGGACTTTTATACAGATATTGGTTCGCTTACTTCCGCAGTTGGAGCGGCTGTATATTCTTGCGTTCAAAACTTTCCTGCAAAAGGTTGGATTCGAGGCGATTCCACAGATGGTGCAGATGATATAGAAGCAAAAATCGCCAAATATATGCACGAACATACTGCGACTAAAGAAGACATTGAGGCGCTTTTTGAAGGTGATACAATTATTCTTGATGGCGGTAATGCAAGCTCCCATATGGAGGAAAGTTTCAACGATTCATCTCGCAACACAATTTCCATGGCAGGGGCTCGCACTTTGGTTGGAGAGATGGCAAAAGTATTACCAAAAGTTGAATGGGGCGAATTTTGATCATTACATAAGATTTTCATCCCTTCCCGTGGCAACGTTTTGGCAACAAAAAATCAGATAGCCTCTACTATCTGAATAATGAGAACAATATAAATAGTCTGAGTCAAATCCCATAAGC
>PPYF01594885.1_pt1 | contig 10381 bp, 7 predicted proteins | sample 1559871 | NCBI WGS metagenome assembly PPYF01 (sample SAMN08240021, study PRJNA423297) | Human gut metagenome, whole genome shotgun sequencing project.
GATGTGTACGGAGAGGTGAAGGAATGCCATGGGGATCGAACGCTCGTGCCGTTCAGGTATCAGGGACAGTACGAGGATGAAGAAACGGGATTGTACTACAACAGGTTCAGGTACTATGATCCTAATATTGGGAACTATCTAAACCAAGACCCCATCGGTTTGGTGGGTGGTAATCCTACACTATACGGATATGTTTTCGACCCCAATACACAGATTGACCCATTTGGATTGGATTGTAATTATGGAACGAAGAAGAAAAAGAAGAATGAAAAATTCTATCGGTATTTTAGTGAAGGAGAATACGAAGTAATAAAACGAACGGGGAAAATACCCAATACAGATGCAGCGGGGAATCTCAAAAAAGTATATTATACCAATCGTAAGTATGTAACAGCAGGACGTGCAAAAACGCATAACCAGTTGCCGTCTAAACCCAAATATCGTGTAGAAATAGACCCGGCAAATATACCAGACCATAAGGCATTTACTAAAATAAATCCCGAAGATAATCCTCAATGGGGAATAGGAGGTGGAGTAGAAAGCACTACATCTAATTCTATTCCTGTTGATATATCTACTATCACAAAACTAAAAGGAGGTTGATAATATGATTCCAAGTTATATAAAATTTATTTTCTCCAATGAGGGAGTAAATATTCCAAATCTTATAGTTTATTTTATTTTAAATGTTAAAAATAAAAACGACTATACTATTGGACCACTAATTACTAATGAGAGAGGTGAGATAACTTTGAGCAAAGGACAACTTGAGAGTACTATAAATCAGTATAATATGGAGTATCCAATGGACTATGCAGGAAGTTTAGATTCATGCATTGGAATAGATATTTTAGTAGAATCTTATGAGGAATTAAGAAACAGGTTATTAGCCTTACAGGAGTTTTACCCACAAAATGCACTATCACTAAAAAATGCCATCAAAGTTTGTATGAATAAAAATTATAGGATATACAGAAAAATCAAATTTCCAATAATTGATAGAAATGTTTTTGTAAATGTGGAGGATAATTAAAAAAATAGACTACGTTTCTCGTTTATTTTACTCTAACTTAACAATAGCACTCTTGGAAAATTATTCCCATAAGCAATATACTTAGTTTTTGATTTTTTTACTTTTATACAACCTCTCACAAAAAAATATCAACAGGTCTTTTGTTTGTTTTCCCTCTTTCCTTCCGATGGTTTTAAGGGATTTTTTCGGCTCTATAAACGTCATTATGTAAGAATTTAAATTAATATTACTGATACAATGGATAAGCAATTTACATGGATACCATTCTATAAAGAATTATCCGATTGGCTACTTGGAAAACAGAATAGCCAGCCAGAACTTATATCTACGCTAAAAGAAATTGGTATTACCGGTTTTCGCGATGGCACAGAAAGAGGCAAAGAGATTACACTGCAAGAAATAGACCCGTTCACATTCTTGGCGTATCTCAACAAGTTTCACTCCGATGAAAAAAGGGTCGAAATCTTACAGGATTTAAGGCATAAGCTAAATTTTAGTTGTCCAGAACCGACAGATGTATCAGGTATCCCGACCACACATCCCATGAAAGTGCATCTATTCTCATGGAAGACAATCAGGGGCAACAATGATATAAATGTATTATGGGAATTGTTCGGACAGGTAAAAGAAGGGAAAGTAGATGAACGACTTTTTCAAACGGCATTGAACATTAAAAGTGTCGGAAAGGGAAAGCTCAGCATTGTTCTGTTCTACGCTAATCCAGAAAAATATGTTCCTTTGGATTCCAACACTTCATCGTATTTAAGAAGCAAGAAACTGGGCTATACTTATGATAGCTTTGCATCATATAATGGGTTGTCAGAAAAAATAGTCAAGACTCTTGGAAAACGTCCGTGGGAGATTTCATACGAGGCATATAATTATACACCGGAGAGTGATTCATCAAGTATTGGTAGCATCCGGACTCTATTCGAGAAACTTGAAGATGAATTAGAGGACGATATGGATTACCATATCTTTTATCGAGGACAGTCAGATAAGAGTTTTGGATTGATTCCCTCCATCTATCGAGAGAAATTCTTAATCCAAAATGAAAATAGAATTTTCAGAGATATTATCGCTCAAAGTCCGGCTGATTTCAAAGGGTGTACATCTACCTTTGAGAAGTTGGTCAAGATGCAGCATTACTCTTTGCCGACACGCCTCTTGGATATTACTACAAATCCTTTGGTAGCTCTGTATTTTGCGTGCGAGAATGATGCCGTTGACGGTAAACTGTTCCGATTCGAAGTTCAAACGTCAGATATTAAATATTTTGATAGCGATGCTGTCAGTGTCGTTTCTAATATCGCCAAACGCCCAATAGATTTCAGTATCGAAGATTTGAGAGAACTGGATAGGAAGGAGTTCAACTCCGAAGAGGAAATCCAATATCTTCTGCATGAAATTAAGTACGAGAAACCCCATTTTCAGAATGTGATTGACTCAAAGGATATCGAGAGAGTCTTTTGTGTAAAACCGATGTTTGACAATCCTCGCATAATCCGGCAGTCCGGGGCATTTTTCCTTTATGGTATCAATGGCAATAAAAGCCAACCAGCATCACTCAACTTCAGCTACAAAGTGTACATCATCAATAAAGCGCAGAAGCGGAAGATTAGGAAGCAGCTTGAAGCCCTCGGCATAGACAAATCAACGTTGTTCCCGGAAGTCGAACACGTGGCCGAGCATATAAAGGACAAATATCATCTACCTAAGTAACCTTTCCCTCATTTTAAAAAAAACAAGCCGAGCTATTACACGGATAACTCGGCTCTCAGCTTGAAAAAATTACATCAAGTCTTAATCTCGTGGTATATCTTGAACTTGCAAGTATTTCTCTACTTTGTATAAATAATACTTAGAAGGGAGGATAGCCTGTAAATAGAGTTTCTTCGATTTTGCTGGTTAATAAATTTAATTGATTGTTTGTTATGTTCAAAGGAAAATTCTATATTTGCGAAATATGATATCCTCCTTCTTGTCTTGAAAGCGGTCTGACTGCTTTAACCAAGGCGAAATGTCTTGGTTTTATAATAAATAATAAGATCAGCATGGCAGAATTAAAGGCAACCGTGTGCTTGCAAGGGAAGGATATAGAAGTGATTTCATCACACATTGAATTTAACCGCAAGACAGATAATAAAGGAAGGCCAGTGACAAATGTTATTGGCGGACGTATTACCATTACCGTTGAATCTACCAGAGAAACTACTATTCTTGAAGCAATGGTAAACAGTCCTTTCAAAGCGATAAGCGGCAAGGTGATTTATTACAACACTAAGGATAATTCAATCTTTCGTGTCGTGGAGTTCAAATACGCGTATATCGTATATTACAAAGAGGTTTACAATGTTGACAGAAAACGCCAAATGTATTCCACCATCACATTTTCTGCGGATATTATTATGATAGGAGACGCATATTTAAGCAATCAATGGTAAGACTGACGATTCCTGCAAGCCTTTATTGGATCTTTCAAAGAAGAAACATGAAATTTAGTTGTTTGGATATTATTGTATTAAGAAATATCACTAACTTTGTTCATTGTGGATGTGGCGATAATGGATTTGCAGCGTCGTTTACTATTTCAATATTTAATGTTCTTATTGCTACATTTTTGTTTTTCAATGGAGTTAAAATAGAATTATGTTAATAACAAAGGTATGAATACTTTGATTCTTGATTTTTTAAACAGCTATGCTGATAATACTAATCCTCAGTATGCCGTGATGCTGAAAGGAAAATGGGGATGTGGCAAAACTCATCTTATAAAAGAATGGAAGAAGAAGTTTGATGGAACCGCAGATACCGACGAGGAAATTACGCTAAAGCCCATTTATATTTCGACCTATGGAATGGATAGCGTGAATGACATCAAGACAGCTATAGATAGGGAATTAAATCCTTTCTTCTATTCGAAAACGGGGCGTTTCATAAAGGGAGTTTTGAAATTAGCCGGTAAGGTAGTCTTCAAGACGAGTATGGATTTTAATGAAGACTCTAAAGAGGATGGTTCATTTTCCGCAACACTGGATTCGTTGTCGTTACTACAAGTGAAAGACGACAGTATAAAAGGTGTAAAGTTTCTGATATTCGATGACATCGAAAGGTGCCTGATAGAGATGAAGGAATTGTTAGGCTTTATCAACTATTTTGTAGAGCATTGTAATTGTCATGTTGTCGTAATTGGAGATGAGAACCACCTTGAAGAACTTCCCAAGGCTGTATGGGATGAGTTTAAGGAAAAGACCATAGGCAGGGAATTTGAAATACAACCTGACATAGAAGAAGCCATCGAATACTTCCTTGGCGAAGTACCGATATCCGATTATTTGAAAGAAATGCGTGATTTCATTATTGCCTGTTTTATGTGTACAAAATCCGATAACTTACGAGTTTTGAGACAATGCTTATATGATTTTAAAAGCCACTTAAACAAACTTCCTCCCGAACTGGTTGAAAAGGATAATATCTTTCTTAAGAATATTCTTGGATCATTTATTGCTGTGTATGCAGAGTATAATAATAGTGAGAACAAAGAGGTAATTTGTGATTGGAGTAGAGATTGTCGGATTTCTCTACTCCAAGATAATAATGAAGATAAGCAAAGAATACAGCATCTAAGGGAAAAATATCACTCTTTGAACAAGGAGCTAATTTATAATGTCTTAAATCCAGAGTATGTTACGGCTATTATACAATATATTATCACAGGTGCTCCACTTGTAGAATTTATTGTTACGGAGATAAGGGATAAGCAAAAAGAATTGAAACCTTGGGAAATGCTATCCGGCTTTTTCGATATGGAGCAGCAAAAACTTGAAAGAATTTGTCAAGATACTATAACATCCATATTGGATAGAGAGATAAAAGATGCTTATCAACTTGGTTATAGTATTGCGTATCTATCATACTTTCACGCTATTGGCATTTTCTATTTTATACAGGCTTATGTCTCTTTAATAAAAGTAAGAATAGCAGAAATGATTGATAGCCAAACCAGTTTAGAGGAACTTTATCAGCTAAGAGGGCTTTTTATTAGTGGATGTAATTATGTAACCACAGATTCCAAGACCCCAATAACGGATGATATTGTGGACTATTTCTTGCAGAAGATGAAATCAAAGATAAATGAGTTGCCGGATCAAATGCAAAAAGCACTGCGTAATTTGACTGAAGGAACAGTAGAACAACTTATAATCATAGACAGATTGCCTTATCCAGATAAAAGTTGTACATACGAACTTCGTGCTATATTTGCATATGAAGATGCCAATGCTCTTTTTGATGCTATCTGCAAACTAAGCAATAAAAGCAGAAATACTTTTACGCAATTTCTTGCTTATCATTATAATTTTGACTATGATTTACAAGATGTGGGAGACAGATATAAGGCAGATGTTCCTTGTTTACTCAAGTTGAAAGATTTGGTCGGTAATGAAATCAGTATATCAAAAGGAGTGGATAAACTTGCCTTCATAAGATTAAAAGATGCCTTGATTGAAGCTATTAGGAGGTGTGAAGGCAAAAGTGATACATTGCCACCAATGTAGAAGCTAAAAATGGTGTATCGCAAAAAACGGATATGCGATGAAAGAATATTATCTCTATTTGACTAAAAACAGAAGATATTAATAGCTATAAATGAGAATGGGTGGTGGCGGGGAATCGGGAGGCTATAAAGGGAGAAAGGATGCCATAAAAGAGTAGAGCCGTGGCAGACCGGAGCGCAAAAAAATCCCTCTGCCCGGTCATCGCGACCATGCAGAGGGAACGGTTAAATTATGATTATGTCAAGCAGCTTCGGCAATAGCTTCGTGTTTGGCAGCCTGTGGTTGTTCGGCCTCTTTCAGACTTTCATCAATCCTGTGCTGGAGTTCCTTGCATTCCTGTTTGAGCCTTGACAGCTCATCAGTCTTGCTCCACTGGCGACAAACGATTTTCTGCAATGTAGGAATTTCGCTTTCTATCCGCTCTACCGCCTTTTGTTGCTTCTCGATAAGAGAGGGCAATTTGCTTAATGCTCCATGCGGATATTGCGCCGACTCAACGAAACCAAGCGGCAGCGCACCGCTTAGGCCGCATCGGTATTTCAACCCACTTATACCCTCTACAAAGAATGTATTGCGGTCAAACGTACCGTCCATATTATACTCGCTATGCACCAACAAGTTCAGTCCTGCATACGTGCCAACTGTGCCATACGCTCCGTTGCGGTAGGTCTTGGCTATATGGTGCAACTCCCGACCAACTTCCTCGGTACTGGCTTGCGGCAAGTTTAAAAGCAGGGTTGCCTTTGCCCCATTATACGAGTTGATGTATTCCAAATCCCTCTTGAAATCGGCCTCAGTACGCTTTGCCTTTTCGACTTCTTCCTGACAGGCAGCTATTTTACGCTCGGCACGGATGCGTTCTTTCTTGAAAATAGCCTGTTCCTTTTCAAGCTGCATAATCTTGTTGTCGAGCTTCGTCTTGTTCAGCAAGTCGTTATTTCCTGACAGAATAGCCACGAACTCGGCGAAGTTCATACCGCTGTCCTCATCCATGCCTCCCTCGTCGATACGGCGCACGGCAATTGTGCCGTTGTTAATTTGATTGATAAACATCTGCTTGTTTTTCAACAGATTAAACTTGTAGGCATCGAGGGTCTTTTCCGTACCATAAATTACGATATCCACCACATTGCCACCCCACAGCTTTACAGTGTTGCCTTTGCGTACTGCCCTGCCGTTTCGTTGTTCCATGTCAGCAGGTCGATCGGGTAGGTCAAGGGCATTACTGCCCTCTTCCCCCCTCAGAACCGTACGTGAGGGTTTCCCCTCATACGGCTTACGGGATAATTTGAAACATTCATCATGAACCAACAGATTGCATTTCCGTCCGTCTTGTACGGTCGGCATTACATTCCATGCCTTATGCGTGTCAATCGGTTCACCACATATCGGACATTTCCGACCTTGCTTTTCCCATAGGTAAAGCAGGGATTTACGTCCTTTCAGCGTCACAAGCATCTTTGACTTCATTCTTTTATTGAAGTACAGGCGGCAGTCTGCGTCAAACGGATTCATGTCCCCCTTTATCTGCGTATATTGCAGAAAAGGAAACGAAGATGCCAGTTTCAACAAGGTAAGTTGGTCTTCTTTGCCGTTTGATTTCTTGAACTTAGCCGCAAAAGTCCAGCTGTTCCCTCGGATATTGTGCCAATAGCGGTCTTTTATCCACTGTTTCCCTTTCTTGGAATGACGGCGTTTAGCCCATTGCCACAAGGCGAGAAATATCTGATGGTCGATTCTGTGAAAAGAATCACGTGTCGCCCCATGCTGATAATATGCTCCCCATCCTCGAATTTTAGCATTCAACATCCTGATTAATGATTCCTGCTTGCAACCCTTATGACCTTTTGTCACCTTACGGATATTCTCCATAAAGCGTTTTTCGGCTTTCTTGGTCGGCTTGGTCAATATTTCATTGCCGAATTTGCGGATGTTGAAACCGAGAAAATCGAAACCGTCACGGATATTGGTTATCACCGTCTTTTCTTCTGATAAGGTCAGACCTCTTTCAGACATAAAGTCGGCTACCAATGGCTTGATTTCCTTTTCAAGTGTTTCACGGTTCTCGCAGGTAATTATAAAGTCATCAGCGTAACGGACAAGATTCACCATTGGCGAATATAACTTACCTTTGATTCTAACTCGTTTATATTTCTCTGCAAGGACTTTCTGCAATCCGTCCAATGTCATATTGGCAAGCGTGGGAGAGATAATGCCACCTTGTGGCGTTCCCTCCTCTGTCGGGAACATCTGTTTGTTGAAGATATAGCCGCATTTCAACCATTTTCGGAGTATTGCCTTGTCCATAGGGATGTTGGCAAGCAGCCATTCATGGCTGATATGGTCGAAGCACCCCTTTATGTCACCCTCCAGAATCCATTCGGGAGAATAGCCTTTTCGGAGAATGTTATGGCATTGCATTACCGCGTCCATACAGCGGCGTTCCTTGCGGAAACCGTATGAACGTGAGTCGGCTGTTGTTTCCGACACTGGTTCTAATGCCATAAGGTAGAGTGCTTGCATGGCTCTGTCTTTCATTGTCGGTATTCCCAACGGTCGCAGTTTGCCATTACTCTTTTTGATGTGGACTCTTCTCAATGGCTTCGGCTGGTAGCCTCTGCGTTTGAGTTCGCTTATCGCTTGTGTTTTTGCTTCGGGTTTCTCCCATGTTTCCATGTCCACTCCGGGGGTGTTGCCACCTCCGTTAGAAGTAACTCTCTTTACGGCTAAGGCTTTTGCGTAAAAAGAGTGGGTCAGCGTCCACTGCAAGGCTTTCACCTTGTTGTATCTGCCTTCCTTCTGAGCCTTTACAATTCGTGCTTGTAGCTTTCTGACAGCCAACTCCGCTTTAGTCCAGTCTATTCTGTCCCAAAGTGTTTGCTGATTGTCAGCAGGCGCACACGATGTCTTGTTTTCGTTCATTTGCTTTCCTCCTTTTGAAAGTTCTAAAAGTTAATTGTAAAGAATCACCATTTGACAACATTCGGTTTGATTGCCTACCTAATGTCGTCACAGAAGTCTGCCCACTTTCGTGTCGGATGATGTCGCCCACATCAGCCCGTGATGTCGGTTCAATCCGTATCCGCTCCATTACAGAACGGCATTCGCTTTTTCTGTTATCTTATACCTGCACACCATTCGGCTTTCATTGCTGTCAGCTTACCTGTCATTTTTACATGACAGGAGATATACAGGCTTACCATGTTCCACATAGATAACTAACGGGTAGGTTAGGTTCTGTCTCATCCTCCGGCGGTGCTTATATCCGTGTAATCCTACCATGGAGAGGATTAACCGACCGCTTCCCTTTTGGGTAGAGTGTGCCAGTATCTTACACTCTTTCGTGACATTACGAAGTTTACTAACAGTTCGCTTGCGCTAACCATACTATCCAGCCTCGCCACTCTACGGTATGATACTAACCGTACTTGACTTCCCCTCACGGTTCTGTCTTGTCTTGCGAAAGTGTACTTCGTCCCGACCGCTTAATACAACATTAAGGTGCATCGGTCGGTAGGCTACCGCTGACGGAACAGCGGGTTAAAGCTGATACCCGTAAGTATCATTCCAACAATTATCTATGCGACTTCATGTCGCACCCATGCGTTCACACCCGTTCCGAGCATGGAGGTGGAGCCGAACAGAACACGCACCGTTCCGGCATTCATGGCGTCTATCACCGCCTTCCGAGCCTTGTCGGTCTTGCACTCCTGAATGAAGCGCACCTCGCTTGGCGGTATGCCGTAATCCTCCGTCAGCTTGCGCTTGATTTCCGAATAGACGTTCCACCCGTCGCCCGGCTGATATGTCCCCAAGTCCGAGAAAACGAACTGCGTGCCTTTCTGCGCGTCGTATTTTTGATAATACTCCGCGATCATCTTGGCACAGTGGCTCGCCTTGTTATCGGGGTGGTCTTCATAATGCGGGTCTATCATGCGCATGTCGAGTGCCATCTTGCGGGCGTAGTCGGTGGCGATAAGCATCTTCGCCTTTTCCTCCGTTTCCGAAAGCGGCAGCCTGCCCAGAAGTGTGGCATCGCCAGTCTTGGCGAACTGCATCAGCTTCTGTATGAAGTCCTCCTGCTCCGGCGTGGGCGGTATGTGGTGCAGTATCTCATTCTTGTTGGGACGATCTACGCCCACGTCCTCTGCCGTGCGGTAGTCCGTGATTTCATTATAGAAGGCGGCAAGTTCCGGCACCTTGATGAAGTAGCGGAAACGCTCCTTTTGAACCACGTTGTTCGTCACGTTAAATTCAAAATCCGTCGTCTTCTTGGCGAATATCGCCGCCCAAGCGTCGAAACATCGGATGTCCTGCCGTTCCAGCTCCTTCGGACGCAAATACTTGAACAGCAGATACAACTCCGTCAGCGAGTTGCTGATGGTAGTACCCGAAAGGAAGGTCGCTCCCAAGTCTCTGCCCGTGCGCTCCTGTATGGTGCGTATGGCAAAGAGCATGTTCAGTGCCTTCTGGCTTCCCTCGCTGTTGCCCAGTCCCGCCACACGGTCATGGCGCGTGTTGAACGTCAGATTTTTGAACTGGTGGCTCTCATCTATGAAGATGTGGTCGATGCCCATCTGCTTGAAATCCACCACGTCGTCCGTGCGTGACTTTATGGCGTGTTCCACCTTCTCCAGCTTCGCTTCAAGGTTGTGCTTGCGCTTCTCCAATCCTTTCAGCATCGCCCGCGACACGTTCTTTCCCTGCTGCCGTAGCACTTCGAGGTTTTCCTCCACCGTGTCAAGCTCCGCTTGCAGGATGCGCTGCTGCAACTCCGGCGACTGCGGTATCT
>PPYF01370989.1_pt1 | contig 10380 bp, 14 predicted proteins | sample 1559871 | NCBI WGS metagenome assembly PPYF01 (sample SAMN08240021, study PRJNA423297) | Human gut metagenome, whole genome shotgun sequencing project.
TATTTTAGGGAAAATCCAAATTATTTCTCCATATCATTTATTTAGACCAATAAAGGAATAGTATACTATTTGTGCAAAACAACCTTGCTATATACAAATAGTTAATAATAATCAATAAAAGCCTTATATAATAGCATTCTTGGCGATGTTGATTATAAATGATTTTGAATGATTAAGGATATAACAGACTGTTAAACAGACTACTAACAGACTATTAGCAACCCGTTTAAATATCAATGTAACATGAATATATATATTAGGTGTTGGCATCCGTCCAGCGCTTTTTTAGTATGCTATAATGAAATTATTCAAGTCTAAATCAAGAATAATAATTTCTAGCTTGCTACTGGATACGTGGCAAGTTTTTTTATTGTCTGAATGTAATTACACTAGATACATGTAAAACGTCTGTATGGTGCTTTATTTTGGATATAAAAAAGGGTCTAAAATTGCGTATTATTGCGTTTGCTAAATCAATATATTAATTGATGTAATAGCCTTTTAGCTCCTGTATAGCAAAGCAATTTTTATTTAACGACCATCGCAAAATAACAGGTTTTAACAGGTTTTTAGTTCAGGTTTTCTCAGGTAGTAAAGTAAATCAATCCGACAATTTCCGGCAATTTAACTCTTGCATTTTCTTGCTTTTTTACCTGAGCATTTCTGAGCAATTTAAGTAAAGTCATCGCAATTCAAACAAGCTCTATAAATGCTATTATTCCAGTAATTACAGTCATTCCATCGCAATCAAAAAGGGGCTATATTCTTCACTTTTCTTCATGCTTTCGGTGTGTAAAAATAGTCTGTTTGGTTGCTTGTGGATAACTTTTTGAATGTGGATAAGTGTTATAAACGTTTATATTATAATGTTTTTGATGTGTAAGAATAGTCTAAGTTCCTGTATTGTGAATTTTTGTGAACTTGGTAAATCGGATAATTTAAAATAGTAAAATAGCCGTATTGACTGATGTATCAATCATACAAGCACTTTTAAAAAGTCTCAAAACTCCGATTTTATCCGATTATTCCGGTTTACAATTTCTAAAACGTGCATAGATTCCGGTATATACTCCAGTTGGTGCGATGCTATAAGTATTGATATAGTGCATGTTTTAGGATGCAAGGCGTCAATTATCCCCCCTATACTAAAATTTTCAGAATTGAACTTTTTTATAAAGTAATTCCTATGTGTGCGCTCCTCCAGTGGCAAACAGTGGGGGGGGTATTTCAGTAAATTATGTAACTATGGTTTAAATTCTGATAGGTATTAGCTCGTTTAATTGTGATTGAGTGTAATTATATTAGAATTGTTAAAACGTCTCAGAGTGGTGTTTTTTTAAGTTTTAAGAGTGGTATTGTTTGATTGGTTAATAGGTGTATGCTATACTTTAATTATTCAAGGATTAAAACGACTCCGAATTTTATTATCTTAATAAATCTATTAATATTATCTTTAGTCATTGAGCTACGGTGTTTATATCGTGGCTCTTTTGTTTTGTTTCGATTTGCTACGATCTTATAAATCAAGTCATTAATGGTGTCTGTCATGTTGATTCTAAGCGTCTGTAAATCCAGTAAGCTATGTAATTGTATTAACTGATGTAATAACGGTGTATCGGATGCAATAAAAAAAACATGCTACCAAGTGGCAACATGTTCAATTACAAGATATTAATTATTTAATACGTTAATTATATCAAACGTGGTATAATATAACTATCCTTTTTATTAGTTTCGTATATTTCTGGATATTCAGACACTGGCTACCGTGGTTATTTCTACGGTAGTTTTTTTATTGCATCGCTAACCAAGTAAGATTGTAATTAGTAAACCAACTACACCAAGCAATAAATATATAATAGTCTGGTTTAACTTCTGGATGCGTTCCAGTCGTTTTAATATCATTCCTGTATTTCGATTGGTTAAGCTCTCAATATTTTTATTTTGTTTAGTTAGCTCGTCTAATGTATTATCAATAATTCTATATGTTCTCAATTCTGTTATTTTCTCTTTATCCATCTTTTATCATTCCTTGTATTCCAGTAAATCAATATCAGTCATATCTTCTAATTTTTGTGCAAATTCTAAGCATCCTAAATTTAACAATTCATACATTCTAGTATTTCCATAACCTGAAATTTGTTCTATTTGCCAATGATAAAGATTCTTAATAACTCTTGCTTTAAATATCGTTTTCTTGATGTCATCCAGTGAATTAATACAATCATCAATAATTCTTAAATATTCCTTAGCTTGTAATTGTCGTATAGTCTTATCTTCGATTGAATTACTTTGCGATGTTTGAACTTTGATATTATCATAGCTAACTGAATTTAAGGGCGATATATTAGCCAAGTATTTTAATTTTTGATATTGATTGTTAAAAAAATTAATAACGTTTTTTCTAGTTCCGGGCAAGTCAATCTCTCTATTATCGTTATTGTCTAATAAGTCTGATAATTGCATCAAATCCACTACATACCACGCCTTTATTATTATTTTCAAGTCAAAATCAAGGGTAGTATTATCTAAGGTTGTATACGTCCACAATGCTAATATACTGTAAATTGATTAATTCCATCATCAACTTTTTGAATTCTTGTTCTTGTTCAAGTGGCATATACTCAGACTTAAATTTTCCTTGTTGGATTAAATCAATAGCATCTTGAGCCTGTTTGTTGTAATGGTCTACTTGTTTTTCTAATCTAGCTTTCTTATTTCTCTTTGCTCTTAATTCATTTTCTAAATCTCTAATATCATCTTTGATCTTGTGTAACTCAATCACTTTTTTCATTCCAGTAATTAAACCATCAAAATATTTCTGTTCATTCATGCTCTAAATCCTCCAGTAAATTAATTCTAATTAATATAAATAGTGCTTTTTAGGGTTAAGTGTTGGTTTGTTTGTATATGTTGGTACTTATAAACCTTGATATATCAACGATACCAACACAACCAACTAAACCAACATTAAAATTAAGTTTATTTATTATATAAAAAAATATGTTACATACTCATGTTATATATTTTCTACTATTATATATATAGTAATTATGTTGGTTTCGTTTTGGTCATCTTTTGGTCTCTCGAATAATGGTTGATACTTTGCGATGTCAACTTTTACACGATATTTATAATTTATGTCATATTGTTCAAGTAACTTTTCATCGCTTGGATTCCAAAAACTCAAGGGTGCTAAACTATTACGGCTATATGTGTAACCTTTAGCCTCTAATAATGGTCTAAGTCGTCTTGTAAAGGTTGATTGTTTCATCTTCTGCGGGTTGTTCTCATAATCTGATGTAGCTTGAAAATGCTTGAATAGAAACACAATAGGCAATCTTTGGCTTTTTAAATCGTTTATATGTTCATTTACATAATATGCTACTGGGTCATTAGCTATCTTTAATTCTTTGATTTCTTGCCGGCTTTCTTCTGTATCTATCATAAAATCAAAATCCATAACGATTACTTTTGATAATATCCACTCTAATAATCTTTTATCTTTGATGTATTTTTCTTTGATGTCTTTGTTTGCGGTCTTGTCGTTGTATTGGTGGTTGAATTTGATTATCTTGATACGCCTTAATAGTGCATCGCTATCATCTTTAAATCTTGGCAAGCCGTTCATTGACTGAACTATAAAACAATTAAACTGAGTAGAAAAGGGCGGTTGTCCTTTTGGATTAATTAGAATTGTTTCCCCGGTTGCTACTCTTTTAAAGTTCTCGCTGGTCTTGTTGTAGTCATTTGGGTTGTTGTCATCTCCAATAATTAATTTAACGCCTTGAGCATTTGCAAGTTTAAAATCTTCTTCAAATTCTTTTAATTTAAGTGGTGCATGGTTGTCAATTCCTACAAGATTTTCTAACAATCTTTCAAACGTGCTTTTTCCTGTTCGTCCTTGTCCGTTATCAACTAGAAAAATAGCTACGTCCGGTGTTAAGTTTGGATTGATTGAACAAGCTAATGATTGCCATAATAGAGTTTCTTTTTCTTTGTCATTTTCTGCGATGTCTTTAAACCATTCAGACAAGCTCCAGTCTTTAAAATTTGGCTCTTGTGCTGCTGGGTTGTAGTTAGTTGATATCTTAGATGTAAATATATATCTAGGGTTGTAAGGCTCTAATTTCTTTGTATTTTTGTTAAATACGCCGTTACCAACAATGATTAAATTACGGCTTTTGGTAGGGTGTTTTCTTTGTGCCTCCAGTCTTAAATATTCCATTGTTTCCCGGCGTTGTTTAATGCTGGTGCTACGTTCTACCGCTATAATTAATTTCTGAATGTTAGTAACATTATATTTATATATACCGGCATCCAAGTCATAATATGCAAGATTAGCCTTTTCAAAATCTTTTTCTTTCTTTCCGATCACGGCAAAAATAACATATCTTTTTAAAATATCTGCTATTGTTCTAGGTGGTATATGTTGTATTTTCTCTTCTCCGTTTTTCAAGACTTTTACATGTTCATCCCTCCAGTTTTGCCCTTGTTCTTTCAAGATGCTAAATAACTGACTCATGGTAACGGGCTTTTGCTTTTGTTTTTCCTGTTGCTTGGTGGCTTTATCTAATAAATCATCTATGTTGTTACTTACCATTGTCTCAACTCCTGTTACTCATTAATAAATCTTTTAAGTATGCTTTCAGCTACGTTGTCCAATTCCTTACTTGGTAAGGGTGGTTGTACATAATTATCATTAATTAATTGTAGTAAACTATAAGCATTTTTCGGACTTGCTCCGGCTCTTAACAGCTTTCCAAATATTGACGCTATCCAGTTGTTACGATTGCCGGCATCCACGCCGGTTACTATCTCATCTATTAAATAGCCGGTGTAGTATCTACGGTAGGGCGTGGGGTTGTCTTGCATCCTATCGCTTGGCATCGCTCTATTATCCAATGCTTTAATTATCCAGTTCGGTGCTTGTGGTATGTCCGATAATGTAGCATCATTCAGAACTCTATAATTATTACTAGGCGATGCAACAACAAAATCACTCAGCAAGTCAACACCATCTATAAATTTTGTCTTGCGTGTTGCTGGTATACCATCGCTTTTATAATAAAAATGTAAACCGCCTGATTGAGTACGCTCTACATAATCAGAAGGCAATTTATAACCTAAGTTACTAAGGCTTTGTAACGGTGCTTGTAAGTCGTTATTGTGATTATCTATATCAACTACGATCAAATTACTTTTAGCAAGATTCAAGCCGATGTTAATATTTGGCTCGTGTTCAAACCATGACTTTATTTCTGCGATGTCTTGCGTGGCTTTAAGATAGCTATAATCTTTAATCGGTTGTTTTCCATTAGGTACAATAGGATATACATATAATCCACGTTGTACCATCTCAATTACTTGGTTTAGTCTGTTCATGTTATCAGTCCTTTATGTGTTTAATATCGTATTTCAATAAATCAATAAATTTTGGTTTGATGTTATCGCTTTGCTCTTGGATGCTTTCTTGAATGTCATTAAGCTTGTATTCTTTGATTTCATCTTCTGAAAAATGTTTGAATTGCTTAAGAATATATCTTGATAATTTCCACAATGTAATTAAATTGTGTTGGTGGGCATCAAATAATTGGTTGTATGTTCTAGCTTTAATATCATATTTTTGTTTTAGTTGCGTTAATTGAAACTCTGGTGTATTTAGTCGTTCCAGTCGTTCAATGTCGTTGTATAGCTCGTCTATGCTATCGCTAAATTTGTCTAAGTCCTTGACGTTATCAGCTAACATGTTTCTGACTCCAATAAATAAACCAATGCTATTATTTAAATTTTCTACTTTGCTTTTATTCTTCATGTTCTCACGCTCCTAATCGTCTAAATCTACTAAGCCATCGCTTACGTTTAAAATATCTATAACAGAATTATCAAGGCTATCTATTACACTGGTTAGAGTGTCGTTAATAAAGAATGCTTTTGCTTCTGGACTGTTGCTAACTATCACTAAAGCCATCAGCTTGGTAATTGCTTGAATGTTCTCGGCGATGTCTGTTAATTGTCTAGCTATATTCATGTTTTTATCTTCGGCATCGCTTGAGCTTGGTTGTTTAGATAATTGAATTAATTTATTAACTAACTCGCTTTGCTTATCTAAATCTTTGTATATTTCGCTTTGTTTGTTTCCGTGATTGTGTTTTCTGATTTCTTTTAAATTTTCTATTAATCCATTAATAATATTGTTCAATTCCATGTTATAATTCTCCTGTATGTTATTTTTTAATTTGTGTTTGAGCTTGCTTAATTTGGTCGTTTTGCAAGCTCTTTTTTTAGTCAAAAAAATCACCGTTTTTAATCGCTCTAACTATTCCATGTAATATATATCCAGCACTAACAGACAAAAATATTAATGTGATGTACTGGATTAAATTAAGTGTGTATGTTGTCATCTTTCATCGCTCCAATTTTTTAGATTTTCTCTAAGTTGATTAACTCGCTTTAGCTCTTCGAATGCTTGAGCTTTAAGCGTGTTTCTGACTTGATTGTATTCATCTTGATTCTTAATCAGAAAATAACCTTTATTATTTCCAGTTCTAAAAGCTCCAATAGGTACTTTATAAATAAAAATCAATTCTGTTATTCTGTTTCTGATAGTTCTCTCGTTGAGTCCTGTTACGTCTGATATTTTTTTGGTGGCAACAGGGTGCTTACTGGTTGAGTTGACTATCATGTTATATATTTGTTTGGCCTTTGCATCTGGTATTATCATTTGGCATCATTCCTTTGTAATTTCATTGCTAAAGTTGTACAAGCCATTTGATATTTGCTTAGCATAATCAATTAAAAAATAAATTCTATCTAGTTCTTTACTCTTGCTTATGTCTGAGTTACTTAAATTAGTAAGCATTAACTCAGCGATGTTGTCTAATTGGTTGGTATATGTTGTTAATTTGTCGGCGATGTCTAATTTATTCATGTTTATAATTCCTTTCATCTTTCGTAATTTTTCATAAAATCTATATAACTTTGCTTTCCGTATCTTGGTGTATCTAAGGCATAAGACACTGGTAAGCCTTTAGCTTTTAATTGTTTAATAGTTGCTACGCTTTCCCCGATCCACTCAGAAAATTCTTTTTGGTTTAAGTAAGGGGTGTGCTCCTGTTGAATACGTTCATCGATCAAGTTATTAACTAGGTCAATACTGAATTTATCTAGTAAATCTTGCTTGAGTTCCTTAAATTGTGCATCCGTCAAATAGACTTTGATAATTGGCGATGTCATAGATTCCATTTCTGACGCTCCTCTCTATGTCGATATTTAAGCGGGTTGTTTGTGGGGTTATTTTTGCATCAAGTGAGTTATTTTAATTACATTTTCTAATTCGTTTTGTAAATCATGTATGTTGTTTATTTCTAACATTCTGTTGATTCTTTGATGTAAGTAATTAATATCTAGGTCATCGCTTGGCTTTATTTCATCGCTTGGCGCTTTTCCTTTACTAAATCCGGTTAAACCTTGTAAATAGCTAACTGATACATTGAAATAATCAGCTAATTTAATCCATGTTTTGAGTTTTGGCTCTCTTTTTCCAAGTTCATAATTGCATAAGCCATTTTCTGAAATTCCTATATCATCAGCTACTTTTTTAAGTGTTAAATCTTTACTTAGTCTTATCTCTCTAAGTCTGTTATTTGGCTTTAAATTGCTATCATCGCTATAATCAAAAAAATCTAGCATTGATAAAGACACGTCATAAAAATCAGCTAACTTAACTAGATTTTTTATTTTTGGTTTTCTTATTCCTCGTTCATAAGCTGCGATAGTGGTAGCTGGTATATTTAATTGTTCACTTACCTGTGCCAGTGTCATATTTTTGTTTTCTCTCAATTTTCTTAAATCTGTTCCTTGCATGTTTCCAGTCCTCCAGTTAGTTAATCTTGCATGTATCTATCTAATAACCAGTTATTTATTTTCTTGATAGATAAGGGCTTGATGTTCTCATTCTTTAAAGCTCGTGATAATGTACGTCTATTTATTCCGATTATTTCAGCTAAAGCAATGATAGTAATATTCATTTCCCCTTTAGTCCGTCTTAAGCTCTTTAATTGCTCTTCTGATAATTTCATCGTGGGTTACCTCCTGTAAATTGTTTAAAAGTACCATTAGTACTTTATATTAAAAATAGTACTACTAGTACTTTTAAAATGTCAAGTACTTTTAGTACTTTTAAATATGGTTTTATGTTATTATTGTTTTGTAAAGGTGGTGTTAATCATGAATAAAATAAGAGAATTAAGAAAAGAAAAGGGGTTGACCCTTGATGAATTGTCTAAAGAATTACAAGAAAAAGAGAATTTGAAAATTGGTTCAAATTCTCTCGGTAAATATGAACGTGGATTACGTGAGCCTAAATTAAAAACGTGGCAAGCATTAGCAAATTATTTTGATGTTCCAGTATCTTATTTAACGGGTCTTTATAATACAAATAAACTTGATGAATTATTAAAACAAAAAAATATAAGTAAGAAACAAATTAGCAAGGACTTGCATATTCCATTAATTAAGATTGTAGATTATGCAAGTAATAGAAAAGAGATACCAGTATACGACGGCATAAAAATATCTAGTTATTTAAATGTATCATTAGATGAATTACAAGGGTCTAAGAATGATACAGTAGATTATTACACTCAAATAAGAAATATTATTGTTCATTTAGGTAAGTCAGAATTGAAAGAATTAAGTAAGTACATAGATAAACAACTGAATAACACTAGCGATGAAACGACTGATAAAGATTGACTTTCTTTACTGATAAAGAATTTCATTTTGAATTTCTTGGTAACCATCTTTTTAATGTCTACACAATCTGACTTTTTGAAAGTAGTAAAAAGTAGTATTGGTGTAGTAAATGTTAAGTTTTTGTTGATGTATCAAGCTTGGCCACAATTTTAACATTCTGATATTTCCATCGCTGCAGCTCTTGCATCGCTTGAGACTATCTATATAACGGCTTTTGAGCTTATTTTTTTATTCTGAAAATCCAGTATTTTTACATTCATTCTCTATATTGATATTTAAGCGGGTTGTTAATTTGAATATAAAAGGATGAATAAACATGACTAAGATAATTAAATACACTAACAAGGATAATGAAACACTGTATAAATTCCGTTTCTATGCTGGTATTGATGAAATAACAGGTAAGCAGCGTTATATAAGGCGGCAAGGGTTTACCAGTCTGAAAGCTGCAAAAGATGAATTACTAAAGATTGAGTACTTAGTAAGTACTAACCAATATTTTAAGAGTGTCAAAAGTGGTAAATTTGGCGATGTCCTAGATGAATGGTTAGCCTTGCATAAAGAAACGGTTAAGGCGTCAACTTGGCAATTTATCGAATTAAGGGCAAATAATCATGTACGCCCTTATTTTAAGGATATGTATGTTGATAAAATCACGCTCCGACACTGTCAAGACTTTGTTAATAAGACTTTCAAAAAAGCTCCGGTAGCTTATGTATATTCACTTAGTATCGTTAAAAATACGCTTGATTATGCTTTAAGGCTTGGCATGATTGAAAGCAATCCAATGCTTTATGTGATTAAACCTAAGAAACAAGCTAGCATATCAGACAAGCACGACAATTACTACAACAAGGATGAATTAAAAAAGTTTCTTGATGTTGCTAAAGATACCAGCTTGAAAAAATATACTCTATTCCGGCTACTTGCTTATTCTGGTATGCGTATAGGTGAATGCTTAGCTCTAACGTGGCATGACTTAGATTATAAGAATAATACCATCGCTATTAATAAGACTCTTGCTAGAACTAACAACGGCATCAAGATTCAGACACCAAAGACTAAAGCAAGTAATAGAGTAATAAGTCTGGATAATGAAACAATTCAAGTATTAAAGATGTGGCAACTTGAGCAAAGAAAACAACTTTTAAAAGTCGGTATCAATGCAATGGATAGCAAACAATTAATTTTTAGCAATGGTAAAAATAGTTTTATTATCGTACCGACTGTAAGACTAGCAATAAAACAAATTGCAAAAAAAGCCGGCATCCATTCAATAACTACTCACGGTTTCCGGCATACTCACGCTACTTTATTATTTGCTTCTGGTCTGGATATTAAGCAAGTACAAGCTAGATTAGGTCATAGCAATGTACAGACAACACTTAATATATATACTCATGCTATGAAAGAGAAACAAGACAAAATAGGCGATGAATTTGCTAAATATATCAATTTTTAATGATAGACTGTAAGACAGACTGTCAAGGGTTGAGCAAGTACAAAATACCGCTATATCAAGGCTTTTTAGGCGTGGTATACTGTTTGTGCAAAATTATATAGTTTAAAATAAGTTTTCATGATATAATTATTTGTGCAATTTATGGCAAAAAAATATAATAG
>PPYF01422045.1_pt1 | contig 10379 bp, 8 predicted proteins | sample 1559871 | NCBI WGS metagenome assembly PPYF01 (sample SAMN08240021, study PRJNA423297) | Human gut metagenome, whole genome shotgun sequencing project.
GCTGGAAACAGCAGGATGCCCGATCCTGGGAGTTGTTCTGAATAAAGTGGAGCGTAAGAGCGGGGGATACTGTATTTTCTATAGTATCCCCCGCTCTTACGCTCCACTTTATTCAGAACAACTCCCAGGATCGGGCATCCTGCTGTTTCCAGCTTTTCTTTTGCCTCAAGAGCCAGCTTTCTCTTTACCGCTCCAGATTCAATCATCATAATTGCAGCATCCGAGCATTTTGCCACAATTGCAGCATCTATAACCATTCCAACGGGAGCGCAGTCAATAAAAATATAATCATAAATGTCACGAAAAGAGTTCAATGTATCTTTAAACAGTTCTCCGGACAACAATTCTGTCGGATTTGGCGGAACCGGACCTGCAAATAAAATATGAAGTCTGGAACTCTCTGTCGCATACTCTGCTTCTGACATACTGCACTGTCCTGACAGATAATGAGACAGCCCTTTGTCTACAGAACCGCTTTCCAACATATTGACCATCACTGATTTTCTCATATCCGCATCAATTAAAAGAACGCGTTTCCCAAGTTCCGCAAGAGATTTTGCCAGCTGATAAGTAATCGTAGACTTTCCTTCTCCGGAGAAACTGCTTGTCATCACTATCACTTTTTTATCTACCCCGGAAAATTGAATATTGGTACGAAGTGTATTCAATTCTTCTGTCATTGCATACGACATTTCTCTTTTCTTTAAAGTTACTCGCTTCATTGATTTCTCCTTTTATCTTGCATTTTTTTACTCTTTTTAATAATCTTGGCTGGGTTTTTAATAAATATCTGTTCTGCCATCTGCTGTCCGTACTTCTTACTCACATACTCTGCACATGGGAGAAGATCCGGCTTCCGGTGCACCTGATCATGAGCATCGGAAGCAATGTAATGTACTTGTTTTTTTTGTATCATCTTGTGGCAAAATTGCTTCTGCCACCATCCGCTTTTTCCCAAAACATTCGCTGACGTAAGCTGTATCTGTGCCCCCATATGCACTAGTTCCTGCACAAGTGCCGGCGTCTTTGTCAGACATGGATATCGCTCCGCATGGGCTATGATCGGTCTGTATCCGGCAGCAAGAAGAGCGTAAACCTGATTCCGAATAATCTGATAATTATGACGTCCGGAAAATTCCACCAAAACATACTCTGTTCCAGCCATTGTGGGAAGTAGTCCCTTCTTCAGATCCTCCACCATATGAGCATTCGTATGGTATTCACACCCCAGATATACTCGCATCCCGGAGCGTGATCTTCTGGTCATCTCATCAATTCTTTGAAACTGCCGCTCAACCTCTTTTTGCGGCGTCTCAAACATCCCCGCCCTGTAATGCGGTGTAACGATCACTGACTGTACCTGATTTCTATATTCTAACTGTAATATCTTCGCTGCATCATACAAATCCCGGGCTCCATCATCAACTCCCGGGACGATATGACAATGCATATCAATCAATCCCTGCATCGCTGACTGCCTTTCTTTTGAATGCCAATATTTTCCATAATAAAAAAGAAATCCTCTTCTGACCTGTTATGCAGAAGAGGATTAAACTTCTATGTTTGACTACGCTCTTTTCTTTCTGGATAATCCAACTGCGCCACAAGCTGCTACTACTGCAACTGCTCCAAACAATACAACCATAGAATGTTCTCCTGTCTGAGGAGATGTTGTAGAAGCGGATGTACTCTTATCCACAACAAACGCAACCGGTGATAAAGAATTAAATGTTGCTGTAATAGTTCCCTGTCCTGCTTTGGAATCTACAACTTCCCATGCTTTTTTCTCTGTATCATAGTGAAGTACAGCAACTTTTGTACTCGTTGTCACTCCTGGTACGTTAAATCTGATCGTCACCGGAAATACTGTTCCGTCCGCAACTGTAACATCTTTTACATCTACAACAGACATTGTATCTGTATATGCACTTCCCAAGAGTGCTTTCAGTGTCTCCGGTTTTCTGACATCTGCTACTGCACTCTGATACTCTGCCGGAACTTCTGCCAGGCTTGCTGTAATCGTATTTCCATTTCCATCCACACCATTATCTTTTGTATCAACTGTAACAACTCCTGATATATTTGTCGATGGTGCTGCAAATGCTGTTAAACTTAATGATAACGCCAATACCGCTGCTGCCGCAACGCTAACTAATCTTTTCAATCTCATGATGCTTTCCCCCTTGTCCTGTGGAATCTTTTTATACTTTTTTAGAATATCACTGAAATCTGGATTTGTAAACCCTTTTCCACAATTTCTTTGCAATCTGATATATTCCATATCCTGCCATCATTCCTGCCGCATTTGTAATCAGGTCATCCAGCTGAAACAGGCCTCTTCCCGTCAGCATCTGCAGCGTCTCGATCAGCAGACTCCCTGCGAATCCAAGCAGGAAGCTGCGCTTCCAGTTCCGCATCTGCTTCCACATCCAGGGACATAAAATCCCTGCCGGCAAAAACAATAATACATTTTCGATCAACTGAATCGTATAATCCGAAGATTCCTCCAGAAGACTGAAAAAAGTCAGATCCACCCTGTCTACAATTCCGGATTCCCTCGAAAACAATGTCAGATGTCCGACTACGACCACATAAATGATCATAAGACTACTGCTTATAATAAAAGAAACTCTGCCATACTTCTTTCTGTCGTACAAGATCATGATAAACAGAAACACTACTGCAGCTGCCAGCCCATAAGGAATATAAGCACACGCATCTGCGACATCTCTTCCTACACTCCCTAAAATCGCTTTCATTCATATCCCCTATGATTCTACTTCTTTGTAAAAAATATTGATGATCATCTCCTGCAGACTGGCATCGTCCACATAAAATTCATCGTGTTCTTCTCCTGCCCGAACCTCCCCCGGAACTTTTAAAATCTCAGGATTCATATCATACGACGCTATCTTTTCCAGCATATCCAGACTTAAATCTGTCGTAATATACGGCTGTCCCACCTGCCAGAACTGACGCAGCATGGAGTTGCCGCCATCTTCCGTAGATTTCACTTTCTCCAGAAGCGCCTGTACAAACTGAGTCTGCCGCTCCATACGCTGTTCATTACTTCCAAGAACAGATGTATCACGGCTTCGAATATATTTCTCTGTAAGCTCCCCATTCAGTGTTATCGTACTTCTCTGGACAAATGCCGGATCGATCGCTGTATAATCTTCCGGAACAGTCATCGTTACTCCGCCGATCTGATCCACGATCGGAACAATTCCTGACATATTCAGCGACAGATAATCATGAATCGGAATATCATAGAGCAGATTGGATACTGCCTCCCTGGTTAGCTGACAGCTTCTTTTTTCTCCGTCCCCATACGCATACTGGGTTGCGATCTGAGCCGTCTCGGTCGCCATATAGTCCCCATCAATACCGTAAATCTTCACATCCGCCATAGAATCTCTTGATATCTCCAAAAGCGTAGTTGTCTTTTTGTCTGTATCTAACACCAGCAGGACCAGACAATCTGACTGGCCACTCCGCCCGGTGTTCTCCTTAACTGTCACTACTTCATTTTTATCCACTCCCATAAACAGCATAGTGCGCAGATCTGAATTATACTTATACTTTTTCCCGTTGTATGTGATATAAGAAGAACCGTCCGTACTTTCAGGTTCTGCTGATACCTCTTCTTTTTCCTTATCCGCCTTTTTATTCTGCATCCCGGCATAAACCGCTCCTGCTGCCGCTATAACAGCGATCACTGCCAGAATGATGATCACAATTTTCGCTTTATCTTTAGTCTTCTTCACTGATCAACACTGCCTCCACTAAAAATCGTTTGTCATCCTGTCCCGTCATACAAGTACTAAGTGTCAGAATCCTGCTGTCTGTATTCACAGAAACATCATCCCGGATGACATTGCCCAGATTTCTGGAATTGTAAATAGAATCCAGAAATGCCTGTCTCTGATCTGCAAACGCATAGTCAAAACTATGAAGAATGTGTCTGTCATCATATACAACTGCCGCAAAAATCTGATATGTCAACTTCTTCTCCGGTGTATAGATCACCACATTCGGATGCTGCTGCATATACGACGCATCCGCATAGTTGTGCAGATTTTGAAACATACTTCCATCTTTCATGTCATGCCCGTAGATCACGGTATTAAAATCCGTAAATTCCTTCGTGTTCCAATTCTCTGTATAAATAGACCCCGGATATCCCTCCTGCCCTTCAATCGTATGATTCAGATAATACTCATTGTCCGTAGCACTCTGCGCAACGGGATAATTAATATTCGTCCCGTCAATCTGGATCCATGCATAAATATCCGGATTCTGAGCCTGAAGCTGTGCAAAATCAATCGGAATCTCCACATGTGACTCTTCTGTCTGTGGTTCTTCCTCTTTGCTCTCCTGTTTCACAACCTCTTTCTGAAGTTTTTTGTAAACCTTCTCATTTTTATTCTGAGTAACATAATAGTATCCGATATAAGACACACTTCCAATAATCACACAAATTAAAACACCTATCAGAATCTTTCTGGATTTTTTCATAGACTTTGTCCTTTCTTTAATATATGGAAAAAGAAGCAGTGCAGGTATGTTCTCCCCGGAACACCCTCCTGCAATGCCTCTCCTGTTCTATCTCTTATGCCTCTGATGATGCACGTCTTCTCTTCTTTTCCTTTGGAATTGATGCCAGTGTATTCAGCTTCAGATATCTTCTGACGTCCTCTTCCGACTTGATCGTATCATCCAGTAAGAATAATAGCGTAAATACTCCCACTGCAAGAACTGCTCCGATCAGTCCACCCATGATCATATTCTTCTTTACATTCGGACTGACTGGATAATTTGGCTTTTCTGCCTCTTCCACACTGCTTGGCTTATCAATCACCATAACCTCTGAAATCCGTTCTGCAACAGCATCTGCCGCCGCATTTGCAATATCTGCCGCAAGCTGTGCATCTGAATTCGTGACAGTCATCCTCATCAAACTTGTTCCGGACGGATTCTCTACCATGATCATCCCCTGCAGCTGCTCCACAGAGTAATTCAGATCTTTATACTTATAATCTGCTTTCAGCTTCTCCTCAATCTTGTTCATTACCGGACGGCTCTTCGCCAGTACAGAAAAGTCCGCAGTAAGCTGCTTGCTCAGTGTCAGATCCACACCGGACATACTCACCGAATTACCAAGAACATAAATCGTAGATGTCGCCTGATACTGTGGTGTGACAAACAACTTCGTATACCCTCCGACTGCCACAGCACCAATGACCAGACACAGAAGTATCACCCACGCTTTTTTCAATAATACATGAAATAATTCTATCAGATCGATCTCCATCTCATCATTTCTCATCTGTTCTTCCATTACCTATTCTCCCATAACCACATACTTTGACTTTAATCCGCTTTAGTATAACATATATTTTTTTATTCTGAAACCGTATTATTAAACAAATTCCCAGAAAATTTTTCCATTATCATACATAAAAGCGTACTTTCCGAATATATTATAACCATATCCCAACGCAGAAAGGTCTTATATGGAACGACTTATCACAGGCGGCATTGCCTTACTTCTTATTATCACAATTGAAATTATACTATACTGCAGACTCGTGCGCGCCTCAAAAAAAGAATATCATGACGATTCCCTTTAACACTCTCTCACAATCCGACACATTTCATCAAACTGATCTTCCATCTCCTGCACCAGTCTGAACTGCGTACGGGCACGGACCAGATTGTGCTCCGGATACGCTGTCTTGAAATACGTATCTCCCTGCAGAAAATCCATCAGGAATCGAATTCCGCATTCAAATGTCATCAGTCTTGCTCCCCATGGAAGACTCTGCTTCTCTTCTGGTGTCAGCACATCTTTCGCCATCTCCAGATATCCTTTTACATAGAGCTCATACAGATTGATATCGAAATGAACCTTATCCAGATCCCGCTCATCTTCTTCTGCTGTCGATGCTCCAAAACGAATAGAATCTCCAAAATCATTGGCTGCCAGCCCCGGCATGATCGTATCCAGATCAATGATACACAATCCTTTTCCGGTCTCTGCGTCAAATAAAATATTGTTCAGCTTGGTATCATTGTGTGTCACTCGCAGAGGGAGGATTCCCTCCTCCATCTGACTCATCAGCACACCACAGTCTTTTTCCCTTGCCAGCGCAAACTCAATCTCCGGACGGCACAGACGGGCGCGGTTCTTCACGTCTCTCTGTACAGACTGTGCGAATGCTTCAAATCGTTTCACCGTGTGATGGAAATTCGGAATGGTCTCATACAGACTTTCTGCCGGATATTCCCCAAGCTGCTTCAAAAAGTGACCAAAACTTCTGGCTGACTGATAAAACTGCTCCGGACTCTCTACCATCTGATAGCATACAGAATTTGCAATAAAGATGGCACAGCGCCATGGCTGTCCTTCATCATCCTCAAAGTAGGTATCCCCGCTTTTTGTCTTGATGTATGCCAAAGTCTCACGATCCGGATCTCCGCCCTCTTTTCGAATCACATCCCGCAAAAACTCAGTCACTCCAAAAATATTCTCCATCACCTGTCCCGGTTCTTTGAATACATTGATATTGATCCTCTGCAAAACATACAGTGGCTTCTCTGTCCCGTCTTCCATCGGCATATACACCGCATATGTCTCATTAATATGACCTTCTCCAAATGGCTTTACATAGCTGCACTGGGGACCGAATCCAAATGCATACAATGCGTCCTCAAGTGCTCTGCTGTCCACACCTTCGATTTTTCTTCTGGTAGAGAAGATCACTTCTCCTGCCTCTACCTTCTTTTCCTGCTCAATGGTACAGTTTGCTTTTACTACACTGCCAAGTCCTACATGTGCGCCGGCACATACAACCGAATCATGATCCACAACTGCTCCGCTGTTGACAAGCGCTGCACGGCCAACTCTTGTATGCGTATTGACTACCGCACGCTGCATCACGAAGCATCCAGGTTCCAGAACTGCACTGGGGCTTATTACTGCAGAGGGATGTACCACTGCAGGTACCTCATATCCTGCCTCCAATAATTTATCCGTCCAGAACAAACGTGTGTGATTGTTTCCAAAAGCTGCAACTGCCGTCTCGTACTCCTCATGTTTTTCAACATAATCACAACATTTTCCAACTACATCTTTTCCAAACGCTGCATCATCCAGAAATACAATTTCCTCATAGCCCAGCTGGAGCGCTGTTTCCTTCACCATCTGCCCGAAACCTCCGGCTCCGAGAATCAATAATCTTTTCATTTGTCTTTCTCCTCTTTCCTTTCAGTATTTCCGTACTGTTTACCTTTCATTATAACAGATGCCATATATTTATGCTAACCTTCAAACTGTAAAATATTAGAATTCCTCTGCGCTTCCTTGAATATCTGCCCGAAACGGCATTGACTTGTTTCGTTTACCATCAGTCATGGCCAGAACAGCCACAACTGATGATATTAGATTGGATTTTCTCCGATATAGATTCTTATTTTATTTTCTTTGCAAACTCTTCCACAGATTTCGATTGGAATGCTATCCGGATCCACTCTTTCAGCACATCCAAATCCTCTTGCTCTTCAATTTGGTCCGAAAGTCCTTTTGGAACCGTTCCAAGATTTTGCAAAAATAAAAGTAACGTCTCCTTACGCTCAGTAGTTCGCCCCTCTGCAACTCCTTCAACACGCCCTTTTGCAAATCCGGCATCCCTTTCTTCTTTCAGCATCTCTTCAAAAATCATAAAGCGTTCCTCCATCTCCCGATTTTCTTTCACTTTGCAAATAAATTTCTGCAACTGCTCTACATATGGGTCGTGAAATTCCTTCTCACTTCCTTCCAGATCTTCTTTCATGTACTGCAGAAATGTGACCAGTTCGCCAGGAACTTCACTTTCATTCTTCCCACGAGTATTTAAAAATACAGTAGTTCGCCCATCTTCCAAATCCACATTTTCAGACTCCTGACACGTTGTCCGAAGGGTATAGCGATATTTTTCTTTTCCAAACGGGTCAAAATCACAGATAAAAATAACATAAGTATTCGGAAGTCCGGTATACTCTTCTCCTGTCAACAGCATCTCCATATCCATCTGACTTTGATAATAGCGGCTTCGCTTTCCAAGCGCCGACTTTTTCTCTACCTGCATCTCCACGTTATATCGTGTCTGATTTTCATCTTTTGCATATACATCCAAACGAACTCCTTTATACTCCGGATGATATACGATGCTTTTTTCTCTGCTGACATCTACTCGCTCAATTGGAATCTCCAGTACTCTTTCTAAGAGCCCTTTGCAGTTCTCTTCCTCCATCATCACGGCGCCAAACATAAAATTATCTTTGATCGTGAGTTCCTTTAATCGTTTTGTTCTTCCCATTTTTCCTCCATTCGCAGAGGAATTCTATAAGACGATTGTAACAGATTAATCGAGATATCACCAGATTAATTTTATACGTTGATCGAGTTAAAATGTTAATGATTTCATGAGCTGTCACCAGATTGCTCACATCAGTTGACGCTCACTTGCTTAACTTTCTGTCATCAGCCAGTTAGGCAATACCGCCTGTTTCCAGGCGGAGCCTGCTTTATGAAGTTACCATTCCAAACGCCGGATCACTAACCGTTCCTTCATACCCCCCTCTTTTTACGGATGCGTGTGCGTGAATCCCGATGGGTGAGCGTTGCCTGACAGATTAGACACATATGAGTGGTCACACTGCTCTCAACAAAAAACACAAAATCCTCCTTGAGGACAAGTGAATAATCTGATATAATAACCATGGTTTAGTGACCAGGGTCTCAGAGTACACAACTTGTCAGGAGGGTGCTCTGAGACCTTTTCCTTTTTGTATGCTGATGACAGTATACAGGTCAATTCAGAGACAGGCAAGTAAATCAGTATTATGTTAATTTATGGGGTCAACAACAGGTATTTCAGAAATGCACTTGTTCATGCAAACTATACGAATCTACAAAAAGACATTCATGAAACAACAGAATATCTAGAAGCATTTCTCAGAAATCTACTCTTGAACGAGAAAAATGAGCTTCACAATCGAAATCTTCACATAAGTGGACATTCAAGTCCAAAAAGTGGATATTGAAAGTGTACTTTCCGAAAGAGGCAGAAATTTCTCAGTAAAAACGAATGTTCATATCCATAAACTTTTTGAGAAGTTTGGTTTTGATGAAGTTTTTGGAAGAAGTGCAGTTATGTAGCTTCTTGATTTGAAAGGTTCAGGTGCTTCAAAATTGCTTTCCAATCTTGTGCAGGCAGATATTATTGAACCTGTATCCGGTTACGGAAAAGGAAAATATAAGTTCAAGATATAGTTATAGGACTTCTGGTCAATTTGACCAGAAGTTGTACAGTAACCAATTGGAGGCTTGGATTCAAACAGTTTTTCGGGAGGGACATCCCAGACAAACGGGGTATGTTCCATGCCAAAATGTTCATAGATACGCGTATGGAAGGCTAAAACGAGTGATGCCTTATAGAACTACGCTCTGTATTGCGCAGTTTTTTGAAAAATCTGGGAACTGTTTCGGAGAATCCCCAAATTTGATACCACCGACCTTGATCGTTCTGGTCAAAGTCGGTGGTAAATATATAAGTTTTCTTATCTATATTCTACTATTGTATAGTATCATCCAGCTATCTTGATCGTATATGCATACTGTTTTTCGAAATTTTCTGGAAGTTCTACTACAAGATTTTTTCCTGACTGTTTCCAGTCTAAAACACCTTCTGCTCCAAGTAACGTAAGAACGGCATTTTCCGGAATCTCCAGATCTTTGATCTCAACAGTTTTAGAAATCTCTTCCTCCATGATCATTGCGTAGAGATTTGTATCTTTCTTGGTAAATCTGACCTCTTTTCCGTCTGTTGTTTCTCCTTCCTGTTTTTCCCAATAAATTGTTCCGTAAATTGCTTCTCCGTTGACTTTTAGCCATGCGCCTGTTTCCAAAAGTGGTTTTTTCTGTTCTTCCTGAATAGTACCATCCGGACGCGGACCCACATTTAATAGAAGATTTCCATTTTTACTTACAGCATCTATCAGCATATAAATAACATCTTTTCCCTTTAGCATATGCTTTGGATCTTCATTTTCATTATAGCCAAATGACATGCCCATTCCTCTAGTCAGTTCCCATTTCTTTTCCTGAAGCTTCATTTCATCTGCATATTCAGGAGAAGTATAATCGCAGAATCCTTCCGGGACTAATATTCCACTAATTCCACCTGCTTCCAACTGTTGATCCAATTTATCTACCAATGCCTGCTTTTCTTCTTCCGTTGAAATGCTGTATTGTCTCCAACGGTCATTTACAACGCCTTCTGGAACAGTATTATAATAATCAGCAAATAACTCATTCAAATCACACTGTGCCGGAT
>PPYF01242925.1_pt1 | contig 10378 bp, 10 predicted proteins | sample 1559871 | NCBI WGS metagenome assembly PPYF01 (sample SAMN08240021, study PRJNA423297) | Human gut metagenome, whole genome shotgun sequencing project.
TCCCACTACTTATTTGGTGGACACCACTTTGTCGAATACATCAGATTATGACCAGACGGTTCGCGCTGTACGCTTACAGCCAACCAACTGGCGGAACTGGCCCATCAGCGCACCCGCCTGGGTGGGATGTTCATGATTGGCGCGTTTGTGCTTGCCCTGGTCATGACGCTGATAACATTTATGGTGCTACGTCGGATCGTCATTCGTCCACTGCAACATGCCGCACAACGGATTGAAAAAATCGCTAGTGGCGATCTGACGATGAAGGATGAACCGGCGGGTCGTAATGAAATCGGTCGCTTAAGTCGTCATTTACAGCAAATGCAGCATTCACTGGGGATGACAGTAGGGACTGTTCGACAGGGTGCGGAAGAGATTTATCGTGGCACCAGCGAAATTTCAGCTGGCAATGCGGACCTGTCATCTCGCACCGAAGAACAAGCGGCGGCTATCGAACAAACTGCCGCTAGCATGGAGCAACTCACTGCGACGGTGAAACAGAATGCGGATAACGCGCATCATGCCAGCAAACTGGCGCAAGAGGCTTCTATTAAAGCCAGCGATGGCGGGCAGACGGTTTCCGGTGTAGTAAAAACGATGGGCGCTATCTCTACAAGTTCGAAGAAAATTTCCGAGATCACCGCCGTCATCAACAGTATTGCTTTCCAGACGAATATTCTGGCACTGAATGCTGCCGTTGAAGCCGCGCGAGCGGGTGAGCAAGGCCGTGGATTTGCCGTTGTCGCCAGCGAAGTACGGACACTCGCAAGCCGCAGCGCCCAAGCGGCGAAAGAGATTGAAGGCTTGATCAGTGAATCAGTCAGGTTAATTGACCTGGGGTCGGATGAGGTGGCAACGGCAGGGAAAACCATGAGCACTATTGTTGATGCCGTCGCGAGTGTCACACATATCATGCAGGAAATCGCCGCCGCCTCGGATGAACAAAGTAGAGGCATAACGCAGGTTAGCCAGGCGATTTCTGAAATAGATAAGGTGACGCAACAGAATGCTTCTCTGGTAGAAGAGGCCTCAGCGGCGGCGTTGTCCCTTGAAGAACAGGCGGCACGATTAACTGAGGCGGTGGATGTATTCCGTCTGCACAAACATTCTGTGTCGGCAAAACCTCGCGGAGCGGGTGAACCAGTTAGTTTCGCTACGGTGTGAAAATGTTCAAGGAGGGATCGACAGATCCCTTCACCTTTCAGAACGGCATTGATTTTCGAATAGCGTTAATCATCAACTGGCAACCAGAAGAGAACGTCGCATCTACGCGGGTCAGTATTCCAATCGGTTCGCCTGCACCATGTCCCGGAACAGGCAGGGCCACCAGCGTGGCATGACGCAGGTCGTCTTTTACCGCGCCAGAAGGGACAAACCACACGTAGTCGTATTCAACCGTAAGTTGACGAGATAGCGAAGCAGACAGCGTTTCGATACAACCCGAAGGAATTTTACATCCCTGGCTCTGTACTAATGCATCTGAATGCTGGCGTGGCGCAGTGCCTTCTGGTGATACAACGACCGGCCATTCCAGCACCCGGCTTAGCGTTACGTTCTCCTGAAGTAGCGGGTGATTAGGGCGGACAACCAGCTTCAGCGATTCAAGAAACAGCAGTTCGTAATTAAGCCCGGTCATCAGTTCAGGATCTGACATCCGACCAATGCCGATATCGATTTCCCCGGTTTTCAAACCCGCCAGAATCATAGGGTTACTCATTGTCGCAACTTGCAAGGTCGTTTCTTTTTGTTGCTGATGAAACTGACCTATAACCGAAGGTAATATCCCCAGTGCCGCAGTAGGTAGTGCACCAACCCTGACGACATCATTATTAAGACCTTCTTTACGATGAAGCGACTGTCCGGCAGTGTTGATGGCGTCAAGAACTCTGACTGCATGCGTTAAAAATTGTTCGCCGGGTAAGGTAAGTTGCGCCCCCTGACGACCACGCTCAAACAAGCGAGCGCCCGTCAGCTGCTCCAGTTCATTCAATGTCTTAGAGAGCGCAGGTTGACTCAAATTAAGGGTTTCAGCCGCGCGCCCCAAAGTTCCTTGTTGTGCGACAGCTACGAATGTATGAAGGTGGCGCAAACGGATGCGCTGACTAAACAGACTATTTTTTTCCATAAGCGATGTTAAAAACGAAGCGGTGTCGCTGACAAGTGAAGTTGTTTGATTATGATAACTTGATTGCAAAATATTATTAACAATTAAAGCAATCATGTTACAGCAAAATGGATAATATTGATGTTTTCGCGGCGAGATCACAGTTTGTAAATTCTTCCCGCCAGAGTGAATGCGGTTACCTACACTCCAGATTACTGACCACTGGAGGCAGACAATATGGCGAACAGCATCACGGCGGATGAGATTCGGGAACAGTTTTCGCAGGCAATGTCAGCCATGTACCAGCAAGAAGTTCCGCAGTACGGCACGCTGCTGGAACTGGTAGCTGATGTGAATCTGGCTGTGCTGGAAAACAATCCTCAACTGCACGAAAAAATGGTAAATGCAGACGAGCTGGCGCGACTGAATGTTGAACGTCATGGGGCGATTCGCGTTGGGACTGCACAAGAGCTTGCTACTCTTCGGCGGATGTTTGCCATTATGGGGATGTACCCGGTGAGCTATTACGATCTCTCGCAGGCGGGGGTGCCGGTACATTCGACAGCATTTCGGCCCATTGATGATGCTTCTCTGGCGCGTAATCCCTTCCGCGTTTTTACCTCGTTACTCCGCCTTGAGCTTATCGAGAACGAAATTTTGCGCCAGAAAGCGGCGGAGATTCTACGTCAGCGCGATATCTTCACCCCACGTTGTCGACTACTGTTAGAGGAATATGAGCAGCGGGGCGGTTTTAACGAAACACAGGCACAGGAGTTTGTGCAGGAAGCCCTGGAAACGTTTCGCTGGCACCAGTCAGCAACGGTAGATGAAGAAACCTATCGCGCCTTGCACAACGAACATCGGTTGATTGCTGATGTGGTCTGTTTTCCTGGATGCCATATCAACCATCTGACGCCACGTACGCTGGATATTGACCGGGTGCAGTCGATGATGCCTGAATGCGGAATTGAACCAAAAATTCTGATCGAAGGGCCGCCGCGCCGCGAGGTACCGATTTTACTACGCCAGACCAGCTTTAAAGCACTGGAAGAGACGGTGTTGTTTGCGGGGCAGAAACAGGGCACGCATACTGCGCGCTTTGGTGAAATTGAGCAGCGTGGCGTGGCATTAACGCCGAAAGGGCGACAACTGTATGATGATCTTCTGCGTAACGCTGGAACCGGGCAGGATAATCTCACTCACCAAATGCATTTACAGGAAACCTTCCGCACTTTTCCTGACAGTGAGTTTTTAATGCGTCAGCAAGGGCTGGCATGGTTCCGGTACCGTCTGACGCCTTCGGGTGAGGCGCATCGTCAGGCGATTCATCCCGGAGACGATCCACAGCCCTTAATTGAACGTGGTTGGGTCGCGGCGCAACCCATTACCTATGAAGATTTCTTGCCCGTTAGCGCGGCGGGGATCTTCCAGTCAAATCTGGGTAATGAAACGCAGGCACGCAGCCACGGTAATGCCAGTCGCGAAGCATTTGAGCAGGCGTTGGGTTGTCCGGTTTTGGATGAGTTCCAGCTTTATCAGGAAGCGGAAGAACGCAGTAAACGTCGCTGTGGTTTGCTTTAAATTCTGACCATCCGCCTTTGCAAAAATTTGCCTGATTTTACAAACGAATCAGGCTCATCCCATCGACATAAAAAAATTGCCGATTTATGCATATTCTCTCAGTTCAACAATTGGATTATTAATAAATATTGTCTAGAGTGAGCGGTCATAAATAAGCACTTTCTTGCCGCTGAAAACGACCAGCGCGGGACCATTCACAACACCAGAAGGACTCACTTTCAGGTATGGATCGTAGACGATTTATTAAAGGTTCAATGGCTATGGCCGCCATGTGCGGTACCAGCGGCATTGCTTCTCTTTTTTCTCAGGCGGCATTCGCGGCAGATTCTGATATTGCCGACGGACAAACCCAGCGTTTTGACTTCTCCATTCTACAGTCAATGGCGCATGACTTAGCGCAAACAGCGTGGCGTGGTGCGCCTCGTCCGTTACCTGACACTCTGGCGACAATGACGCCGCAGGCTTATAATAGTATTCAATACGACGCCGAAAAATCGCTCTGGCATAACGTTGAGAACCGTCAACTGGACGCTCAGTTCTTCCATATGGGAATGGGATTCCGTCGCCGCGTTCGTATGTTTTCTGTAGATCCAGCAACACATCTGGCGCGTGAAATTCACTTTCGCCCGGAGTTGTTCAAATACAACGATGCAGGTGTTGATACCAAACAATTAGAAGGGCAAAGCGATCTCGGCTTTGCCGGTTTTCGCGTGTTTAAAGCCCCCGAACTGGCGCGCCGTGATGTAGTATCATTTCTCGGCGCGAGTTATTTCCGCGCCGTTGATGATACATATCAATACGGTTTGTCGGCCCGCGGCCTGGCGATCGACACTTACACCGACAGTAAAGAAGAGTTCCCCGACTTTACCGCCTTCTGGTTTGATACGGTAAAACCGGGGGCAACTACCTTTACCGTTTATGCGTTGCTCGATAGCGCCAGCATTACTGGTGCCTATAAGTTCACTATCCATTGTGAGAAAAGTCAGGTGATTATGGATGTGGAAAATCACCTGTATGCGCGCAAAGACATTAAACAGCTGGGCATTGCGCCGATGACCAGTATGTTCAGCTGCGGTACTAATGAACGTCGGATGTGCGATACAATTCATCCGCAAATTCATGACTCTGATCGTCTGTCCATGTGGCGGGGCAACGGCGAGTGGATTTGCCGTCCGCTGAATAATCCGCGAAAATTGCAGTTCAATGCTTACACCGACAACAACCCGAAAGGGTTTGGTTTATTGCAACTGGATCGTGACTTCTCCCATTATCAGGACATTATGGGCTGGTATAACAAACGCCCAAGTCTGTGGGTGGAACCGCGTAACAAGTGGGGTAAGGGCACCATCGGCCTGATGGAAATCCCAACAACGGGCGAAACGCTGGATAACATTGTCTGCTTCTGGCAGCCAGAAAAAGCTGTAAAAGCAGGTGATGAGTTTGCATTCCAGTATCGTCTGTACTGGAGTGCGCAACCGCCTGTTCATTGCCCATTAGCGCGCGTTATGGCGACGCGTACCGGCATGGGCGGTTTCCCGGAAGGTTGGGCGCCAGGTGAACACTATCCCGAAAAATGGGCGCGTCGTTTTGCCGTCGATTTCGTTGGTGGTGATCTGAAAGCTGCCGCGCCAAAAGGCATTGAGCCGGTGATTACGCTGTCCAGTGGGGAAGCGAAGCAAATCGAAATTCTCTATATTGAACCCATTGATGGTTATCGTATTCAGTTTGACTGGTATCCGACGTCGGACTCCACTGATCCGGTCGATATGCGGATGTATCTGCGTTGTCAGGGGGACGCTATCAGTGAAACATGGCTGTATCAGTATTTCCCGCCAGCGCCGGATAAACGTCAGTATGTTGACGACCGCGTGATGAGTTAATTGTTTTTTCTTCGGCACCTTCTTCGGGAGGTGCCGTCTGGTTAAACACGATCCCGCTCGCATTTTTCCCTAAGTTAAATGAGTAATCTGATGGTGTGTATTTCAGATACACCTTGTCAGCCACTAACAGGGAGTGCGTATGTTTCCAGAATACCGAGATTTAATATCCCGTCTGAAAAACGAAAATCCTCGCTTTATGTCCTTGTTCGATAAACACAATAAACTTGATCATGAAATTGCCAGAAAGGAAGGTTCCGACGGTCGAGGGTACAATGCGGAAGTGGTCCGCATGAAAAAACAAAAGCTACAGTTAAAAGATGAGATGCTCAAAATCCTGCAGCAGGAGAGCGTCAAAGAGGTGTAAACTTTCCTAAGCCGCCAGCCAGGCGGCTTTTTTAACAACAGCATGGATTGACTGGAGATAAGATGACTGAAACGATAAAAGTAAGCGAATCACTTGAATTACATGCTGTTGCGGAAAGTCACGTCACACCTCTTTATCAGTTAATCTGTAAAAATAAAACCTGGTTACAGCAGTCGCTAAACTGGCCGCAGTTCGTTCAGAGTGAAGAGGACACGCGAAAAACGGTGCAGGGTAATGTGATGTTGCATCAACGCGGCTATGCCAAAATGTTCATGATTTTCAAAGAAGATGAACTTATCGGCGTTATCTCGTTTAATCGTATTGAACCACTGAATAAAACTGCTGAAATCGGCTACTGGCTGGACGAATCTCATCAGGGGCAGGGGATCATTTCTCAGGCGCTGCAGGCATTGATTCATCATTACGCTCAGTCTGGTGAACTTAGACGCTTCGTGATCAAATGTCGGGTGGACAATCCGCAAAGCAACCAGGTCGCTTTGCGCAATGGTTTTATCCTTGAAGGTTGCCTGAAACAGGCTGAGTTCCTGAATGATGCCTATGATGATGTGAACTTATACGCGCGTATTATCGGTTCATAATAACCCTGCCAGCGGCGTTCGCGTAATGCGCTCCTCGCCGTTAATGACTTTTGGACCACGGACATGAACCGTGTCGCCATCAAAGGCTTCAACGACGGCGTGGTCGGTTAACTCCACATGGTTTTCAATTATCACCGCACCTGAAATACGGCTCTCACCTTGTATTACAACGTGCTCGTCGAGCAGAATCGGTCCACCACGTACCACGGCATTTCCGCCAATCAAGACATGATGTTTTAACACACAATTACCTTCCACAATGGCATATTCCGCCACCTGCGAACTGTAATGAATCGTCGGAATGGCATCTTCTTCTATGCCAGCTTTCACCTGCGCGTGACCGTAGACTTTAGCGCAATCGCATAGCCAGACGTTGTTCTCTTCATTACCTTCAATACTGGCAAAATCAAAAACTTCGGCGCGATGTTCAATAAAAGCATACCGGATGACGGCATCGCCATAAATTTGTGCCTGGTGGACAATACGCGAGGCGCTAACCCTTGCGCGATCATAAATTTGTAGCAGGAGTTGATGGTCAGGCGTTAAGCCTTGTGCTGCGACGATCATAGAATGTTGATTAATTAAGGCGTGACCAAATATTCTACATTGCCCGCAAACCAGTGAGTCATGAATGGTGACACTGTCACTTATATATGCACCCTGGCTGATTTCACTATTATCGATCCAGACATTATCCGTTGCGTAAACCTCTCCCCACAGTACGCTGGTGCCGGTGATGCGCGTATTACCGGAAATCACCGTTCCGCCGAACGCAATAGCATTCTGGTCGTAAATCCAGCAATTTCCTTCCTGTGCTAACACCGTTTCGCGATCGATCCAGCCGCCAGCGGTTCCTGCTATCACATCGTTAAAATCGCTAATGGCGATAATCTGCCGTAATAACACATTTTTTTTAGTGCCATCTTCCTGATAACTAAAGGCTCGCTGTTCTTCACTTAGACGATATTTGCGCATAGCGTTTTCCCACAGGTGACTTACTATAACCGTAGCAAATTCTGCGGCTCTGGCTATGCTCGAGAAAATTCCATAAAATGCATTTCAAATATACTTTATAAATTAAACAAAATGAGTAAGAAGATGCAGAGCGATAAAGTGCTCAATTTGCCGGCAGGCTACTTTGGTATTGTGTTGGGGACGATAGGGATGGGATTTGCCTGGCGCTATGCCAGCCAGGTTTGGCAGGTCAGCCACTGGTTAGGGGATGGGCTGGTGATTCTGGCGATGATCATCTGGGGATTATTGACTAGCGCATTTATTGCCCGACTCATACGCTTTCCGCATAGCGTGCTGGCGGAAGTTCGCCATCCAGTGCTGAGCAGTTTTGTGAGTTTGTTTCCGGCAACGACGATGCTGGTGGCGATTGGTTTTGTTCCGTGGTTTCGCCCACTGGCGGTGTGCCTGTTCAGCTTTGGTGTCGTGGTTCAGTTGGCTTATGCCGCCTGGCAAACTGCGGGATTATGGCGCGGATCTCACCCTGAAGAAGCTACCACGCCTGGACTGTATCTGCCGACAGTTGCCAACAACTTTATCAGCGCAATGGCCTGTGGTGCGTTGGGCTACACCGACGCCGGTCTGGTGTTTTTAGGCGCAGGCGTTTTCTCATGGCTAAGCCTTGAACCGGTGATCTTGCAGCGTCTGCGTAGTTCGGGAGAATTACCCACGGCACTGCGGACATCACTCGGCATTCAGCTCGCTCCTGCGCTGGTGGCCTGTAGTGCCTGGCTGAGCGTCAACGGCGGCGAGGGTGACACGCTGGCGAAAATGCTTTTCGGTTATGGACTGCTGCAACTGCTGTTTATGCTACGTCTGATGCCATGGTATCTCTCCCAGCCATTTAATGCTTCATTCTGGAGTTTCTCGTTCGGCGTATCTGCACTGGCAACCACCGGTTTGCATCTGGGGAGTGGCAGCGATAATGGATTTTTCCATACGCTGGCGGTGCCGCTGTTTATCTTTACCAATTTTATTATTGCAATACTGCTCATCCGTACTTTTGCGCTTCTGATGCAGGGAAAATTGTTAGTCAGAACCGAGCGCGCCGTTTTAATGAAAGCAGAGGACAAAGAATGATCATTCGTGACGAAAACTATTTTACTGATAAATATGAATTAACCCGCACACACTCTGAAGTAATGGAAGCGGTGAAAGTGGTTAAACCGGGTAAAACGCTGGATCTGGGCTGTGGCAATGGTCGTAACAGTCTTTACCTGGCAGCCAATGGTTATGATGTTGACGCATGGGATAAAAATGCCATGAGTATCGCCAACGTCGAGCGCATTAAATCTATTGAAAATCTGGATAATTTACACACTCGGGTCGTTGATCTGAATAACCTCACATTTGCTGGACAGTACGATTTTATTCTTTCGACTGTGGTGCTGATGTTCCTTGAGGCTAAAACCATCCCAGGGCTGATTGCCAATATGCAACGTTGCACGAAACCTGGCGGTTACAACCTGATTGTGGCGGCGATGGATAGCGCTGATTATCCATGTACCGTCGGCTTCCCGTTTGCCTTCAAAGAGAGAGAATTACGTCGATATTACGAAGGCTGGGAGATGGTGAAATACAATGAAGACGTCGGCGAGCTGCACCGCACCGACGCCAACGGTAATCGTATTAAACTGCGTTTCGCCACGATGCTGGCACGTAAAAAATGACCCGGTAAGAACAAAGCGCGTGAAAATTCCCCACGCTGAGATAGTTTACTGTTCTTCTTTTCGGTAAGCATATTTTTTATCGAAGGGATGTGAAATTAATCACAGTAGTCGAAGTTTTTTAGCAGCTTAACTTACTGAAATTTAACTACTGATGATTGACTTAGCCCCTTTTTCGGCATTGACTATGTCGTCTGAAAAGGGGCTGAAAAATTTATTTTCACCAACACTTTTTTTGCCACAACACGAAGCGGCGCTTTTTGCTATAACTTAGAAAGTAATATAATCATCTCAGGAAACTATTCATGCGTACCACATCATTTGCGAAAGTTGCAGCTTTATGCGGCTTATTGGCTCTGTCTGGTTGTGCCTCTAAAATCACCCAGCCAGATAAATATTCTGGTTTTTTAAACAATTACTCTGATTTAAAAGAAACAACCTCGGCTACAGGTAAACCTGTTTTACGTTGGGTAGACCCGAGTTTTGATCAAAGCAAATATGACAGCATCGTCTGGAACCCAATCACTTATTATCCGGTACCGAAACCGTCGACCCAGGTAGGGCAGAAAGTTCTGGATAAAATTTTGAACTATACCAACACCGAAATGAAAGAAGCGATAGCGCAGCGTAAACCACTGGTTACCACCGCTGGGCCGCGTAGTCTGATTTTCCGTGGGGCCATTACCGGTGTAGATACCAGCAAAGAAGGGCTGCAATTCTATGAAGTGGTTCCTGTTGCATTAGTGGTTGCGGGGACGCAAATGGCTACAGGCCACCGTACCATGGATACTCGCCTCTATTTTGAAGGTGAGCTGATTGATGCAGCGACTAATAAACCGGTTATCAAAGTCGTTCGTCAGGGCGAAGGTAAAGACCTGAATAACGAAAGTACGCCAATGGCTTTCGAAAATATTAAACAAGTTATTGATGACATGGCGACCGATGCCACCATGTTTGACGTTAACAAAAAGTAGTTCCAGACGCGCCATCGTTAGATGGCGCTTTTTATCCGGTGCGCCGTAAAACCCCATCCTTCAGGGCGGGGATATAAGGCGCGGTTTTCCACCTGACCAGGTGTTTGCTGTTGTTCAATGTATTGGCGGATGACGGATATTGGCGCACCTCCGCAGCTACTGGCAAAATAGCCAGGACTCCACAAAACGCCTTTGTAG
>PPYF01066991.1_pt1 | contig 10377 bp, 8 predicted proteins | sample 1559871 | NCBI WGS metagenome assembly PPYF01 (sample SAMN08240021, study PRJNA423297) | Human gut metagenome, whole genome shotgun sequencing project.
GGGCAGTATTGTCTGCGGTTGCGTGAGCGCTCTCTTCGCTCACGGCATGAAGATCTTGGGAAATGGCATCCTAAATGGCTGTGTGTGGCATCCGAAAGATGAAAACGGCGGCGTGAGGCCCATGATCCGAATGGTATTTTGCAACGATGCAAAGATCCAGGGTATCACCATGGTGGATGGCGGCTCGTGGCATATGGTCCCAGGTGCCTGCCGGAACCTGGAGATCGAGGACGTAAACATTATGTCCCGGGTCTGCACCGGCGACGGTATTGACATTGTAGGCTGTGAAGATGTGACCCTGCGGGATTCTTTCATCCGCGCCTCGGATGACTGTGTGTGTATCAAGGCGGCAAGCTATCCCGATCCCGCCGCCAACCGGAATGTGAAGAATATTCTGGTGGAGCACTGCGTTTTGTGGAACGCCGAGCCTGGCAACGCTGTGGAGATCGGCTATGAAGTGCGCTGCGATGAGATCAGTGATATCACCTTCCGGGACCTGGATATTGTCCATTGCCAGTATGAGGGTAACCAGTCAGGCGGCGTGCTGACCATCCACAATGCGGACCGTGCCTACATCCACAATATCGTGTACGAGGATATCCGCGTGGAAGATGCCCAGGAAAAATTTATCGACATTAAGGTGTTGGATTCCAAATATTCTCTGGACCGCAGCCGCGGCCGTGTGGAAGATATCTTTTTCCGCAACATTGAGATTTTGAACGGGAATTTCCCCGTTTCTATCGTTCGAGGTTTCGAGATGCACACGGAGATGAGCCGGCCCCAAAATATCCATTTTGACAATGTAGTGGTTTTAGGCGAACAAATCAATTCCCCCAGTGACCTGCATATGGTGGTGGAATTGTCCAACGACATTTGGTTTAATGGCAAGGATCGTGTAAAAAGGAATCCTTTCTAATGGATATGCAGGGATTCTGATAGATAGGTGACAAAGGCGAAACATCAGGAGGAAGACCTCTTGGTGTTTTGTCTTACTTTGGCATATGTTATTTTGAGGATGGCGGGAAAGGATGAAAGCTTATGTATACGGTTGTAATCATCGACGACGAGCCATGGGCATTGCAGGGACTGGCAGAGATTATTGACTGGAGCAGCCACGGTTTTTCAATTATAGGCCAGTTTACAGATCCGGATGAGGCTTTTGAATTCCTGTGCGAAAAAGAGCCTGATGTGGTGTTTACAGATATTCGGATGCCCGGCCTTTCCGGACTGGATCTCATAGAAATGTCTCATAGGGAGGGACTAAATTGCGAGTTTGTGCTCATAAGCTCGTATGAGGATTTCGATGCGGCACAAAAAGGGATTCGTCTGCGAGTGTGGGGATATGTTTTAAAGCCTTACAATGTGGAAGAGATCCATAATACCATTCAGATGCTGCTGCATCATTTGGGTGAGAGGAATAATCTCGTCAGTGTGGAATGGGACGATTCCCCGGAAGAAATCTTGCGCAAAGCGAAGCCGCTTCAAAATGAGATGGAGAACAGTCAAACGAAGTCCGTAGTCCTTTGCTCAAAGGCGTTGGGGGAGCATATCTGAGAATATCTGCCGAAGCCCGAATGGCTTGGTTCAACGCGCCTCAGGAGGATAATCGAAAGTGGGGGATTAGCCGGGAGCACAAGGGAGCAGGATTAACCGATTTACCTCAAATGCTCCAAGAAGCCTGGTACTCATTGTGGGGGGATTTTTCTTATTCTAGCAAACAAAATGTGGGGGAAATTCAGTTCTATCTCTGCGAAAATATGAGAGAAGAGCTTTCACTTGGGTCTGTGGCGGAAAAGTTTCATTTTTCCGAACCGTATTTCTGCGCTCTGTTTAAAAAGGGGACTGGTATGTCAGTGATTCATTTTGTTCAACATATGCGCATCCATTATGGAGCTTACCTTATTCGGAGCAGCGAGAAAAAGTTTCAGGAGGTCGCGGAAGAAGTAGGGTTTGGAAATTACAGCTATTTTGGGAAACTGTTTAAACGATACATTGGCCAAACCCCCGAAGCCTACCGGGAAGGCTCCGAAGGTAGTTTAGGGACATAAAGAGAAATGGCGGTGTAATGGTTTTCCTGGGAAGACAAAGAAAAACGGAAGTCTTCCCCATAAAATAAACGCAGGCGGTGTAGTACATTGTCAAGACCGATGTGATCACTATGAAGAGCTCCTCCTTCCTGGAAACAGCACTGCTTTAGATCTTGGAGTTTTTCTGAGGGGATTCCTACTCCGTTATCCACAATCGTAAGGCAGAGCGTACCGTCTTCTTTATTTACCGAGCCCCGTATAAGAAGAATACATGGCTTTCTTTTTCTTCCGAAACCATGGGTGATGGAATTTTCAACCATAGGCTGTAAAACCATGGAAAGAAGCGGGTGGTGTAGTGCTTCCGAAGATACCTCTACTCGCAGCTCATAGCGTTGAGGGGAGCGCATATCCATCACGTTGAAATAATGCTGCACGTGGTCCAGTTCTTCTTTTAAGGACACCACGAGGCTGCTCCGGAGGCTGTACCGAAAAAGACTGGCCAAGGAGGTGAGCATATTCTCCAGGATGGGGACTTGATAATGATGGGCCATACTCCGCATACTCTCCAAAGTATTAAAAAGAAAATGGGGGCTAATCTGGTTTTTGTACGCGTTTAGCTTTGCTTGCTTATGAGCAAGCATGGTTTGATACAGTGTGTGGGACATTTCCAGCTGCCGGCGGTTGGAAGTTTCCAATACATCCAACGTTCGGTTGACAATTTCTGCCACATACCGTAGGTCACTGAGTTTGGGCAGGGTCAGTGCTTTTTTCACACCCGCTTGAATGTCCTGCATATCAGTGACCATCTGCCTTACTGGTACGGAAATATGGTGGAGAATAAACCAAGTGGAAAAAATGAGACAAGCGCATGTGACTAAGAGGACGGCAGTGCCGACGTTTCGCACCATGACGCTGTTTTGCAAAAGATCGGCCGTAGGGATCAGGTTCACTATAGACATATCTAGGCTTTCCAGTATCGCCGTATGGCAGGTGAATTCAACACCACCCAGCCGGAATTTGCCTTGGTTTCCTTTCTGCAAAGCAACCATTTCTGCCGGAGACACTTCCTTGCTGGTGTACACTACATCATCGCGGTAAAGGATTGCCTTGACTTCCCTCTCATAGTTCCCCGAGGACAGACCGGCTAAGATGTTGATGTCGATTAGCGCCATCCCAAACGCGTATTTATTGGAAACATAGCCTGAAAGCAGTGTGTTATGCACCTGGAAACAATAAACCAGTTGAGGAAGTTGATTAGAATCATCTCCGGGAGGGATGGTGAGGAAGAAAGAATCATGGGTCATATTCTTATTTTCCTGGATGATTTTTTCTGCGAACTGCTGATAGCGGCATTTTCCAGTGGTACCGGAATAAAAGGTGTGGCCGTAGGGACTGGTGATGATGACTTCGGTGATCATGGGGGAGGCCATTTTCAAGTAATTCAAAAGTTGGTTGCAGCCGGAGATGTTGCTAAGGTAAACAAGAGGATCTTTACTGAAAAGAATTTCCTGCATATTAGAGAAATAGGAGAGCTGGATAGCGCTTTCCTCTACACTGTGAAATTGGGCGTCCAGCTGTGTTTCAATACTTTCGGAAAAAGTTTGAAAAGAGCTTTCAAACTGGTCTTGGGAAAAAGTATAAATGAACAGATAGCATAGTATGGAAATGATAAATAAGAAGAAAAGCATTATGGCGAGGCTGATTTGCAAAAGACGTTTGATGGAAAGCGAACATTTAACAGCCATGGGAAGTCTCCTTTGCATGAGAGAAAAGAATCCTTTTAAGTATATATTTCTCCTAGGGGAAAGTAAAGAAGTAGATTTATGCTTTATTAACAGAATAAAGACATAACTGTCGTACAGAAAGGGAACTGTCAAAAAATCTAGATTTATCTTTAAAACGAGCAAGTTTTTAGGAAAATATTAATTTTGTGAGAGAAGTGCAAAAAGTTGTTTCTGTGCAAATCAAAGACCTCTCGATATAATATAAGCATAGATTTCTGAGGTTTCCGTGAGGGAATTTTCAGCAAATATCCTAAAACGAGAGGGCGGAGGAACGTGAGCAAAAAGGAAGGAACAATAAAACAAAAGTCTCTCTGGCAAGAGATCTGGAAGAACAAAGCAATTTATCTTATCATGCTACCGGGTATTGTGTGGTTTATTATTTTTGCCTACGGGCCTATGTCCGGCCTGCAGCTTGCTTTTAAAACGTACAGCATGAAGGCAGGGATTTTGGGAGCCCTTGGTGCGGACTGGAGAATTTCCAATATGTGTTCCGAGACCCCTCTTTTTTAAAATCCGTGGGGACAACTTTATGGATTAACGCTGGGCGCTTGATCTTTCAGTTCCCCATCCCCATTATCCTGGCGTTGCTGATGAACGAGCTGAAAATGAAGCGGTACAAAAAAGTTGTGCAGACAGTTCTGACGTTTCCGCAATTTTTGTCCTGGGTCATTGTGGCAAGCATCGTCATCAATATCCTCTCCTATGATGGTTTGGTGAACAGTTTGATCCTTTCTTTTGGGGGGGAGACAGTAAACTTTACGGGAAATGCCAACCTGTTCCAACCGCTGCTGTATATTACAGAAAATTGGAAATCAGCTGGATGGAGCGCCATTATTTATATGGCCGCCATTTCTGGGATTGACATGGATCAATATGAAGCAGCGGATCTAGATGGGGCCTCCCGGGTGCAAAAGATTTTCCGTATCACCCTCCCCAACATTTTGCCCACTATTTCAGTGATGTTTGTGTTGCAGATGGGTAACATGATGTCCGGTGGCTTCGACCAGATCTTCAACCTGTCCAATCCTGCGGTGAAAGATGTATCGGAAATCTTGGATATGTACATCTACAACATTTCGTTCGGATCCACTCCTGATTTTGGGTTTTCCACTGCGGTCAGCTTTTTCCGTTCTGTGGTTAACTACGTATTTTTGATAGCTGCCGACAGAGGCGCGAAAGCACTAGGCGGAAGCGGCTTGTTCGGTTAAAGGAGGTAATGGCTATGGAAAAACAGAAAATGATTCGCAAGTGGCGGTTTGATGCTGTGGATATTTTTGTTGTCATCTTGCTGACTTTTTGGATGTTTTTAATCATCATTCCATTTGTCAATGCGATTTCCATTTCCTTTGCTACACAGAAGGAATATGTGGACAACCCTTTGATGCTCTTTCCGTCCCAGCCTACGTTGCAAAGCTACGAAATGCTTTTCAACGATTACCGTATCTGGACGGGATTCCGCACTTCTTTTTTGCTGGTGCTGGTGGGAGTTCCGCTAAATATGCTTTTGACTACAGTGCTGGCGTATGGCACCAGCCGGGGAGATTATCCGGGGAAAAGAATTATAATTGGGGGCATCCTTTTTACCATGCTCTTTAACGGAGGCATCATTCCCCTGTACTTGCAAATGAAGGAGCTAGGTTTGACCAACACGATTTGGTCGGTAGTCCTAGCCGGGACGGTGAATGTGTTCTATTTTGTGATTATGCGAAATTACTTCCAGTCCCTGCCGGAGTCGCTGATTGAGTCGGCACGCTTGGACGGGGCAGGGGAGGGGAGAATCCTGTTCCACATCATCCTTCCCTTGTCAAAGCCAATTATCGCGACCTTGACACTGTTTTATTTGGTTGACCGCTGGAATGAATGGTACAATGCGCTAATTTTTATTCGGGATACAGAAATGCAACCATTGCAGCTGGTGTTGCGCTCCATTGTGATGGAATCCAGTATTGTCAATAACGTGACAAGCGCTGCGGCTATGGAACAGATGAAGAATTTTGACATGGGTGTGAAAATGGCAGCTGTTATTGTGACAATCCTTCCTGTTATGTGTGTGTATCCCTTCCTGCAAAAGCATTTCGCTCAAGGCGTAATGGTGGGAGCGGTGAAGGCTTGAAAATACATTATGTGTAAGGATAAGGAGGGATAGCTAATTTATTAAAGACCGATTGGAGAAGCAAGGAGAATAAAAAAGAAAGGATGAAAGAAATGAAAAAAAGCAAAAAGCTGATGGCGGCGTTATTAGCAGCTGTTATGGTACTGACCACAGCGGCCTGCGGCGGAGACGCCAACCAGAGCAGTTCTTCCCAGCAGAGCGCGGCGGAAGGTTCCAGCACGGCGGAAGTGTCTGATACCGGAGCCCAAGAGAGCGGGTATGATACTCATGTGGACCTTTCTTGGTACAAAGAGGGTATTACCGGCCATGAGATCAACTACGACGGAGACGCATTCGGCCAATTCTGGCAGGACAAGTTCAATGTAACATTTGACCTGACTGCTGCTACCATGGATGATTCCGATTGGAATGAACGTCTGCGTATTTGGATCAACTCTGGAGATATGCCTGATGTAGCCCATTGGGCTTTCTATTATGGTGAGTTGGCTGATTACGCTGCCCAGGATGCTGTTTACCGTTTCCCGGACGATTGGAAGGAGCGTTGGCCCAACGTGGCAAAGACGCAGTCCTTTGTTCCCGGTGCGGCTATAGCGGAGGAAAACCTGGGAGGCACTTACGTACTGTTCCGTACGATTTTTGCCAATCACCGGCCTTCTGAGCGGTTGAGTTACCATGCTCTTTTGTATATGCGGAAAGATTGGATGGAAGCCTGCGGCGTAGAGATCAAGGATACATACAGCCCCTCTGAGTTGGAAGAGATCGCCGCGAAGTTCAAGGAGATGGATCCGGGTAATGTGGGAAGTCAGTTGGTACCTATCAGTATCCGAACTCAGGATGTTCCTAAGATTTACCCCGGCACAGTTTTCCCGGAATCTATCAATCTTGGTGGTGGTTACTACCAGGATGAAAACGGCCAGTTCCAGTGGGCTCCAGCGGATGAGCGTACGCTGGAAGGCTTGAAAAAATACCAGAACCTCTATACTAGTGGCTTGTTAGATCCTGAATTCTACACCTTGACCCGGTATGAAGGCACGGAAAAGTTCTATATTGGGGGTACAGCGGGCATTGTTTTGGATGACGGTATGGGTTACATGATCCAAAGCCGGATGGAAAATGGACTGCAGAAAAATTTGGGATTGAATCCTGATGAGGCCTTGCATATCGCCCAGCTGGTAGGTGAAGATGGAAAGTACTACTATCGTGAGGACATGAACTTTTATGGTTCTATCATCTTCTCTCCGGATATCACTGATGAAGAGTTTGAGAGAGCCATGGATATCCTGGATTTCTGCTCTACAGAGGAAGGCCAGGAGATTATCAACATGGGATTTGAAGGGGAAGACTGGGAAGTGGATGAGAATGGCGAGTATGTAAGCCTTTTACCCAATGAGATCACTGGAAATGCAAGTTCGATTTTGGGTAGCAAATATCCTTCCGCAGATGTGTTCTTTGGAGGCATCATCCTGGGTGATGACTTCCAGTTTGTGACTCCCAACTATACTAAGGAAACCCGTGATACCATTTCTCACTTCTATCAGCTGCGGGACGAGATCAGTGATGAAACCACATTGTTACCCAGAGAGTACGATTACGAGTTTTACAGTTCTCGCGCTAAAACCCAGGCCAATATGGATCTGGCTGAAGAATACGCTCAGCTGATCCTGAAAGACGGGGATCTGGAGACCAATTGGCGCAATTGGGTAAATGAGAAAATGCAGCTGGTCCAGCCGCTGCTGGATGAATTGAACCAGCAATAAAGGTCCTCTTTCTTGAAGAAAAATGGGATAATAAAGTACTGATAAGACGGAAGCCTGCCCTGTCTGTGTGGGCAGGCTTCCATATTTTGTGAATGTCAAGCGAAGGGTGGGAAAAGGATTTTGGAGTATGAACTATATACAGGGAGATATACAGGAGGCCCCTCAGGGGACGGGGTATGTTCCTGGACTTTTGATGGGGAAGTCCTCCGGCAGGGAAGAAAGTATGGGGAGTTAACAGATCCTTCCTATGTCCTGCCTCAGGGAGATCGTTTATATGTGGTGGAAGAACTCCCTGATAAAGCGACTGTGGCCTGTTTTTCCTTGGATGAGAAAGATGGATCGAGTGTTTTGTGGCATAAGGAGGTTCCGGGAGCCGGTTTATGCCACGGAGTGATCGCCGGGGACAGCCTGTATGTTTCCGGGTATGCTGGAGGGACGCTTACAGGACTGGACGCCGCTTCGGGAGCAGTTACATTTTATAAAGAGTTTTCGGGGAATGGTCCTAACGCCTTGCGTCAGGAAAAGGCCCACATCCATTCCGCTCAGCCCTCTCCGGACGGTTCCCGTCTTTTGGCGGCAGATTTGGGCACTGACCGGCTTTACCAGTTTGTGATAAATTCCCAAACTGGGCTAACGCCTGACAAGAACCAACCGTGGTTTCAAGTAGGACCGGGACGGGGGCCACGGCATTTTGCGTTTCATCCAAATGGCAAATGGTTGTATCTGGTGACGGAATTGGACCGTTCCCTCTTGGTATTCCGATATCAGGACGATCGGCTGGATCAGGTGGGAGAATATTCGCTGCGGGGAAATTACGATCCTGACAGTTCCTTAGCAGCAGATATCCATGTTTCTCCGGATGGAAAGTTCCTGTATGTTTCTGTTCGCGGACCGGGATGTTTACAAGAATTCGAGATCCAAGGGGAGGGTGGAGTGTTATATCCCTTAGGAAGGTTTTCCACTGGTGGCTGGTGTCCCCGGAGTTTCCATATCAGCCCTGATGGACGCTACGTGGCGGTGGCTAATCAGGAGCCAGGAACGCTGGAGGTGTTCCCCAGGGAAGAGAAGAGCGGACGGCTGGGAAGGCCGCTGTGCAGTGTGGATGTTCCCCGCGTGTCCTGCGTGAAATGGAGAGAGGTCCTTTCAGTGATGTAACGGATAGGAGGAGTACTATATGGAAAGAAAAAAAGCGGTGGTGACAGGAGCCAGCCGGGGCATTGGGAAAGGGATCGCCCGGTGTTTGGCCAGAGAGGGATATGACCTGGCAATCTCCTACGCCACTAAGCAGGTGGAAGCCCAGGAGCTGGCTAGCGAACTCCAGGAGAAGTACGGTGGGAAATGTTTTTGTTTCCAGGCTTCCCTGGAGCAGGAAGGCGCCGGGGTGGAACTATTGGAGAAAAGTGTTGAAGCATTGGGCGGGTTGGATCTACTGGTGAATAATGCTGGGGTGACCAAGTTTGAGAATATTCTGGATTTGACGCCTAAAATTTTCGATCTGCTGTTTCATCTGGATTTCAAAAATTATATAATGATGATGCAGGCAGCGGCACGCTATATGGTAAAGAATAAGGTACGGGGGAACTTAATTAACATCACTTCGTCCCGGGGTGAACGTGCCTACGCGGGGGATTTTCTTTACGGGGGGCTGAAAGCCGGGCTCAACCGGGCAATCCAGTCCATCGCTCTGGATTTGGCGCCTTACGGCATCAGGGTCAACAATGTGGCCCCCGGGGCCATCCGGGTCCGAGACAAGCAGGAATTGGCAGCTCAGAAAAGAACCGATTTTTGGGACGATCTGGGAAAGAAGATCCCGCTGGAGCGTTGTGGTGTTCCTGAGGATATTGGAGAGGCCGTGACCTTTTTGGCTTCGGAGAAAGCATCCTATATTACCGGCGCTACTCTGAGGATCGATGGAGGTCTAATCCTTCCCGGTATGCCGGAACACGTTGTACCCGGGGAAGATTCCAATGGATGGAGCAAAGCCCATTCTCAGTTCGCAGAAGAAGTGCTTGAAAAAACAGTTTGAGAGAGGAGTTCATCTGGTATGGTCACTATTCGGGATATTAAAACGATCTTGACGGCCCCTCGGGGCATCGACTTGGTGGTAGTCAAAGTGGAGACAAGTGAGCCCGGATTGTACGGATTGGGCTGTGCCACCTTTACCCAACGGTGGGCAGCTGTGGCAACGGCAGTAGAGGAATACATGAAGCCCCTGCTAGTAGGGCGCTGTGTGAACGATATCGAGGATATTTGGCAGACAGCTATGGGTAGTTCCTATTGGCGCAATGGGCCGGTGCTGAACAATGCTATCTCTGGTGTGGACGAGGCTTTATGGGATATCAAGGGTAAAATGGCGGGTATGCCAGTGTATGACCTACTTGGTGGAAAATGCCGGGAAGCAGCGGCAGTTTACCGCCATACCGACGGTGCAACTCCAGAAGAGGTGGAAGAAAACGTCCGCCGGTACATGGAAGAGGGCTATCGCTACCTGCGGTGCCAGATGGGGACCTACGGCGGGCAGATGGGGAAAGGGAAACAGCGGATCATCTCCCCGGACAACAGCAAACCCGGCGCCTACTACGATCCAGCTCAGTACTGCGCAGGGGTGGTGAGGCTGTTCAGCCATCTGCGCGACAAACTGGGATACGAGGTGGAGCTGCTTCACGATATCCACGAGCGGCTCACCCCCGTTCAAG
>PPYF01370990.1_pt1 | contig 10374 bp, 9 predicted proteins | sample 1559871 | NCBI WGS metagenome assembly PPYF01 (sample SAMN08240021, study PRJNA423297) | Human gut metagenome, whole genome shotgun sequencing project.
ACGCCTTCCGCCGCTATTACCGGGGCTACGGGCAGATCGTGCCGCAGGCCAACTTCGAGGAGGACGGCCAGGGGCTGCCGGAATACGCCGTCAGCCGATGCGGGGCCGAGGCCATTGAATTCAAGTTCGGCCAGTCGGCCAAGGGTACCCAGCCCGTGACCCGGCTCAAGGATTACGACGCCGCGCTCAAGAAAAAGGCGACCGGGGCCCTGGTCCATCCGGACCCGGAGGACCCCGCGGTCCGGGCTGCGGCGGAACGGGGCGAAGCGCCCAATTTCTATGCCTACGGCCGTCTGCCCATGTGGGACGAGGAGTATCTGGTCACTCGCATCGGCATGCTGCGGGACATGGGCCTGAAAAACGTCTATTTCAAGATGGCCGGCTTTGACCCCGTGGACATTGAGCGGGTGCTGCGCATTGCCGCGTCGGCCGAAGTGGACGTGGTCACCTTTGACGGCGCGGGCGGCGGCTCGGGTTACAGCCCCTGTAAAATGATGAACGAGTGGGGCCTGCCCACCGTGCCGCTGGAAAGCACGGTCTGCGGCATTGCCCGCCGCCTGAGACGGGAAGGCCTGGAACTGCCCTCCATGGTCATCACCGGCGGCTTCGCCACCGAGGACCAGGTCTTCAAGGCCCTGGCTCTGGGCGCGCCCTGTTTTCAGGCCGTGGGCCTTTGCCGGGCCGCCATGGCCGCCGCCAACAGCGCCAAAAAGGTGGGCGAACTGATCGAAGCGGGCAACATTCCCGCCTATCTCCAAAAATACGGCGACAGCAAGGAAACGCTGTTCGCGGATCTGCCGGATCTCAGGCATCTCTACGGCAAGGAGGCGGAGAGCTTCCCGGCCGGGGCCATCGGCGTGTTTTCCTATCTCAACCGCATCGCCATGGGTCTGCGCCACTTCGCGGCCCTGAACCGCAAATTTGACGTAAACCTGCTGGGTCCGGACGATCTGATTCCGCTGACCCCGGAGGCCGCGGAGCTGCTGGCCGGAAGATAGGCGGGCAGTCCGATAGCATGAAGCACCCTGTTCCGGCCTTCCGTGGCCGTGGTGGAAGGCCGGGGCGGAGGTGCAAAATCCGCTCGGACTTGAGTGGACGGGCGGCGCGTTCCCACGGACTGTTCCGCCGGGAGTGAAATTGCTCTGCCTGCGCACCTTTGCCGCCTCTTTGCGCCTGCGGCAAAATGTGCTATTGTACCCCCTCCGTTCCGGAAGGGGTCAAGGATGCGCCAGGTGCGCTCCGCCTTTGCCGGAGCGGCAGCGTCACGGCGGAGGCATTATGGCTGACGGCCCCATCATCAGTATCGAGCATCTGGAAAAGCGCTTTTCCGGTAAAAATGCCGACGTGTTCGCCCTGCGCGGCATTGACCTTGCCATCGGCCGGGGAGACATTTTCGGCATCATCGGCAAGAGCGGCGCGGGCAAGTCCACGCTGGTGCGTTGCATCAACATGCTGGAACGCCCCACGGCCGGAAGCGTCTTTTTTGAAGGCAGGGATCTCTGCCGTCTGCCCGAGGCCGCGCTGCGCAAGGCGCGGCGTTCCATGGGCATGATTTTTCAGCAGTTCAACCTGCTCATGCAGCGCACGGCCCTGCAGAACGTCTGTTTTCCGCTGGAGCTGACGGGCGCGCCCAGGGACGAGACCCGCAAGCGGGCCGAAGAGCTGCTGGATATGGTAGGTCTGGCCAACCGCATGGATTCTTACCCCTCCCAGCTTTCCGGCGGCCAGAAGCAGCGTGTGGCCATTGCCCGCGCCCTGGCCACCAAACCGCGCGTGCTGCTCTGCGACGAAGCCACCTCCGCGCTGGACCCGGCCACCACGGATTCCATTCTCGCGCTCATCAAGGACATCAACGTCCAGCTCGGCATCACGGCGGTGGTCATCACCCACGAGATGAGCGTCATCGAAAAGATCTGCAGCCATGTGGCCATCATCAGCAAGGGCGTCATTGTCGAGCAGGGTCTGGTGGAGGATGTCTTTTTCCACCCCCGGACCGAGGCGGCCCGCCGCCTGGTCCTGCCCGAGGCCCTCCGCAAGCTGCCGCAGCCCAATCTGTACCGGCTCATCTTCAACGGCCGCTCTTCCTTTGAGCCCGTCATCGCCAACATGGTGCTGGAATGCGGCTGTCCGGTGAACATCATGTATGCCGACACCCGCGACATCAACGGCGTGGCCTTCGGCCAGATGGTCCTGCAACTGCCCGAGAGGGAGGAATCCCGCGCGCGGATCATGGCCTTTGCCGAGGCGCATTCCATCATGCTGGAGGAAATGAAACATGTTTGACCAGCAGACCGTTGAAATGCTGCTTGTGGGCGTATGGGACACGCTCTACATGACCGTGGCGGCGACATTTTTTTCCTATGTCTTCGGCATGGTCATGGGCGTGGTGCTGGTCATCTGCCGCAAGGACGGCATCCGGCCCAACGCGCTTGTCTACAACGTGCTGGACGTGGTGGTGAACCTCACGCGTTCCTTCCCCTTCCTGATCCTGATGATCGCGGTCATCCCCTTCACCCGCTTTCTGGTAGGCACCACCATCGGCAACAACGCCACCGTGGTGCCGCTGGTGCTGGCCGCCGCGCCCTTTGTGGCCCGGCTGGTGGAATCTTCCCTGCTGGAGGTGGACAACGGTGTGGTGGAGGCCGCCCAGAGCATGGGGGCCAGCACCTGGCAGATCATCGTCAAAGTGCTGCTGCCCGAGGCGCGGCCCTCGCTGCTCAACGGCAGCGCCGTATCCGCCATCACCATTCTCGGCTACTCGGCCATGTCCGGGGCCGTGGGCGGCGGCGGACTGGGCAAGCTCGCCATCATGTACGGCTACAACCGCTATCAGACCGACATCATGGTCATTACGGTGGTTTTGCTGATCATCATCGTGCAGGCCTTCCAGTCTTTCGGCAACTGGGCCACGCGTCGCAGCGACAAACGCGGTTCGTAGCCCGGCTCCAACCTTTTACACAAGGACAAAACCCATGAAAAAACTGCTTCTGGCTTTTGCCGCCCTGTTGGGCACGGCTTCCCTGGTCTGCACCGCTCAGGCCGCGGGCACGATCACCGTGGGCGCGTCCCCCACGCCCCATGCCGAAATCCTTGTCGAGGCCGCCAAACTGCTCAAACCGCAGGGCTACGTCCTCAAGATCGTGGAATATTCCGACTATGTGCAGCCCAATGTGGCCCTGGACAGCAAGGAGCTGGACGCCAACTATTTCCAGCACAAACCCTACCTGGACGACTTCAACGCCCAGAAAGGCACCAAGCTCGGCTCTATGGGCCCGGTGCACTATGAACCCTTCGGCATCTACGCGGGCAAGACCAAGAGCCTCAAGGACCTGAAGGACGGCGCGCTGGTGGCCGTGCCTAACGACGCCACCAACGAGGGCCGCGCGCTGCTGCTCCTGCAGGACGAGGGCCTTATCAAGCTGAAGAAGGATGCCGGTCTGGCCGCCACCCGCCGCGACATCGTGGAGAATCCCAAAAAGCTCAAGATTGAGGAAATCGAGGCCGCCCAGCTGGTGCGCGCCCTGCCCGACGTGGACATTGCCATCATCAACGGCAACTACGCCATTCTCGGCGGTCTGAAAGTGGCCGACGCCCTGGCCGTGGAAGCCGCCGACTCCGTGGCCGCCGCCACCTACGCCAATATTCTGGCCGTGCGCGAGGGCGACGAAAAGCGTCCCGAACTCCGGGCCCTGTATGAGGTTCTGATCAGCCCGGAAATGGCCGCCTTTATGAAAAAGAAGTATGCGGGCGCGGTGCTGCCCTCCGTGAAGTAGGTTTTTCCCGCTGGTTTTAGAGCGTTTTACTATTGAAAATATCTCAACGCGCGGTGCGGATTTTCCGTGAAAATCCGCACCGCGAAATTATCGCAAGGCGAATTTACCTCGCCGTTAAGCGCTGATTTCAAGCGCAAAATGCTCTGAGGAAGCGCTTGTTTCCGGCTGGATACAAAAAGCGGTCCGTGACTGAAGGTCATGGGCCGCTTTTTGTATCTTCGCGCTGCCGGGTTGTAGAGAGGGCCCGGCGCTCGGAAACGGGAAGCGTTTTCGCGGATTTGTCATCCCGGCGGTAATGGGGTACCAATGAACCATGGACAGATCAGCAATGCTCTGTCCCTTACATAAAATATAAGGGCGCTGCCCGAACAGGAGATATTATCATGGCTGAAAAAAATGAAGAAAGCATGGATACGTTGCGGGATGAACTGAACACCCTGCGCGATCAGATGGAAACGCTGGTGAAATCTCTCGGCGAAAAAGGCGGCGAGGCCTCCTCGGACATGGTCGCCAAGCTGGAAAGGGAACTGGAACACTACCGGAGAATGGCGGCCGATAAAGTGCACAAGGCTTACGAGGCCGGGAGCGCCGGCATCGAGCAGGTGGGCGAACAGGTGCGCCGGAATCCCGTGACAAGCCTGCTCGTGGCCTTTGGCGCGGGCTGCGCGCTTTCCTGGTTGTTCCGCCAGTACAGGTAAGAGCCCGCGTGAAGGGTCTGGCTGAACTCATCATCAGTTTCTTTGACCTGCTTGAGGCCGAAGGGCAGCTCCTGCGGCATAACGCTCTGCGCACATTGCGCACGGCAATGCTGCTGGGTTTGGGGCTGCTCTTCGGCGCGGCGGCCTTGGCTTTTTTTGTGGCGGCGCTGTATAAGGCCCTCTCGATCGTGCTGCACCCGGCCTGGGTGCTGTGCATCATCGGGCTGGCCTGCGCGGGCATCGCCGGAGGCTTGTTATGGATGTCGCTCCCAAAGAAAAAACATACACAGTAGGCGAGGCCAAAGAGCGTTTACGCCGGGTTTCGGCCCGGTTCGATCCTTTTGCCGTTGTCAGGCGAAAGCCCCTGCACGCTGCGGGCGCGGCCTTTCTGGCCGGACTGGCCTGGGGGGCGTTGCGCCGTGGCGGCGCGCCCGCGCCGGTAAGCCTGCTGCCTCTGGCCGTGCAGATCGTGAGCCTGGGGATGCGCTGGGGCCTGCGGCCAAAGGATGCTGCACATTAATGTGTAAGACTTAGACAAATGAGAGCGAGCCGCCTCTTCCAGGGCGGCTCGTTTTTTAAGCAAAACAATAAAGTGTTATGATAAAATCGTTGGCAGTAAGTTGGGAGGGTGCTCGTTGGCTGCGGGTGGTAAAAATTAAAGAGGGCAATGTGAAGGTAATATTTTTTATATTTTTATTAGCTATTATGCTTTCAGCTTGTGATATATCTCCAGGAATTGCATATCGTGAGAAATATACGCCAGAATTTGTAAATAATTCCGAAGAAAATATGGACGTGTATCTTGTCTTTCAAGAGATTCGCGACAATGGGTATCTTGCTGTTTACCATGAAAAACTGGCCCCAGGCAGCTCTATCCCCGTTTGGCTTAATAATTATGACGGCATCGGCTATGTATTGGGTTCTTATGAATTTCGTATAAAAGAAAGCCTGGTGACCAGAGATGGGCAGTGTATAGAGGCAATTCGGAAATACAGGGCAAAAGGTGATCCTAATAACAGCTACTTTGATACGCAAGAAAATCTGGATATGTTTTTGGCTTTATGCCCTGTGCTTTTTAAATTTTCTGAAAAAGATGTATATGATATTTGGAATGGACTTCCCCGGCAGGGTGGCTCATGCATCCTCCTCAGCGCGGACAAGAAACTAAGAGCCGTTAATATCGATGAATTCAATATTGAAAGTAAGCGTAATCTAAATCCGAATTCCAACGTTAGGTTGTGTGCTGACCCAACTGTGCGATATCCGCAGCCTCTATATTAGCAGCGTTTGTTCTCAGCTGTGATGTTTTGGCGTTCGATTCCACTCTACTTTTGATGATCGGAGATTTTGGCGTGTTCAGGGCTAATGATAGAACTTGGGACGTCGTCAAAAGAGTTTAAAATAATTATTATGCTGTATTTTTGCCGCATCTAATTTTCTTCAAGGTTTGGCGATGAAAAATGAACCGAAAGCTCTTCTAAGCTCTATTATCAGCTCTGATGCCGATAAAAGCAAAGAATTTGCGCAGCGTCGTCGTGCTTATAATAACATTCTAGACATAAAAAGCGTTATAAAAATGGCTGAAATGTTTTTATTGAGTCAGCTAATATGATGTTATGAGTATTTCTTCTGTTTTTTTCCTTCCATTTTTGATCCCTGATATTGAAGCATATCTGTTAAGAATATGAATATTAAATTCCTTTGAATACAAGCAAACAATTGAAGGATGGTGTGCATTTGATATCGCAACAAAAGCCCCTGCTTTTTTTGCTTTTATTGCAGAGCAGTGAAGCCTTTCTTGATCAGACCATGAAAATAATTTTTTATTGTATTCTATAAAGCCATTGTTATTGTGCTGCACTGTGTATGGTGGATCATAATAAATAAAATCACCCTCTTCAATCATATCGTCAATATTGTTAAAATCTCCGCATTTGAGAGTGCTTTTTTCTAGAGATAATGCTGTGTTGTAAAAATTGTCAGATGCAAGTATTATGTTCATTTTTGTACCAATTGGGACATTAAACTGACCGGCTCTATTAACACGATATAGACCATTCCAGCATGACCGATTTAAATAGATAAATTGTGCAGCGCGATCAATGGCGTCTGGGTAAATCTGTTTTCGTATGTGGTAATAATATTCGGTGCTGTGTAGATTATGATGCTCTGTTAATCTATTAAATACGAGAGCTGGATGTTCTTTGATTTGTATATATGTATTAATTAAATCGCAATTCAAGTCAGAGAGAATAGATCTTTCTGGATGGAGATGGAAAAAAACTGCACCACTCCCCAAAAAGGGTTCATAATAAGTTTTAAACCGTTGTGGGAATAAAGAAGCATACTGCCTCATGAGCCAGCGTTTTCCCCCAGCCCATGTCAAAAAAGGGAGTTGTGCTGGCATTATCTACGGTCACTATTATATTGTTGCGTCGGGGAAAAGCCAACACGCTCATAATTTTGCTCCAAGACTTCTACAAACTCATCTAAGAAATCAAAGTCATCAACGCTATAACTTCGATCCGGGGAGGGGTGGGCATGATTTCTCCTTAATTGGTTGACCCGAATCATCCATGCGGTTTGATCCTTCTTATTATTGCTCTTGCGAGGAATAGCAAAAACATCCTGAAAATATTTCCAATTATTTTTGCTTGTCACAATTTCAATAACATCACTAAAGTCAAAAAAGACCTCTATTGGATAGTCTTTCCCTTCTTTTATACTCTGAGTCTGTTTTTCAACAGCCTTAGTATATGTTTTTGTATCTACAGAAAGCATAAGATATTTTTCATTATTCTGGTATACAGCTTTGAGCTTTTTGAATATATACTCTGCAACTGATGACTGGATAAATTTCACCTGACTATCTGCATTAGCTACCTTTTCATATGATTGAGCTTCGTTCCAGTTGGTAAATCCTTCTGGCGAAAAGTTATGATAGACAGAATTTATGATTTTACAGAGTTGCCAGTAGTATTGTTTAGGGCCAGACGCCCCATAGGGAACTTTGAATTTCGAAGAAAATTGTTCATCTGATGCACTTGCAACAAAACAAAGTACAGGATCCATATATTCATAAATCTTATCTATAAATTGATTTGTATTTAGCTTGCACGGGTATTTATTTAGCCCGCAATGCTTAGCTAGCGCTGATGCTAAGAGTAAGTAGCCAAATATTCCCGCATTTGTGCATAAATATCCTGTTCTCCCCATTTCCCATCTAGCGGGATTAGCGCCTACAATCTCCCCAAAGAAATCCTCAAGAAACGAATGGGCATTATTTAATGTCTCAACATCATCAGAACCTGAAAGGACACCAGGAGCATACGTTTTATTCTGGTCTGTTGCGCGGCCTAACAGGCCGGAATCTTTAAGGCCATTTTTTATCCAAGGAATCGTCAGACTATTCTTGTCTGATGCCTTTATCCCTTGTGCTATAAATCTATCATAAAAAAAACCACCAATCTCAGTGTTTATATTTTTTATTAAACGAGCACAAATTGCCCCAATTCGTTCATTAGGCTTTGAAGCTCCCCACTTCAGGTCCCCTTCAAGGTCATCTAATAACGTTCGGGAGACAGATTTTTGTTCATGGTTAATTGTGACAAACAGCTCAGCCTCTTTTTCTTTTGGCAAGCGTTCAAAGGCCAAAACAAAAATATTTTGCTTCCTCTCTTCCGGTGGCAAATTTGCAAAACCATAAAGCCGATGCTGCCCATCAATGATCCAAGCCGTTTTGTACTTTGGGGGTAAATTTAGTAAGCCATACTCTATGGCACCATCGTCCCCTTTGCTGATTTTTTTGAATTCAAGATTGTGCGAAAAATTGATCAATATATTGGTAGGAAAGTAGCCACCATTTCTAATAAAATTCTCTATTTCTTTAATTCTTTCTTTTTTTACTAGCCGTTGGTATGCGGGGATGCCCCGTGGATCATCAAGAGCCCTATGGTTCACAAAAGCAATTTTAAGCAAATGATCTGGTGTCGTGACAAAGCTATAGAAAAATCTCCCACCTAAGCGCCCCTTAATTGCGGGTATAGATCTATTCCTTAGATTCGGGATATCTTCACCACAACAATATTCAGCTAGAAATTGATACCGTGCTGCGACTCCCAAATGAATCACGATTTGATTGAGGTATTCATATTCTTTCTCTGTAATAACCTTGATTTTTAACTCATTTGCTTTTGTAACGTCTGCCTTTGACCAAATAATATTTGATGTAAAAAAAATCCAAATAATTTTGTGATTAAACTCTTCTTCATAAAACTTCTTTATAGAATTAACAAGTCGACGTTTAATATTTGATAGCGTAACTAAATCATCAAGGAGTGATATCCGTGTTAACTTTTCGCAACTTTTACATTCTGCGACTATTATCGTGTCATCATCTTTTGCAAATACATTGATATGTTTTGAAGCAATTTCGCCTTCTGCGGTTTTGAAAAATATTTCAAATTCATTTCCTTTATTGAGCTCTGAAAAACCCATTTTATACAATAAGCACCACAACTTGTTTTCAACAATCTCAGAAAATGGTTTGTCAAACCTAATTTGTGTACCTTTCTTCAATTTTTTTACGATTGTCCATCCGTGATCGAGATAGTCATTAACTTTAGATGAAGAGATGGTTTTAGTAAGCGAAGCACGGCGACGCTGCGCAAATTCTTTGCTTTTATCGGCATCAGAGCTGATAATAGAGCTTAGAAGAGCTTTCGGTTCATTCTTCATCGTCTAACCTTGAAGAAAATTAGATGTGGCAAAAAATATAGCATGATGATTATTTTAAACTCTTTTGACGACTTCCTCAACCCTGAACACGCAAAAACCCCCCCGACCATCTATGTGATGATCGGGGGGTTTAAACTATCTGGTGGAGCTGGACAGAATTGAACTGACGGCCTCTTGAATGCCATTCAAGCGCTCTCCCAACTGAGCTACAGCCCCACGGCAGAAGGCATACTGCCCAAAAGAGCGGCGTCTGTCAATATTTTTTATACGTTTTTTTCAGGGCCGCGCGGGCCGGAGTTTTCGGGGTCCGCAACCCGGCCATATTGGGGCTATCCGGCTCAACGCCGGGTTTCTCCCGCCAGTTCGCCCAGCACCTCGCCCACGCGGGACAGGGCGTCAGCCAGCACATCGTCCGCCACCGCGTAGGACAGGCGGATGCAGTTGTCGTCGCCGAAGGCCGCGCCCGGCACTAGGGCCACATGGGCCTTGTCCAGCAGGTATGTGCAGAGCTCCGTGGAGTTGCGCACCTGGTCGCCGTAGCACTGGTGCACGTCCACAAAGAGGTAGAAGGCCCCGTCCGGCTTGGGACAGACAGCCCACGGCCAAGCCTTGATGATGTCCAGGGCCAGATCGCGCCGCCGCAGGAAGGCCGCGCGCATTTCGTCCACGCACTCCACCGGGCCTTCCAGGGCGGCCAGGGCGGCCTTCTGGGACACGGAACAGATGCTGGAGGTGCTGTGCCCCTGCATGGAGGAGATTTTTTTAACCAGGTCCGGGTGCGCGGCCAGAAAGCCCACGCGCCAGCCGGTCATGGCATAGCTCTTGGACAGGCCGTTGAGCACGGCCACCAGTTCGGGGCAATGCTCGAACCAGGTGATGGCGCTGGTCATCTTTGCCGGGGGAAAGACCAGTTGGTCGTAAATTTCATCCGACAGTACAAAGATGTTCCGCGCCAGGGCCCAACGCATGATCTGCATGAACTCGCGGTCGGAATAGACCGCGCCCGTGGGATTGCTGGGCGAGTTGAGGACCAGCAGCCTGGTCTTGTCCGTGGTCTTTTCCTCAAGCATGAGGGGCGTGACCTTGAAATTGCGTTCCGGCCCGGCATGCACGGTCACGGGCACGCCGCCCGCCAGCTCCACCATGTCGGGATAGCTCAGCCAGTA
>PPYF01029631.1_pt1 | contig 10371 bp, 11 predicted proteins | sample 1559871 | NCBI WGS metagenome assembly PPYF01 (sample SAMN08240021, study PRJNA423297) | Human gut metagenome, whole genome shotgun sequencing project.
GGGGACCGATGTGACCGTCACGGTCAAGAAGGCGGACGGCTCCGCCAAGGAGCTGACCATGCAGCGTGCCGTTGTCACGCAGAAGATGGCATGGGGAAAAATGCTGAATGATAAAATCGGCTACATCCGCATCGAGAATTTCCATGACGGCTGTGCCGATCAGTTCAAGACGGCACTGCAGTCGCTGACCGACAGCGGCGCACAGTCGCTTGTCATTGACGTGCGCCACAACGGCGGCGGCCGTGTCAAGGAGATGAGCGCGGCACTCGACCCGCTGCTCGGCGAGGGCACCATTATGACGCTGCGCATGAAAAACGGCTCGGAGACCGTTTATACCTCGGATGCGGACTGCATCGACCTGCCGATCGCGGTGCTCATTGACGACCAGAGTATTTCGGCGGCGGAATTCTTCGCGGCAGCCCTGCAGGAGTACGACCGCGCAACGCTCGTCGGCACGCACACCACCGGCAAGGGACGCGCTCAGCGCACCTACCAGCTGAGCGACGGCTCGGCGGTCAATCTGTCTGTTGAGGAATACTTTACACCCAAAGGCAAAAGCCTTGCAGATGTCGGCATTGCACCGGACATTGAGGTGAAGCTGACCGATGAGCAGATACAGAACTTTTTCTTCCTGACGTCGGAAACCGATCCGCAGCTTCAAAAAGCGATGGAAACTGTGGGATAATCGAGCGCTCCGGCAGAAAATCGGACAGAAAATGGTCGAATCGCTTGACATGGCATTGGTGCTTAATTTATAATATAATGTACTGTACGGCTCGAAAGCCGATGACACTGAGTAAGAAGGGTTTGCAAACATGGCAAAAGAAATTAAACTGACACAGGAAAGTCTGGACGCATATAAGGACGAACTGGAATATCTGAAAACTACCCGTGCGGATGAGGTTGCAGAGCAGCTGAAGGAAGCACGCTCCTTCGGCGACCTGTCCGAGAACGCCGAGTACGATGAAGCCAAGAACGAGCAGGGCAAGCTGTATTCCCGCATTGCCGAGCTTGAGGAGATCATCAAGCACGCAGTCGTTGTAACCGGCGACAGCTACGCTGCAGACGAGGTTTCTCCCGGCTGCCGCTTTATTGTTAAGGATCTCGAGGAGGACGAGGAAGAGGAGTACCACTTCGTCGGCTCTCAGGAGGCCGATCCGATGGACGGCAAGATCTCTGACGAGTCTCCGTTCGGCAAGGCTATGCTGGGCAAGAAGGTCGGCGATGTTGTTGAGGTCGAGGCACCGATCGGCATCGTAAAGTACGAGATCCTCAAGATCGAGAAGTAAATTACCTTTATCGCAAGTGAAAAGCGAAGTCACTATTTCAGGTAACACCAAACAATTTGACAAAGGCGAGTTGTTTGGCGCTGCCGTCAAAAATTTTATGAAAGATGGGGAAGATATGGCAGAACAGCATCAGGCGCAGGATCAGCACGAGCAGACCGCGGAGGAACTGCACGAGCTGAAGCGCATTCGCCGCGAAAAGCTGGCAGAGCTGCAGGCTGCGGGCAAGGACCCGTTCCAGCAGGTGCGCTTTGAGCGCGATCACTATACCACCGATATTCACGAGCATTTTGACGAGCTGGAAGGCAAGACCGTCCGTCTGGCAGGCCGCATGATGTCCAAGCGCATCATGGGCAAGGCTTCCTTCTCGGATATGCGCGACCGCTACGGCCGTCTGCAGCTTTACATCAAGCGCGACAACGTAGGCGAGGATGTATACAAGGGCTACAAGAAGTTCGATATCGGCGATATCATCGGTATCGAGGGCGAGGTATTCCGTACCCAGAAGGGTGAGATTTCGGTTTCCGTAACCGAGCTGACGCTGCTCTCCAAAAACCTTGCACCGCTGCCGGAGAAGTGGCACGGTCTGAAGGATACCGATATGCGTTACCGTCAGCGCTATGTTGACCTGATCGTCAACCCGGAGGTACGCGATACCTTTGAGAAGCGCTCCGCTATCGTGCGCGAGATCCGCAACTTTATGGATTCCCGCGGTTTTATGGAGGTTGAGACCCCGTGTCTGAACACCATTCCGGGCGGTGCTGCGGCTCGTCCGTTCATCACCCACCACAACGCGCTGGACATTGATATGTATCTGCGTATTGCGACCGAGCTGCACCTCAAGCGCCTGATCGTAGGCGGTCTGGAGCGCGTATACGAGATCGGCCGTATTTTCCGCAACGAGGGCATGGACACCCGTCATAACCCGGAGTTCACCACCATCGAGCTGTATCAGGCATACACCGATTACCACGGCATGATGGATATTACCGAGGACATGGTAATCCATGTCTGTGAAAAGGTTCTGGGCAGCACCAAGGTGATGTATCAGGGCGTGGAGATCGATTTCTCCAAGGGCTGGAAGCGCATGACGATGGCTGAGGCTGTCAAGGAGTACGCCGGCATCGACTTTATGGCGCTGTCGCCGGAAGAGGCACTGGAGGCCGTTAAGGCCAAGGGCCTCGAGATCGAAAAGGGCAAGGAGAGCTGGGGCGACCTGATGGCGCTGTGCTACGACGAGTACGTCGAGGCAAACCTCATGCAGCCGACCTTTATCACCGATTATCCGGTCGAGATCTCTCCGCTGGCCAAGCGCAAGCCGTCCGATCCGCGTCTGACCGAGCGCTTTGAGTGCTTCATTTACGGCCGCGAACTGTGCAACGCATTCTCCGAGCTGAACGACCCGATCGACCAGAAGGAGCGTTTCGAGCGTCAGGTTGCTCTGCGCGCCGCAGGCGACGAGGAAGCCGGCATGATGGACGAGGACTTCATCAATGCGCTGGAATACGGTATGCCTCCCACGGGCGGCATGGGCATGGGCATCGACCGTCTGGTCATGTTCCTGACCGACGCTGCATCCATTCGTGATGTGCTGCTGTTCCCGACAATGAAGCCGCTGGACTAACAAAAGTCACGGTATATCTAAGGATTTCGGCTTTCGGGAAGCCCTGAAAAACTGAATTTATCTCACTTTTATCTCACTTCAGATGAGTTTGAGTGAAACAGCAAAGGGACGGTTTGAGCACCGTCCCTTTTTCATGCGTTGATTCAGTTGTCAGGAAATCATAATCTTATCGTTCAGTTCTGTAAAGGCTTCTTTCTTTTTGGCTTCCTGAATTTCGTTGTAAATGTTCATCGTGGTTTGAACGTCAGAGTGTCCCATGATTGACATAATCAGTTTGATGTTGTTTTCCACTTCACACAGGCGCGTACAGAATGTGTGTCTGAGGTTGTGAACGGAAAAGTGTCTGATAACCACAGGGGAACGGCGTTCTTTCTTTGCCTGTTCTGCTTCCTTGGTGTTGGCTTCCGTATAGATACGAACGATAGCCCTGTTTATATCATGGGGAAGAAGAACGTTTCCATAGCGATTGATGAACACGAAGTCGGTATAACCATCGACTTCTAATTCACAGTACGAACCAAGTTGCATCTGCTGTTTCTTCAGTTTAAGTAGGGCTTCACGCACGTTCTTGAACAGAGGGATAGTTCTGCAACCTGCATCGGTCTTTGGGGTGCTGATTGAAAGAACCATGCTTCCTTTTCCATCGGGTCTGTATGAAGTATTGTGGTTGATGGAAATTGTGTTCTTGATGAAATCAATATCCGTCCAGCGGATACCGATTACTTCACCGATACGGCAACCAGTACCAACGATGAAAGTAAACAAGGGCAACCAATGATTGTATACCTTGGATTCTTTCAGGAAGTCCATGAACAACCGCTGTTCATCAATAGTCAGTGCATGACGTTGTTCTGATTTCGTGTGTCCTTTCTTCAGTTCAGCACATATGCCGTCAGTAGGATTATTTCTGATAATGCCATCCCTGACAGCCAATGTGAATGTAGGGTGTAACAGGGTGTGGATATTATCAAGGGTGTTGATTTTCATACCATCTTTCAAAAGCCCGTTGTAGAACGATTTTATATCGGAATACTTGAAAGATTTGATTTTACGAGTTCCAATGACTTCTCTAATGAAATGGTCGTAGTTGTAAATGTAGTTTACTCTGGTACTTTCTTTCAGATGGGTTTTCAAACCGATGTACTTATCGAACATATCGTTCAGAGTGATGTTAGAAGCCAAAACGGAATCAATACCTTCTTCAAGGTCTTTTTCGATTTCCTTTTCCATTTGCCGTAAGCTGATGCAATCCCGCTTGCCTTGGGGAACTTTATCCGTAGAAACCAGTTTCCAAGAGAAGATAGTTCGGCGTGTACCTGTTTTATCGGTATACTGAAAACGGTATCTTCCGTCAGATGCTAAAGATTCGCCGTTCTTCAGGTTACGCCCTTTCTTGTCTTTGCGCTTATCTGCCATTGCTGAACACCGTCCTTTACTGGTTGTCAATACGGCGTCCTTTGTAAACGAGGTTTACAAGCTGGAAGTTGTTCTGACACATACACGGCTTGTAATCAAACTCGTAAATGAAATCTTTAACATTGGTGTACACGCAGTCAAGCAAATTCATACATTCCTTAACGTTGTTGTAATCAATCCAGTAATCAGGCTCAAACGAACGCAGGAAGTTCTTCATGTGTTCTTCATACTCACCCTTGAAAGCATAGGATTCCAGCAGGATAATACAACCCGAATACTTACCAGCAACAACACGAAGTGTCACAGAGAAATGAATATCATCAAGGGGAAATAATTCGATGTTTTCAACTGCTACAAGGTACTTGCCAGCGGGGATATAGGACAACGGGTGTGACGGGCAATCCTCTAAGACATATCTTTTGATTCGTAGGTTAAAGTTTTGTTCATGTTAATAAATTCCTTTCTGTTGTATTTAGAAGGGAATCTTGATATAATAACTATTGCTGGGTAGGATTATATCAGGATTTACTTCTTGGTTGTTCCTTCCTCTGAAAGTCACTGATTGCCGTCAGTGGCTTTCTTTTTTTTGCCTTAGTAGACATCGTAAGAATCAATAATTTCTCGAAGTGCTTCTTCGGTGCGTTCATTGAATTTTTCAAACATAGGAAGCGCATGGGGATTTTCTTCATATTCCTTGAGAAAATCGGGATAAAGTTTGATATATTCATCAAGTTTACGCACTTCATAAGGGTCTGAAGTATCAAGGTGAAGTTCCTTTTCGGCTAAAGTATAAACCGCTTTTATGATAGGAGAGTGGGCTTTGTAATCTTGAAGTTCCTCTTGATATTCGCTATTGTATTTATCCCAGTAATTTTGATAGTCGGTTTCGCCAAGGATATATTGTGGATAAACCTTGTAAAAGTCAGATAGAATCTTCAAATTCGCTTCATCGGGTATACGATACCCGTTTTCATACTGTTTGATTGTAGATACTGAAAAATTGATTCTCTGTGCAACCTCTTTTTGGGTTAGTCCTTTCTCCTTTCGTAGTTGTTTTAATCGTTCTTTAACGATTTCGGGATTGTGGATTCTTTTTGTCATTAAAACCACCTTTCTAAAAATAACTTTTTTGATTCTTGCGAGTTACGGTATAGTAACCTTACAATGTTATTGTAACAACAACAGTTTGAATTGTCAATCACAAAATAGGAAGGAAGATGATACAATGGAAAAATTAAAGACACTGATTAGAATGAAGAATATTCCAAAGTGGAAAATTGCTGATGTTATCGGTGTTTCTGAAATGACTATTTACCGTTGGTTGCGGAAATACGATGCAGAACATTATCAGAAGATTATGAACGCAATCAAACAGATTGAGGGTGAAAACGATGCGTAAAACGACTAAGACGAATGAAACACTTCCGTTCGGAAAGTCTGCTGTTGATACTAACGAACTTCAGCAGATGCTTTCTTGCGGACGGGTAACGGCTGTTCAGATTGGTACGAACGCCAGTGCAAGAATCCAGCTTGGTAAGCGGGTTCTGTGGAATGTACGGCGGGTAAATGCTTATCTGGATAGCATCAGTGAGTAAGGACGGTGGAATAGTTGGATTGGAAAACTGAAGTATTTCGGTACTTCCTCGAATCAAAAATGAAAAAGGACGGTACTACACAGCCAAAGTATGCAACGCATGGTGCAGGTTGTCGCCCGCTCGACTGGGAAAACGCTTTGAAGAAATCTCTGTTTTCTGGGATTCTGAATGACGGGTTTGTTGACATTAGTTTTGATAGCTCTGAACAGTCAACGAAGATAAAGCAGATGATTGAATATAATCATTGGAACTGCTTGATTCTCGAAAATCCCACAAACGGACACGTTCATACGATCTGGAAGAAGTCGGGGAACTGGAACTGTAAGGACGGTAAAAACAAGAAAACCGCTGTTGGGTTGGTTGCTGATGTGCATAGCGGTTATACATTTATCAGATTACGCGAACCGTCACATGAGCGTTTTCCTATAAATAACCCTGCAAGCATTGATGAAGTTCCCGATGAATTGTTATTGGTTAAGACAAACAAGAATCTTTGGAATTTAGGTGAAGGTGATGGGAGAAATACGGAATTGTATAGCTATATTCCGGTTCTTCAGTCCCAGTTACATTTGACCAATGACAGGTGCAAAGATGTTCTTGAAAGCATCAATAATTTTGTATTCAAAGAACCGTTACCAGATGAAGAACTGAATACAATCATGCGAGACGAATCGTTCTCCAAGTGTGAAGTACACTCGATGGAGTGTATCAGCGCATCGGAGTTAATGAAGATGGATTTACCGCCTGTATATTTCGTGGTGAAAGATTTTCTTCCCATGGGATTATCTGTTATTGCAAGCCCGCCTAAGTTCGGCAAATCGTTTTTCAGCTTACAGCTTTGTTTAGCTGTTGCAAGCGGGAGTAAGTTTCTTGGATTTGATACCAACAAAAGCGGTGTGTTATATCTTGCTTTGGAAGATAGCCTGAACCGATTGAAAGAAAGATTGAAGTTACTGAATCAGGGAAAATCGACACCAGAAGATTTCCTGCTGACAACCGATTCTGCTTCAATCGGAACGGGGCTGATTGAACAGCTTCAATCAACCATTACTAAGTATCCTTCAATCAAACTGATTATTATTGACACCTTTCAAAAGGTGCGTGATGGTGGAAAATCGAACGAAGGTGCATACAGTGCAGATTATCGTGAAGCGGGTGCAATCAAGAAATTTGCGGATAGGCATGGAATTGCTGTTTTACTGGTACACCATACAAGGAAGATGAAAGATTCTGATGACCCGTTCGCCAATATCAGCGGTACGCATGGTTTAACGGGTGCAATGGATACCATGATTGTACTTACCAAGGACAACCGTTCAGAGGATTTAACGCATTTACATATCACTGGTAGAGATGTTCAGATGAACGAGTACGGGCTTCATAAGGATAAAAACACAGGTCTTTGGATTCGATATGAAGAAAGTATTGAACAGTTGACAGCAAAAGGAATAATGGATACATTGATTTGGCAATACACCAGTAGCCCTATTAGAAAAACTATTCTGCATTTGACAAAGGATACGGGTAAATGGTCGGGACGTTGTAATGGACTGAAAGATGCTTCACAGGAAATCAATGATCCGATAACCAAATCACCACAAGAGCTTGCAAAAGTTTTGACCGAGTTTGAACCTGCTATGCGACAGGTGGATAACATTAAGCATTGGGTTGTCAAGAACGGTTCAGGTTCAAAAACACATAAATTTGAAAAATGTTCTTAATATGAATTAGCCGTTGATTTATGTTGATGCCGTTGATGAATGGGATTCACAATATCAATAATAATCAACAGTATCAACGTAAATCAACGGCATCAATGGTTATAGAGAAAGGGGTGAGAATATTCAGAGAGTAGAAACCTTTGAAGAACTGAAGAACGTCACTGCTATTGCTTGGGTAATCCGAGAGGGTGTAGAAGGTGATGCGATGTTTGCACCTGACCTTGTGGCGGTTCGATTTGAAGATGATGCAGGGCAATATTGGGAGATTATAATTTCTTCATGTTTTCAGCATACCGAAGAACAGTATAACAGAGAACGTGCGAAAGCAGTAGAACGACTAAATGAAATCTTTCATTCCTTGGGATTACTGGAAGGTCAGTGGGTAGACAAGGATATTTCTTTGAATGAAGCTATGGTTATATGCCGAAAGGCTTTTCTGTAAATGTCAATGAATTACTTTACCATTGATACCGAATTTGTTTACCACTATTGACAATGAAATAGTTTACCATTACGTCAATCATTGCGGCTACCATAGTCTGATTTTCAAACATAGTGAGCCATTCCGAGAAAGCAAGGTTGGTGGATACAATAATGCTTTTTCGTTCACTGCGGTCGGCAATGACCTTAAATAGGAGTTCCGATTGATGCCGATTGAAAGTGAGATAACTCATTTCATCGATAATCAGCAGGTCGCAGTTGGCAATCTGTTTCTCTAGCTTCAACAGCCGGCGGCCATCCAGCGCCTCTATCAGTTCGTTGGAGAGATTTGCGGCTGTATAGAATTTTACGTTTAGTCCCTGCATGCAGGCCTTGAGGCCCAAAGCAATAGACAAATGAGTCTTCCCGGTACCGGGATTACCAATTAAAACGATATTCTGCTTGTTTTGGATAAAGTTGCAGCTGGCCAGTTGATGGATTTGAGCCTCAGATACGTGCTCCAGATAGGAAAAATCAAACTCCTCCAGTGTTTTAGTATATGGAAAGCGTGCGGAACGAATTTTTCGTTTGCGATTGCTTTCCTGACGATTTTCAAGCTCTACACGCATAAGAGACACCAGAAAATCATCAAAACCTTTATCCCCATCCAACTGTCGAATCACTTCCTCATACTGGTTGAAAGTGGGGACTCTCAGCTGCTTGGCATACATGGAAATGAGCTGTCGGTTTAATTCATTCATCTAACTGCCACCCCGCATTTCTCGTCATAGTAGGCTAAATTAGTTGGGGTGATATGAACTTCACTTGGAAAACTAATTGCTGTAATTTTTTCGGGTTCTTCCAGATAACTCCGAATAATATCCACAGTAGGTGTAATTCCAGCTGGAATACGGCCCTTTGCAAAGAGTACTCGATTTTCTCCGTAGTCAACACACATCCTCAAGAGACGTACCATATCCTTATTCCCGCCAGGTAATTGCTTTCCTAGTTCAAGGATTTCTTTTTTTATGGTCTGCCGGACCGGTTTTGCCTGAAATACACTGCGAGGCTTCCGCTCCAAAAGACCGATATAATGTTCCAGCTTGTAGGCTGTCTTTCCCTGCCCAGAAAGGCGTTCATATGTAACAATCGTATCTGCATCGCAGATAATGACCACTCTGTTGGCGTATCCCTTGACTGTGACAGATTTCCGTAGAAAACGAACGGGTACAGAATATTCATTCCGGTCAAAACGGACGGTAGAATAGTCACCAACTGTTGGAACAGAAACTCGGGCAGTATCGTAGCGATATGGAGCAATTGGATGCAGATATATCTTTTCTGTCAAGTACATATCACAGACAGACTGAGAACGGCCCTGCACCTTATGGCTGCTGCGGTACTGCAAACATCTCTCCAAAAGCTGCTCGTTCAAACTTTCCATAGATTCAACTCGAGGTACCGGAACCAGAAAATTGTTTCGGCTATATCCTACCAGATTTTCAACCAGACCCTTTTCATTGCCGCTGGCTATATTGCAGAAGTCAGTGGCAAACACATAATGAGCTGAAAACATACGATAATAATCCTGCGCTACGGCATGGAGGCCAAAGCCTTCCTTGACGCCTACTTTTCCATTATCGAAAATAAGACGTCTTGGAACACCGCCAAAATGGTCGAACATCCGCTGCTGAGCCTCCAGAAAGCTCTCTGCGTTTTGATTCAGGCAGGCCATGACAAAGATGTCGCAGCTGTAGCAGAGCCGGCCGCAGAATATCTGGACCACTTTCCGTTCGCCACGCAGATAGATCGTAGCTTCACCCCAATCGATCTGAATAGCATCGCCGGGATCATATTCCAGAGGCATATCTGCCTGCGCCGGAATGTACTGAGCCTTCATGACATGGACAACACGGCGCACAGCAGAGTACGATCCGGTGAATGACAATTCAGAGACCAGGCGGTCATAGATTCGTTTAGCGGTATGCGTTTGCTTTTTTAATCCTTCTTCCTTGTCGTTCTCCAGACATATGCGAATAAATTTCTCGATTTCGGGCGTGATCACGCTCGGCGCACGCAGATAATCCTTACGAACTCCTGGCATAGTTGTTCCTTCACAGTACTTCTTGACGGTTTGTCTGGATATGCCAAGTCGTTTAGCGATTGACCTTATTGATTCACCGGAAACATATGCTTCCCGGATTTGTGAGTAGAGTGACATCCCCACTACCATACCTTTCTCTCCTTGCATATAGAGTTGTCTCTATTTTACAAGGAACATGATGTTGATGGTAAACTTTTTCGTTGTC
>PPYF01275226.1_pt1 | contig 10371 bp, 10 predicted proteins | sample 1559871 | NCBI WGS metagenome assembly PPYF01 (sample SAMN08240021, study PRJNA423297) | Human gut metagenome, whole genome shotgun sequencing project.
GCATCCCTCTCGGCTGTCAGTTTCACGTTGGAATAGACTGTTTGAGTGCCCCGCACCACGTATAGGCCGCAGGCCCCGCTTTCGGAAAACTAGGTTTGGCAGCCATTCTCCACAGTACGGGTGGTTTTGCGAACAGCCGACGTATATCCAGCTTTTCAGATAAGCTGCGTTTTCAGTGCGTATATGTTCGGCTATCCCGAAAAACATTCCTGCCAGGGCTGCGGCGAACTCGGCCGTTAATTCCTCCTTGCCGTATTCCTCTGATCCGAACGGGTGCGCAAGATCCCGGTTCAATCGGGTGGGGTGTCCCGTGGAATGTCCCATTTCATGCAGAAGCGTTTCGTAAAAGCTCTGCATATCGACGAACTGCGAGCGAAGCGGCACTACGATATAATCGGCTAAAGGAGAATAGAAAGCCCTGTCGCCTTGCTGCTCCCGTATCGGGCAAAACCAGCTTTTCGCCTCCAGCATGGCGTCTATTTCGGGCTGCTCTGCCTGTCCCCCTCTGAACTTCTCCCTTAACGCTTCCCATTCTTCCGGCCTCACGTCCGAAAAATTGGTCTGATCCAAGTTAAAGACCGAGTAATATTTATAGGTCGGTATAACGTTGTATTCCTGTTGCTGCTCCCGGCTTAACGCCTTGTATTCCTCAAAGGTTATTTTCTTGCGTGTTTCCTTGTGGTACACGTAGAAAAGGAAGTAATAGACCGGAAACGATTTCGATCCTTTCAGCACGGAGATCCCGGCCTCTTTCGCCTGGTTGAATGTCATAAATACGGGTGTCTGGTACTGGAATTTCTCGCAAAGGAAAAGGAGTAAAAAGGCGTTGCCTCCGGTGTACCTGCGTCCTGTGAGGTTCTGCGGAAAGAAATTGCGTGTATTCGCCGCAATGGTGATCCAGGGCTTTTGCCAATTGTCCTCTACTTGCTGGATCTTCTCGATCATTTATGTCTGACATCAAATTTGCAAACTGTTGCGCTGCCTTGTCGAAATAATCAGTTTTCATAACTACGTCCCCCGTTCTTTATCCTGGTGGGTGAGCCAGTTCTAAAGGTTGTTATCTCTTTTTCTATACCTCTAAGATAGCACTTTTATTTGAGAGATGCAAGTATTTAAACAACGTTTAACTAACTATTTATAAGATAATTATATGCAAAAGTAGTATTTTAGTATATACTAAATTTAGTATTTACTACCTGATTTTTTCCGATAGTAAACTCCCCACCTCGCACCCTCCCCCACCAAACCTTGCGGATGCCTAAGATTCCGATGTTTTTGTATCAAGACAACCTCATTTTGGTTTTTCGGGGCTGTCGGTGTGGTCGTCTTGCGTTTACCTTGAGTTCCGAGAGGTTTTTGTATGAGAACACCCCAAACGTTTTTTTCCATAGCACAAGTTTTTTCGGAAAAATACTACCTGGCTTTAGCCAGGCTGGAGATTTTTTCTAAAAGCCGCTTGCGGCTCAACTTGGGATATGGAAAAAGCCGTTTGACCTTTGCAGACAAAACCCCCGGTCAAGGTAAACGCAAGGCGGCCACGCCGGAAAAACTAAAATACCTCTCTCCCCTGAAAGGGGGGTTAAAACCGGGTTCGACAATCGGCTACCGGAGTTCCCGACAAGGAATGTTCCTTGCCCCGCCGACGAGTGCCTGCGCTCATCAGCCGGGCAAGGATCATTCCGGGTACTCCTTTCCGGATTGTGCCGATCAGTGAAAAGTCAGGCGCTTTTATCCGGCTGGCTTCACCGAACGAATCTATCCGGAAATAGCCTACCTTAGCCGGGTGGGTGGGGGGGGTGTATTTATGCGTTAGGGATTGCAGTGGAAAGCCCACAGCCTTCAGGCGAGGACTTGGAGGCGGAAAGCCCGACCGTTTACGGGAACGCCCAAATCCTCCAAAAGAAAAGCGTACTAATACACTAAAATACTAAAAGTAGTAAATACCCTTAATTCCGCAACACTATTACAAATTAAACTTTTAAAGTACCTGAGCAACAAAAAGTTGCCCATGATTTTGCCATGTCAGAATTTTTACTTATCCTAGTGTTGCAAAAAAACAAGCAAAACTCTGATATGACATGGTGAAGATACAAATTAAACGAGATATACTCCCTATATTTGCGTAGTAATCCCCTGTTGTCCCTGTCGCAAGACAAACTCCAGGGTTTTGTTTTTATATACTCCCCCCCTATACGGTAGCCGTTATGTTCCTGATCCTTCTAAACATGATTATCGCAGTACGAAAATAATGCCCCACATGATCGTAATCATGGCAAACCCGTTTATCCAGATAATAAACATCTATTTCCTGGTTTTCTTCATCCTCCGCGATCCGGCAAAGGCAGAACGGGATCTGCTCCAGTTTATCCCATTCGATATATTCCGTTGATTTCATATTGTCATTATTATAAATATCATTACTTGACCAATGATGCGATTACTTTCGTAAACTCCGAAATATCCCCCTCCACGCTGGCCTTTTCCAACGCTTTCATATATTCTTTTCTACGCTCCACCGGAACAACCGTCCAGTTATAGCCTCCAGACGCAAGCATGGCGTTCAAGACGAACCGTCCCATTCTCCCGTTCCCGTCCATATAGGGGTGAATATACACGAAAAAGAAGTGTCCCAAGACAGCCCTTACCGCCGGGTGCGGCTCATTCTTCAAGAGATCGAAAAGGACGGGCATAGCGTCCCTGACCGCTTTCGGGTTCAACGGGATATGTTGCGATCCCCGTATATAGACCTGCCCGGTACGATAACCCACAAGATCCTCCCTTTGCAAGATCCCCACCGTAACGAACGGCATCCACATCTGCATATACCAGACCGGATGATCCGCCCTTACCGCTTCCCCTGCGTTCTTTCCTTTCAGTATATCGGCGATCGTCCCCCTGACAGCCTGGAACGCCTGGTAATACCCACGTGCCACCAGTGCGTTTTTATGCTCCTTATCTTCTTCCTCCGGCTTCCAGTTCCCGACACGCACTTTCTCGATCAGTTCCGGGGAAACCCTATATCCCTCGATCGAGAGAGAATGATAAGCGTCCTCCGAATACTTTTCATCGACGGATCTCAAATACCCCTCCACGTCATCAATCTTTCCAGGGGCTTCGGGAAACAGTTCTACAACCTTATCCCTCATGTTCTCCCACATCAGGCGCAAGCGTGTGACGTAAGGCGACACCTCATAAACAAGGGGCGTTCGTGGCTGATCCTCGAACGGATCTTCTTCTCTCACGTCATACCCGAACCCCCGCATCGTGGAAACGATGCTGTCGGCGATTTCGCTGTTCCCGATGTTCCGGAACGCCCCGGCTATTCTTCCGGCACGAAGCGAAGCCCCGTTTTTCGTCAGTACCTTTAATATATCGGCAGCGTCCCGTATCATGGCCAGGCAGGTGCGGGCTGCGATCTTCTCCACCTGGAAATATCTCGGCGTGGTATATACCAGGGCTTCGGCAAGCGGATAGAGATTAAGGCCGTATTCCGGCTCTTTATATACCTGATCCGGGATCTCGCTTTGAAACACCAAAAGCGAGGTATCATACATCAGCTTTTGCGTGTTGTTATGGCCTTTCGGCGATTTGATAACCACCTGTACGGGCACGGTCGTTTTCCCCGAATACAGATCCAACGACTGGTCGGCCGTCAAACACCACCGTTCCCCCAGCCGGACGGCCGCATATTTCGCAATAAAATACCAGAATGAGGTGTACCAGACCGTCGTATCCCCCTCTGTTCCCGGCCTGGCCGCAATATACCAGCCTTTCATTACTTCCTGCAACCAGCCGTTATCCAACAGCCGGGTTAAATGCGTCCTCCCTATCTCGGCCGTCCCTTGCAGGACGACACAGCGGTCTTTCTCCTGGAGCTTTCTTAATTCCTCCAGTGAAGCCGCCATTTTCTCCGCCATTGTTGCCATAACCGTTTTTATTTAGATTCTGATTATTTTCGTGCAAATACTCGTTTTTAGGCACGCGCAAATACTCGTTTTTAATTACGTGCATTTACTCGTATTTGTTGCAAAAATACAATATTTGTTCCGATAATCAGCTATTAATGAAGTCTTTTTTTACTTGTTGTATCGTCGAAACGGCCTTTCCCGTGAGCTTCGCCACGTTCCGGATCGAGTAGCCTTTCTTCAACAAGGCGATCGCCTCCCGGTATTCCTCTTTCCTCTGTTCGGCCGTTTTCCGGCTTCCCGGCTTCCGTCCCAGCCTGCCCCCTTTCTGGATGTACAACTCCCGTCCGCTATTAAGGCGGTCAATGATCCCCTGGCGTTCGATTGCGGCCAGTTCCCCCAATAGGGTAGTAATCAGAGAGGACAAGGGGTTTACCGTCTTGTCCGGCCGTAATGTTTCCAGGTTCAAGTTTTGGATATACACGCATATTTTATGCGTGTGCAGCGTATCGAGTGCCTTTAGTATCTCCAGGGTGGAACGCCCCAGGCGTGAGATATCACAGCCGCCGGAATATCCAGCTTTGAGAAAGCGAACATCTTTTTCCCCAGATCCTTTAACGAGGCTCCGATATGGTACACGTCCGTTTCATCAACGATCAGGAAACGGTCGTGACTGTCCCGGTACGTCCTGATGTCGATAGGTGGGTACTGGCTGTTATGCCTGTCAAGATCAAGTTGGAGTTGCTGCGTGATACGCTGTGTGTAAATGGTGGCCGAGACACCGACGCTGCGTTTACTCAACATGAGCAAGACCGTTTCGTCCACATAGTTGTCGATAAGCACGATCGAACGCCTGGCCGACTTTACCAGATCGGTGGCGAACTTGTACGCATCGAAAATCTGGCCGTTATAAAAAATGCCTTCGACCGGGGGCAAGGCAGTACGCACGAAAAAATCTATCTTCTCGGTATGTTGAGCGACAGTCCTTTCAAGTTCTGACAAACGTTTATTAATGGAATACCCCTTTAAAAGATAATCCTTTAATACACTATTCGCCCATTTCCTAAAAAGGGTTGCGTTCTTGCTATTAACCCGATATCCTATTGACAGAATCGCATCAAGATTATAATATTTAGTAGTATATCTCTGTTTGCCGTCATTACCCATATGTTCCAAAATGGAACATGTGCTATCTATATCAAGTTCGCCGCTTTTGTAAATGTTGTTCAAATGTTTGGTAATAGCTGGCCTTTTAGTCCCGAACAAGTCGGCTATTTGTTCTTGTGTCAGCCAAACGGTTTCATCTTCCAACCTCACTTCCAACTTGACCGCTTCATCCGGCTGGTATAATATGATTTCTCCCTGTTCCATTGCTTACTTACCTTTTCTTAATTCATCAAGCCTCTGCATCGCACCGCTGAACTTCTCACCAAACATCATATCATCGGGCAAAACAAACCAGGTGGGAATACCTCTCGACTGTGGATTACCTATACATTCATCTTGCCCGTTCTGTTTGCGGTAATCGTCCCATTCACTATAAGCGATGTTCCAACGAATACCTAATTTATAGGTATTTTCCCATTTAATAATAGCCAGTGAATAGGCCGGATCATCTTTGCCGTCATAAATCACTTCTACAACTTCAACCACCCCTTTAGGGGAATTTATAAACTTCGGATTTTTATACGAATAAGTGCTCATGTCTTTTATTTTTTATTTATAGCACACAAAGATACTCAAAAACAAATATATACATATATACATACGTATGATTAACGTATAAAAACATTTATGGTTATTCTAATCTTTGATTAATTCCGGTACAGAAACGAAACGTACCGAAAGGTGGAAACCGGATTTATTTCGGTACGCTTCCCCGATCGGCACAAAAAACACGCAAAAAACGAAAAATACTACTTTTAGTATTTTAGTATATTAGTATTTTAACTATATTTGCGGACATGACAACCATTTAAAAAACTGAATTTATGAGCAAAGCAAAAGTAATCTCCGTATTGAATCACAAGGGGGGAGTAGGAAAGACCACAACCACGATCAACCTGGGCGGTGCGTTACGTCAAAAAGGGTACAAGGTTCTTTTGATCGACCTTGACGGGCAGGCCAACCTGACCGAATCGCTGGGCTTCTCTGCGGAGCTTCCCCAAACGATCTACGGTGCGATGAAAGGCGAATACGACCTGCCGATCTACGAGCATAAGGACGGCCTTAGCGTCGTTCCCTCCTGCCTGGATCTCTCGGCCGTTGAAACGGAGTTAATCAACGAGGCCGGACGGGAGCTTATCTTAGCCCACCTTATCAAAGGCCAAAAGGAGAAATTCGATTATATCCTGATCGACTGTCCCCCCTCGCTGTCGCTGCTCACGCTTAACGCACTGACGGCCTCGGATCGGTTGATTATCCCGGTTCAGGCTCAATTCCTGGCAATGCGTGGAATGGCTAAACTTATGCAGGTAGTCCACAAGGTGCAGCAACGTTTGAACTCGGATCTTTCGATAGCCGGGGTTCTGATAACCCAGTACGACGGAAGAAAGAACCTGAACAAGAGCGTTTCGGAACTGGTACAGGAAACATTCCAGGGCAAAGTGTTCAGCACCCATATACGCAACGCCATTACGCTGGCCGAAGCCCCGACACAAGGGCAGGATATTTTTCACTATGCCCCAAAATCTGCCGGGGCAGAGGACTACGAGAAGGTATGTAACGAACTGCTAACAGAAATAAAGTAACCATATGGCAAAGAAGAACGATTTAAAAAACAGTATGTCGGCCGGGCTGACCGGGGGATTAGACAGCCTGATCCAATCCACGGCCGGGCAAAAAGAGGCTCAAAAGCCGAAGAAAGCGAAAACCGTGCATTGTAATTTTGTCATGGACGAAACCTATCACCAGAACTTAAAGCTGATCGCGATCCGCAAAGGCGATTCGCTAAAATCGGTATTGCAAGAGGCTATATCTGACTACTTGGATAAAAACAGTTCCCTGCTATAACAGCGTATCGGGAATATACAGGAAACAGTCCAAGCAGTCAGCGTCTGTGGTATATTCAGCATAGGAGTATTTGTGGAAATATCGGTAGCTGCGGTATTACTATTGACCGTGATATTTGCGTTTTTCACTACGGTAAATGCGTGTGGAAATGCTAAATCAGACGAACTCCAACTTCCCGTTTCTTCGGCTGTCGCAGGCAATGTGAAGGCGCCGGCAAATTTGAAATTATGAATCTTGATCATGTCGATGTCCACCTGCATGTTATCGTATTGGGTCTTTGCTTTGAATACGACCTGTGACAGAATATGCTTGAAGTTAAATTTCACTACTCCGTTGTTCATGTCTTTTGTCTGGTCTTTGGCCATGGCATACATCACGTCGTAGTTTGCATGAGTACCGGCTCCATACTCATCAATGCAGGTATAACTTATCTTTTGGACAGTCCCGGAGGCTTCCCACATATAAAACGTCAACATGTCGTCACTAACCGTTCCGGGATTGAACGCGTAAAAGTCCAAAGCCTCGGAAGGCCAATAACGAAGGTCGTTCGCATCGTCATAATCCCACTTACCATCTTTGTACACGATCTTCACTCCGTCATGTTCAAAATCCGTGTCGACCTTTCCCATGAAGGCAGTACCATCCGCCGTAAAAGCGAACACGTCGAAATCGGTGCTCGTCAAGTTGGAGGGGGTAGTAGGGGTAGCCCTCGTTTCCGCCGCATTACTTAACACGTTAAAACCAATCGCATTCCGCGAGGAGGTTTCCACATTCGCAATCTCCTCGTCTGAGCAACCCATGAGTAGCGCTCCAAAGATTGCCCAAAGCATTACTGTACTTTTTTTCATAAATAAAAACAAATCAAATTGATACATATAATTAATAAACTCAATTACTTAATAGTTGACATAGCGTTTACCCGGCATCCAATCCGCACTGAAAACTCAAATATCCGTTTACAACACTATATCCACATTCACATCATCCCAATCATCAACGTCCACATCAAATCCCGGACCGCCATTTCCCGGCTCGGATGGTACCTCATAATCAAAATTCAACACCAGATGCACATCACCGATATGCCCCGCTACCGGGACATCATGCACTTGGTCGCTCACGTCCTGTTCCAATACAGACATGCTGCCGGAACGGTTCTTGAGATACAGCCGGAAAACATTGGGCTCTCCTTCAAGTGCGGAATGTCCAAACGTATAGAATCCGCCTATAATCTGATTCCGTGAAACCATTCCATCAAAGAGCAGGCTCTCCGAAAGATCGGCGGGCAAACTGTCGCCGGACATGTTAAGCGAGCCGGACATGCCGGAAAGAGCGGCCCGCAAATCCGCCACCCTATCCAGTCCCCGAAGACCGTTCACCTCATACGTGTAGTGACATACCATGTTTACGGGAGTTAGCCGTACTATCTCCGCGCTTCCTCCCGGAATGTCCTTGAGGATAACTCCGTCTATATGGTCGCCACACAGCCAGGGTGGGGTGACAGCCATTGTCCGGTTATCCGGTGACTGAACATCACGCGTATCGGCAGTAAAAAGCGTGTAACTGCCGTTTTCTTTCCAAACCATCCCGTCGGTATCGTAGTTGAAGCAAATTACCCGGTAATCATTCTCGGGGAGCTCCACTTCCCCATCCTCTCCTCCGGGGAAATCAAATATCCACGTGTTGCTTTCATCATCGGTCGGATAAAATACGACCCTCATGCCTTCAGGCTTGTCATGATTGGAAATCTTGGTCCAGTCGAATACTACCCGCACCGTGGCAAAGTGCGGATGATCGTAACATAAATCCTTATGCTCACAAGCCGTCAGTCCCATCCATAAAAATATGAACACCAGACTAAAGCGTATCAGTATCACTGCCTGCCTCCTTTCTTCCGGCTATAATTCCCCCGCCCGATCAACCACACCAAAGAGATACCCGCCTTGGTCGGGCCGAACCAGCGGCGTTTTTTAGTGGTCTGCCATACATAGTGACCGTCCAAAGGGATGTACTCCTTGTACAATCCTCCAAGGTAGCCGATTCCCAACGTGAAATCCACATTGAACCGATGTCCCACAGGTAACGAGTAGCCGTAAGCCACGCCTCCCCCGTAACTCCATTTATCCCCCAAGTAACCTTTCCCACCCAATTCGAAATCATAGGTGACGATCTGCCCGTACAATCCGACATGATGCCCGGAAAACGGTTTTTCCACCGCTCTCCGACCGAACCAGCGGCGCAACTCCACATCTCCCCCATAGATACGCCAATAATTATGCTTCCGATCACTTTTCCACCAGGCATACATCCAATTCCCGGCCACAGACCAGTTCTTCCCCAAACAGAACTCAACCCCGATGTCAGGTATCAAAACAGCGTCATAAAGCAAGTTTGTTTTCACCGCCATGCAAAACGGCCGTTTCTTTACCGGAGCTATGACGGTAACGGTATCACGGATGCACAACGTATCACGTGTATGTATATATACCGTATCTCTGACGGGATTTATCGGATCACTATCATAGCATATTTTCACCATCGACGAACGAAGTTTCGGAAAATGGAATTTATACAAATATGAGTATGGCCTCCCCCCTTTCAGTCTTTTCAGTTCTCCCCTCAAATAAGGGCTGTCCTGGTTTTCCAAACGGACGATCTTCTCCAACAAACGAAGGACATCCTCCCTCTCCGGAACATTCACATCCGCTCTCACCATCGTTATAAGTCCGTTCCAATCACTTCCCGAAAAATGAAAATCCTTCTCCAATACCGGAATCTTTATATAAGGTGATATATACCGCCACAAAACCTCTGCTCGTTTTTCAGACAGCCTTCCATTCAATAGCTCCCCTCCTTCCGGGGAAGCTCCTCCTATTATTTGAATTTTCCTGATAAGACGGACGGAGTCGTTCAATGCGGAACAGATTTTAGCAAACCGCTCCATCTCGTTCCCATTGTCAAGTAAACATGTATCTATATTTACCTTTCCTTGATGAAAATAGATCCTTACCGAATCACGCTTCTCCTGAGCGGATATTTCTCCGCTTATACTCAACACGAGCACGAACAATACACATACAACCACACAACAGCTACAACACTTACCACAGCAGCCAATCACACTTACACAACAATTAAAAGCACTTAACATCATAAAGAAAAGTACTTAAACATACAAAAAAAAAAAAAACAGTTATTTTTGCAGGAAACATTATACTTAATAACACTTAAAACAATAAAATACATGAAATTCAGCACAAAAGCCGCTACTTTTCTAAGTTCAATAAAAACTCAAACTTACGACAAAAAAGAAAGCGAAATGATAATAACGTATCAACAAAAACGTGTCTTTCATCTATCCCTGCTCATGCTGGCCTTATGCGCACCCATATACATATATTCAGTTCCATTTCCCAATGAACAGTTTTATTATATTAACAGCGTATTATTCCTG
>PPYF01612842.1_pt1 | contig 10371 bp, 9 predicted proteins | sample 1559871 | NCBI WGS metagenome assembly PPYF01 (sample SAMN08240021, study PRJNA423297) | Human gut metagenome, whole genome shotgun sequencing project.
CCGGGAACTCCAGCAGGGCGTTTTCCAGCGCGCGCAGGGTTTCGATATCCAGGTCGTTGGTTGGTTCATCGAGCAGCAGGACGTTACCGCCGACCTGCAGCAGTTTCGCCAGGTGCAGACGACCACGTTCACCGCCGGACAGCTCGCCAACGCGTTTACCTTGGTCGACGCCTTTGAAGTTAAAGCGGCCCACGTAGGCGCGGCTCGGCATCTCGGTGTTGCCGATCTTCATGATATCCAGGCCGCCAGACACTTCTTCCCACACGGTCTTACTGTTGTCCATCGCGTCGCGGAACTGATCGACGGAAGCCAGCTTAACGGTTTCACCCAGGGTGATGGTGCCGGAATCAGGCTGTTCCTGGCCGGACATCATGCGGAAGAGGGTGGATTTACCCGCGCCGTTCGGACCGATGATGCCGACGATAGCGCCTTTCGGTACCGAGAAGCTCAGATCGTCAATCAGAACGCGGTCGCCGTAAGATTTGCGCAGATGGCTGACTTCCAGAACTTTATCGCCCAGACGCGGGCCTGGCGGAATGAACAGTTCGTTAGTCTCGTTACGTTTCTGATATTCAACGTTGTTAAGCTCTTCAAAGCGCGCCAGGCGGGCTTTGCCCTTAGACTGACGGCCTTTCGCGCCCTGGCGAACCCACTCGAGTTCTTTCTCGATAGATTTGCGGCGTGCGGCTTCCTGAGAAGCTTCCTGCGCCAGACGCTGGTCTTTCTGCTCCAGCCAGGAGGAGTAGTTGCCTTCCCACGGAATACCTTCGCCGCGGTCAAGCTCGAGGATCCAGCCGGCGACGTTATCAAGGAAGTAACGGTCGTGGGTAATCGCCACCACGGTGCCTTCGAAGTCGTGCAGGAAGCGTTCCAGCCAGGCGACGGACTCGGCGTCGAGGTGGTTGGTCGGTTCGTCGAGCAGCAGCATATCCGGTTTTTCCAGCAGCAGACGGCACAGCGCGACGCGGCGGCGTTCACCACCGGAAAGATTAGCGATTTTCGCATCCCAGTCCGGCAGGCGCAGGGCGTCGGCCGCGCGCTCCAGCTGGACGTTCAGGTTATGGCCGTCGTGCGCCTGGATAATCTCTTCGAACTTGCCTTGCTGTGCGGCAAGCTTATCGAAGTCCGCATCCGGCTCGGCGTATTTGGCATAGACTTCGTCCAGACCCTTCAGCGCGTTAACCACTTCGGCGACCGCTTCTTCCACGGACTCGCGCACGGTGTGCTCCGGGTTGAGCTGCGGCTCCTGCGGCAGGTAGCCGATTTTGATGCCGGGCTGCGGACGCGCTTCACCTTCGATCTCGGTGTCGATACCGGCCATGATGCGCAGCAGGGTAGATTTACCGGCGCCGTTCAGACCGAGCACACCGATTTTCGCGCCAGGGAAAAAGCTGAGGGAGATATTTTTCAAAATATGACGTTTCGGCGGAACCACTTTGCCGACACGATGCATGGTATAAACGAATTGAGCCACGTTGGACTTCGCCTCTTTCTATTTTGATAGATAGTTCAAAGCCGAAGTGTAGCCTTTTTCGCGCGCTAATCCCAGCGAGGCGACAGGATTCACAGAAGCGTAAAAAAATGTCCAGGACATGGCGCGTTTAGCGTTGTCTGATTAGCATAAGTAAAGCCGCCTGCCGAACCGGCAGGGGTTTTTAAGCGGCACGATGCTGCGAAAATGCACCGGAAAGAGGAAGAGCTTGTGGAAAAAGCCAAAAAAATGACGTGGCATCTTTTGGCTGCCAGCGTTGGTTTGTTGACGTTGAGTCAGCTGGCGCATGCGGATTCACTGGATGAACAGCGCAGCCGCTACGCACAAATTAAGCAGGCGTGGGATAACCGGCAGATGGATGTAGTCGACCAGCTGATGCCCACGTTAAGCACCTATCCCCTGTATCCCTATTTGCAGTACCGACAGATCACCGACGATCTGATGAACCAGCCGGCGCTGGTGGTGAAAAACTTTATTGACGCCAATCCGACGCTGCCCCCTGCGCGTTCATTACGTTCGCGCTTCGTGAATGAACTGGCCCGGCGCAGCGACTGGCGCGGCTTGCTGGCGTTTAGCCCGGATAAGCCGACCAGCACCGAGGCGCAGTGCAACTATTACTACGCCAAGCTGAGCGTGGGGCAGTCGCAGGAGGCCTGGAGCGGGGCGAAAGAGCTGTGGCTGACGGGCAAGAATCAGCCCGGCGCCTGTGAACCGCTGTTCAGCGCCTGGCGCGACTCCGGTCAGCAGGATCCGCTGGCCTATCTCGAACGGATCCGCCTGGCGATGAAGGCCGGCAATATCGGGCTGGTGAAATCGCTGGCCCAGCAAATGCCCGCCAACTACCAGAGCATCGCCAGCGCCGTGGTCGCCCTGGCTAACGATCCAAACAGCGTCCTCACCTTCGCCCGTACCACCGGGGCGACGGACTTTACCCGTCAGATGGCCGCCGTCGCCTTCGCCAGCGTCGCCCGCCAGGACGTGGAAAATGCCCGCCTGATGATCCCTTCGCTGGTACAGGCTCAGCAGCTCAATGAGGAGCAGACCCAGGAACTGCGCGATATTGTCGCCTGGCGCCTGATGGGTAGCGATGTAACCGAAGAGCAGGCCATCTGGCGCGATGACGCAATCATGCGTTCGCAGTCCACGCCGCTGGTGGAGCGGCGGGTACGGATGGCGTTGGGGACGGGCGATCGCCATGGCCTCAACACCTGGCTGGCGCGTCTGCCGATGGAGGCGAAAGAGAAAGACGAATGGCGCTACTGGCAGGCGGATCTGCTGCTGGAGCGCGGCAGGGATGAGGAGGCGCAGGCGATCCTTCGCTCGTTGATGCAACAGCGAGGCTTCTACCCGATGGTCGCCGCGCAGCGTCTTGGCGAGGAGTATACCTTCCGCATCGATAAAGCCTCGGGCACCATCGATCCGGCGCTGGCCTCCGGGCCGGAGATGGCGCGGGTACGTGAGCTGATGTACTGGAATATGGATAACACCGCGCGCACCGAATGGGCCAACCTGGTCACTAGTCGCACCAAATCCCAGCAGGCGCAGCTGGCGCGCTATGCCTTCGATCAGCACTGGTGGGATCTGAGCGTGCAGGCGACGATCGCCGGTAAGCTGTGGGATCAGCTGGAAGAACGTTTCCCGCTGGCCTATAACGACCTGTTTGCCCGCTATGTTAGCGGCAAAGATATTCCGCAGAGCTACGCGATGGCAATTGCCCGTCAGGAGAGCGCCTGGAACCCGAAAGTGCGCTCGCCGGTCGGCGCCAGCGGACTGATGCAGATTATGCCGGGCACCGCGACGCATACCGTCAGTATGTTCAGCATTCCCGGCTACAGCGGCCCGTCGCAGCTGTTGGATCCGGAAACCAACATCAATATCGGCACCAGCTATCTGCAGTACGTTTATCAGCAGTTCGGCAATAACCGTATCTACGCCTCAGCGGCCTATAACGCCGGGCCGGGCCGGGTACGCAGCTGGCAGGGGAATAGCGCCGGACGGATCGACGCCGTGGCGTTTGTCGAGAGTATTCCGTTTTCGGAAACCCGCGGCTACGTGAAGAATGTCCTCTCCTATGACGCCTACTACCGCTACTTTATGGGGCAGCAGGATAAGATCCTCAGCGATGCGGAGTGGCGCCAGCGTTACTGATCGCCGGGAAGTATGTTATGCTTTGTACTCGTTGAAGAGTACATTCGACGGGCAGCGTAAGCTGCCCGTCTCAATATGGTGGCGCGATATGACCCAACAATCTCCCTATTCCGCGGCCGTTGCCGAACAACGTCATCAGGAGTGGCTGCGCTTTGTTGCCCTGCTTCAGCAGGCCTATGCTGAGGATCTGCATCTGCCGTTGCTGCAGCTGATGCTGACGCCCGACGAGCGCGAAGCCCTGGGTACCCGGGTGCGCATTATCGAAGAGTTGCTGCGCGGCGAGATGAGCCAGCGTGAGCTGAAAAATGAGCTCGGCGCCGGAATTGCGACCATTACCCGCGGGTCGAACAGCCTGAAATCGGCGCCGGTAGAGCTGCGCCAGTGGCTTGAGCAGACGCTTCTGGCTAGCGATAAATAGCATTATGGAACGGGCTTAGCGCCAGCACGACCGCCTGGTGGTAAACGCTGCTGCGGGTTAATCTGCCGCCGGTGAAAACCCCAATCGCCCCCTCTTTACGACCGATCTGATCGATGCCGGTATACTGCGACATGACCGGGCCGAGGGCTTCGCCAGCGCGAACCTGCTCAAGAATAACGTCAGGCAACGGCAGCGTGGCTGAGCGCGCTTCTCCGCGCTGGCTGGCGCTTTCGATGACCACCCAGCTAAAGGTGCTGTCATCGTCGATACCGGCTTCGATGGCTACCCAGAAATCGGCATTTGGCTGGGCAAGGCGCGCATTGGCGACGCGATTTCGTGCGCCAGCGCGCGTTTCCTCGCTGCCGAAGGGCTGTTCCGGCACGCCGCTCTCGACGGCGACGGACTCAATGTGGCAGGATCCTTCGCCGAAAATCTCGTCAAAAGCCTGCAGAATTGCCTGAATTTTGGCGGGATTAGTGGTCGCTGAGACAACATGGTGCATAATCAAAACAACTCAGAATAAACTAACGTCATCGCAGTATACTCTAAATCACCCCGAGGGCAGGCGGTAATGCCCGAAAGCGGTTGATAACGAGTCCAGAACGGAAAAAAAGCATGTTACAAGTATACCTTGTTCGCCACGGTGAAACGCAGTGGAACGCCGAGCGGCGTATTCAGGGTCAGTCCGACAGCCCGCTGACCGCCCATGGTGAGCGCCAGGCCTGGCAGGTGGGCGAGCGCGCCAGAACGCTGGGGATCACCCATATCATTACCAGCGATCTGGGGCGAACCCGCCGCACAGCAGAAATTATCGCCGAAGCCTGCGGCTGCAGCGTGATCGCCGATGCGCGCCTGCGCGAACTGGATATGGGGGTGCTGGAGAAGCGCCATATCGACTCGCTCAGCGAAGAAGAAGAAGGCTGGCGTCGCCAGCTGGTCAACGGCACACCGGACGGTCGTATTCCGCAGGGCGAATCGATGCAGGAGCTCAGCGAGCGTATGCATGCGGCGCTGGCATCCTGTCTGGAATTACCCGCCGGTAGCCGGCCGCTGCTGGTGAGTCATGGGATCGCGCTGGGCTGCCTGGTGAGCACGATATTAGGGCTGCCGGCGTACGCTGAGCGTCGTCTGCGGCTGCGCAACTGCTCTATTTCGCGCGTCGACTATCAGCAAAGCCCGTGGCTGGCTTCCGGCTGGGTGGTGGAAACGGCGGGCGACGTCTCGCATCTTGACGCCCCCGCAATGGACGAGCTGCAGCGTTAACGGCGGATCGGGATCAGATACTCGCAGCGCAACTGAATCGGCGTGGCCTGATCCCGGCTTTCATCTTCAGGGTAGAAGCGTTCAATATCCAGCCCCTTGCGACGCGTCAGGTTCAGCATCGGCATGCAGGTGCCGTAGACGGTCAGGATGAATTCCTGCAGACCGGTACCCAGCCCTTCATACGTAAACATGACATACTCGCCGCCCTCCAGGGTCACTGGATGGGCATGCTGCAGGTGGCCGTTAGCCATCTCCGGCGTCAGCGCGGTGGTATAGAATACTTCCTGCTCATCGTCTTTTTCCAGGCTCGGACGCGGCTCATGCAGCCCGTAGAGCACCGGGGGGATTGACGGTGAGTTGCCGAGGAAGTCTCGCCAGAACTGGACCCGCATCTGGTTACGAAAATCGGAGATTTCCTCGAGCTTACAGGTATAGCTCTGGGTCACGCCAAGCAGCTGAGTAGGGGGCAGAGTGATAAACTCATGTTTCGGCAGGGTAAATTCGCCAAGACGCAGCGGCGGGCGCATACCGAACGAGCTCCAGTCCGGCGAGCGGCGGTAGAGCGCCGGCGTCAGCGAGAATTGTTTCTTAAACGCTCGGGTGAAGGTCTGCTGGGAGTCGAAACGGTACTGCAGCGCAATATCAAGGATTGGACGGGCGGTCAGGCGTAATGCGACAGCAGATTTCGACAAGCGGCGCGCGCGAATATAGGCACCGATGGCATGGCCGGTGACATCCTTAAACATTCGCTGCAAATGCCACTTGGAATAACCTGCCTTCGCCGCCACATTATCCAGAGAAAGCGGCTGATCCAGGTGACCTTCCAGCCAGCTAAGGAGATCGCGAATAATCCCTGCTTGATCCATAAAATGTCCCCATCCTTAAACACAGGTGCCTGATATTAAAGTAGCGGATAATAGCATTTTTTGATGTTTTAGCATTCAGTGTTTTTTTTGCTTTTAAATGCGGTAGGTCAGGGGATTTGAACGATAATTTTGTAAAGCTGTGATCTATAAACCTTTTCTGCTAAGTGCGTGATAATCACTCAGCTATATTTTTTAATAATGGTAACAATATGAAATACAAGAAGTTTGCGATGGGGCTGCTCCTGCTGGCCGGTAGCCAGCTGGCTCAGGCGGAGCAGATTGGTTCCGTGGATACGGTCTTCAAATGGTTAGGGCCGGATCACAAAATCGTCGTCGAAGCCTTTGACGATCCGGATGTACAGAACGTGACCTGCTATATCAGCCGGGCGAAAACCGGTGGTATCAAAGGCGGGCTGGGGCTGGCGGAAGATACCTCTGACGCGGCGATTTCCTGCCAGCAGGTCGGGCCGATTGAGCTAACGGACAAAATCAAAAACGGCAAAAGCCAGGGCGACGTGGTGTTCCAGAAGCGCACCTCGCTGGTGTTTAAAAAACTGCAGGTCGTGCGTTTCTATGATGCGAAGCGCAATGCGCTGGTCTATCTGACCTACTCGGATAAAGTGGTTGATGGCTCGCCGAAGAACGCCATCAGCGCCGTGCCGATCATGCCATGGAATAAATAAACGGGAGCGCGCATGCAGCAGCCACGGATTTGGTTAGTTGAGGATGAACAGAGTATCGCTGATACCCTGGTTTACATGCTGCAGCAGGAGGGCTTCCAGGTCAGCGTCTTTGGCCGCGGTCTGCCCGCGCTGGAGGCGGCGGCGCATCAGGCGCCAGATGTCGCCATCCTCGACGTCGGCTTGCCGGATATCAGCGGCTTCGAGCTCTGTCGGCGTCTGCTGACGCGTTATCCGGCGCTGCCGGTGCTGTTTTTGACGGCGCGTAGCGACGAGGTCGATAAGCTGCTGGGGCTGGAAATCGGCGCTGACGATTACATCGCCAAGCCGTTTTCACCACGCGAAGTCTGCGCGCGGGTGCGAACCGTGCTGCGGCGGCTGCAGAAGTTTGCCGCGCCATCGCCGGTGGTACGCGTCGGCGAGTTTGTGCTCGATGAGCAGGCGGCGGCGATCAGCTGGTTCGGCCAGCCGCTGAATCTGACGCGCTACGAATTTCTGCTGCTGAAAACCCTGCTTCACGCGCCCGGTCGCGTCTTCTCCCGTCAGCAGTTGATGGAGCTGGTGTGGATCGATGCCTGGGAAAGCCTCGACCGTACCGTCGATACCCATATCAAAACCCTGCGCGCTAAGCTGCGGGCTGTGAATCCTGAAAAGGCGCCAATCAATACCCATCGCGGTATGGGCTACAGCCTGGGGCGCGGCTGATGCGCGCGCGCAGTACGCGCAGCGATCCGCATGATGAAGCCAGCTCGGTGATGTATATCGCCGCGCCGGTGATGGATAAGGGGCGGATTATCGGCGTGCTGAGCGTCGGTAAACCCAACCTGGCGATGACGCCGGTCATTAAGCGCAGCGAGCGGCGGATCCTCTGGGCCGGCGGCGCCCTGCTGGGCATTGCGCTGTTGATTGGCGGCGGCGTCGTCTGGTGGATCAATTTCTCTATCGGCAAGCTGGTGCGCTATGCGGACTCGGTGACCGCTGAGCGCCCGCTGCCGCTGCCGGAGGTTGGCAGCAGCGAATTGCGCAAGCTGGCCCAGGCTCTGGAGAGCATGCGGGTAAAGCTCGAAGGTAAGAATGCCATCGAAAACTATGTCTATGACCTGACCCATGAACTGAAAAGCCCGCTGGCGGCCATCCGCGGCGCGGCAGGGCGGTGAGATCGCCCTGGCTGCGGAGAAGCGAAATGAAGAGGTGCAATTGAGCGTTATCGACAACGGGTGCGGTATTCCGGACTATGCCCTGGAACGAATCTTTGAGCGATTCTATTCGCTGCCGCGCGAAGACGGCCATAAGAGCAGCGGCCTTGGGCTGGCATTCGTTCGTGAAGTCGCGCGCCTGCATCACGGCGATATCAATCTGCACAATCGGCCCGAAGGCGGCGTGGTCGCCACGCTGCGACTTCACCGTCCCTTCACATAGCTTCAAATTCTCCCCACACAGCCGTCCTATTGTGAGGCCATCACGATAGGGAGAAAGGCTATGTTGAAATCACCGTTATTCTGGAAAATCACCACGTTAATAGGCTGTATTGTGCTGCTATCTTTGCCGTTAATGATGGTCAGGGAGCTTATTAATGAGCGAGCGGATTATCGTAGCGAAGTGGTGGACGCCATTGAGCAAAGCACCAGCGGCTCGCAAAAACTCGCCGGACCGCTGATCGCTATTCCGATAACCGAGACCCTGGGGATAAGCGGCGATGGCGCAGGTATTCATATGCCAATGCCTGCTCTGGCGGAGGACAACAAGCCGCTTGAGATTGCCTTTTCACTCGATCTGAACGGGACGGGTGAGTTTTCACTGGTGCCGCTCGGGCGTAACAGCGAGCTGCAGCTGACCAGTAACTGGCCGCATCCCGGTTTTCTCGGCAGCTTCCTGCCAACGCAACGGGAAGTGAGTGCTGCCGGCTATCGCGCCCACTGGCAAAGCAGCTGGTTCGCCAACGATATGGGGAGCTATTTCAAGGATGATATGGAGATCCCGTGGTCGCGACTGCCGGCGTTCAGTGCCGATGTGATGTCCCTTGCCGACCAGTACCAGCTAACCGATCGGGCGACAAAATATGCCATCCTGTTAATCGGGCTGACCTTTATGGCTTTTTTCGTGTTCGAGAGCCTGACCCGTCGTCCCCTGCATCCGATGCAATATCTGCTGGTGGGCTTATCGCTGGTGCTGTTTTACCTGGTGCTGCTGGCGCTCTCAGAGCACATTGGTTTTACCGCCGCCTGGCTGGCGGCCAGCCTGTCTGGCGCGGTGATGAATGGGATCTACCTTCAGGCAGTGCTCAGAGGATGGCGTAACAGCCTGCTGTTTGTCGCCTGGGGCGCCGTTTTCGCATCATGGCTGCGGAATAAATCGTATTATTCCTGCAGATCGCCACAGAAACGGTAGCCTTCACCGTGAATGGTAGCGATGATTTCCGGGGTATCCGGAGTGGATTCGAAGTGTTTACGAATCCGACGAATGGTCACGTCAACGGTACGGTCATGCGGCTTCAGCTCGCGACCGGTCATTTTCTTCAGCAGCTCGGCACGAGACTGAATTTTGCCCGGGTTTTCGCAGAAGTGCAGCATCGCGCGGAATTCACTGCGCGGCAGCTTGTACTGTTCGCCGTTCGGGCTAACCAGGGAACGGCTGTTGATATCGAGTTCCCAGCCGTTGAACTTGTAGCTTTCCACGCTGCGACGCTCTTCGCTCACGGTACCGAGGTTCATGGTACGGGAGAGCAGGTTGCGCGCGCGAATAGTCAGTTCACGCGGGTTAAACGGTTTAGTGATATAGTCGTCAGCGCCGATTTCGAGGCCAAGGATCTTATCCACTTCGTTGTCGCGGCCGGTTAAGAACATCAGCGCGACGTCAGCCTGCTCGCGCAGCTCGCGCGCCAGCAGAAGACCATTTTTACCCGGCAGGTTGATATCCATGATCACCAGGTTGATATCATTTTCAGACAGGATCTGATGCATTTCCGCGCCATCGGTCGCTTCGAATACATCGTAACCTTCTGCTTCGAAAATACTTTTTAACGTGTTGCGTGTTACCAACTCGTCTTCAACGATAAGAATGTGCGGGGTCTAGTTCAATTGTAGCACGTTAACAGTTTGATGAAATCATCGTATCTAAATGCTAGCTTTCGTCACATTATTTTAATAATCCAACTAGTTGCATCATACAACTAATAAACGTGGTGAATCCAATTGTCGAGATTTATTTTTTATAAAATTATCCTAAGTAAACAGAAGGATATGTAGCATTTTTTAACAACTCAACCGTTAGTACAGTCAGGAAATAGTTTAGCCTTTTTTAAGCTAAGTAAAGGGCTTTTTCTGCGACTTACGTTAAGAATTTGTAAATTCGCACCGCGTAATAAGTTGACAGTGATCACCCGGTTCGCGGTTATTTGATCAAGAAGAGTGGCAATATGCGTATAACGATTATTCTGGTCGCACCCGCCAGAGCAGAAAATATTGGGGCAGCGGCGCGGGCAATGAAAACGATGGGGTTTAGCGA
>PPYF01674152.1_pt1 | contig 10371 bp, 18 predicted proteins | sample 1559871 | NCBI WGS metagenome assembly PPYF01 (sample SAMN08240021, study PRJNA423297) | Human gut metagenome, whole genome shotgun sequencing project.
GCGGAATGTACTGACGTACGCCGCCGTACTGTTTGTTACCGACGATACGCTTTGCATACTGTACAGGGACCTTGCGGACCGCCTGTACCAGAGCGATCGTTGCCATGAAGACAAGGAACAGCAGCACCAGCTCGAGGATCAGCATGATGGCGCTACCCGAGGCAGTCTGGAAGCGGGCGTTGACCTCGGCCAACAGCGCGTGCGGGAGACGTGCCACGATACCGATCATAATGATCAGCGAGATACCGTTACCGATACCCTTGTCGGTGATCTTCTCGCCCAGCCACATGATGAACATGGTTCCGGCGATCAGGATCGTCGTCGCATAGGCAACGAAGCCGAACGAATTGCCGTAAACGAACGCAGTGGGCATCTGATGGTACAGGTTGGCGATGTACGCCGGACCTTGCAGGATCAGCACGCCGATCGTCAGGAAGCGTGTCCACTGGTTCATCTTGCGGCGGCCGCTCTCACCCTCCTTCTGCATTTTCTGGAAATACGGAACCATCATACCCATGAGCTGGATGATGATCGAGGCGGTGATGTACGGCATGACTCCGAGCGCGAAAATAGCGGCGTTGCCGAACGCACCGCCGGAGAAGACGTCCAACAGACCCAGAAGTCCGTTGCCTTCCAGCTGGCTGGCATACGCCGAACCCTCGCCCAGGGCGTTGGGGTTGATGCCCGGAATCACGACGAAACTACCCAAGCGGTAGACCAGCAGAAGCCCGATCGTGTAAATGACACGCTTGCGAAGCTCCTCGATCTTGTAGATATTCTTGAGCGTTTCTACCAATTTCTTGTTGGTCGCCAAAAGAGCGATTACCACCAAAAAGACGACACCAACAACGAGATACTGATTCATAATTTTTGGGTTCTAAGGTTGCTTACAGTTTTTCGACGCTGCCCCCGGCTGCCGTGATGGCCGCCTCGGCGCTCTTCGAGAACGCATGCGCCTTGACGGCGAGCGCCTTCGAAATCGTGCCGTTGCCCAGGATCTTCACCTTGTCGTTCGACGAGATGAAACCTGCGGCGATGAGCGTGTCGACCGTAACCTCCGTGAGCGATTTCTTGGCTGCCAGCTCCTCGAGCGTCGAGAGGTTGATGGCCTTGAATTCAACTCGTTTCAGATTCGTGAAACCGAACTTGGGGAGGCGACGCTGAAGCGGCATCTGGCCACCCTCGAAGCCGAGCTTGCGCGAGTAACCCGAACGCGACTGTGCACCCTTGTGTCCACGGGTAGCCGTGCCGCCGTGGCCCGAACCTGCACCGCGGCCGATCCGTTTATCGTGATGCGTTGAACCCTTTGCGGGTTTGAGATTATTGAGTTCCATTGTTATAGTCCGTTAGCTGTTAAACTTATTCTGCGGCCTGTGCAGCCTCCTCCTTGACCTCGGCTTTCTTGGCCTTGGGGGCAGCCTTCTTGGCGGGGGCTACTTCCTCGACCTTCACGAGGTGCTTCACGCGCGCAATCATACCTTTTATGATCACCGAGTCGTCGTGCTCGACGCTCGCGTTGATCCTTTTCAGACCCAGCGCGTCAAGGTTCTTGCACTGACGCTCCGTGGAGCCGATGCGGCTTTTGACCTGGGTGATTTTCAATCTTGCCATGTTCTTCTTGAGAATTAACCGTTAAACACCTTGTCCATCGAGATACCGCGCACGCGGGCGATGCTGTGGGCATCGCGCAGCTCGCACAGTGCGCCGATGGTCGCCTTCACCAGGTTGTGGGGATTCGAAGAGCCCTTGCTTTTGGCAAGCACGTTCTTGATGCCCACCGACTCCAGAACGGCACGCATGGCACCGCCGGCGATGACACCCGTACCGGGAGCGGCCGGACGAATCATCACGAGCGAACCGCTGTAACGCGACTCCTGCTTGTGGGGGATCGTACCGTTGATAACCGGAATCTTCACCAGGTTCTTCTTTGCGTCCTCCACGCCCTTGGCGATGGCCGACTGAACCTCCGAAGCCTTACCCAGGCCGTAGCCCACGACGCCGTCTTCGTTGCCGACGACGACGATGGCCGAGAAACTGAACGTGCGGCCACCCTTCGTAACCTTGGTAACGCGCTGGATGCTGACGAGACGGTCCTTGAGTTCGAGATCGCTCGTGCGTACTTTCTTTATGTTGGTATTTGACATAATCGCTTAGAATTTAAGTCCGCCTTCGCGTGCTGCTTCGGCCAGCTGTTTAACTCTTCCGTGATACAGGTAGCCGTTGCGGTCGAAGGCTACTTCGCTGATGCCTTTGGCAACGGCGCGCTCGGCGGCCAGCTTGCCTACCAGGGCGGCGACTTCGCACTTGTTCTTGCCGGCGGCTGCTTCCGCAACCTCCTTGTCCAGCGAGGAAGCCGTAGCCAGGGTAACACCTGCGAGGTCGTCGATAAACTGTACGTAGATCTGCTTGTTGCTACGATATACAGTCATGCGAGGCTGTGAAGGCGTTCCGCTCACGATCTTGCGGATACGCATCTTGATCCTCTCTCTTCTTTCTATCTTGTTCAATGACATAACTTCAGACTATTTACTATTTAGCACCTGCTGATTTACCGGCCTTGCGACGGATCTGCTCGCCGACGAACTTGATACCCTTGCCCTTGTACGGCTCCGGCTTGCGCAGCGAACGGAGCTTCGCGGCAACCTGGCCGATGAGCTGCTTGTCGATCGACTTGAAGGTTACGATCGGGTTGCCCTTTTTCTCGGTAACGGCCGTGGCGGTCACCTCCTTGGGCAGCAGGAAATGCGTGTCGTGCGAGTAGCCGAGGCTCATTTCGAGCACCTGGCCCTTGACCTCGGCCTTGAAGCCGACGCCGACGAGTTCCTGTTTGATTTCATAGCCTTTCGACACGCCGACAACCATGTTGTTGATCAGCGCGCGGTACAGCCCGTGCAGCGAACGGTGGCGGGGCTGGTTGGTGGGACGGGTCACCAGAACGGCGGGAACTTCCTTGCCCGTGTGAACGTCCGTGTGCGTGCCGACCTCTACCTTGATGTCCGAGTCAACTTTCTGGCTCAGCGTCCCGAGTGGCCCTTTCACGCTTACCGTGTTGTCGGCAGCTACCTCCACGGTAACGCCGGCCGGCAGGTTTACAGGTAATTTACCAATTCTTGACATTGTGTTGTTCTTTAATGATTTGCGATTAGTAGATATAGCACAGCACCTCGCCGCCCACGTTCTCCTGACGGGCCTTGGCGTCGGTCATGATGCCTTTCGACGTGGAAACGATGGCGATGCCCAGGCCGTTCAAAACGCGGGGCATGTCCGAAACCGACGCATAGCGGCGCAGACCCGGGCGGCTTACGCGCTTGAGGTCCTTGATGGCGTTGGTCTTGGTGGCGGGGTCCCACTTCAGAGCGATTTTGATCGACGGATGACCTTTCTCGTCCTTGTCGAATTTGTAAGCGAGAATATAACCCTGCTCATAGAGGATCTTGGTCATCTCCTGCTTAATTTTTGAACCGGGAGCTTCAACCACCTTGTGGTTGGCTTTCACCGCGTTTCTAATTCTGGTCAGAAAGTCCGCAATAGGATCAGTCATAACGAATAGAAGTTAAAAATTAAAAATTAGTTAATTAGCTGGGCCTTCGATATTTCACGGCAGCCCTTTGTTTTTATTTCTTTGAGGTTCAGGATATTAGCCCCACCCCTTTTCTTGCCGGCAACCCCACCCGCATACGCACGCGAGGGCCTAAAGCGCGCAAATATACGCATTATTTCCCAAACAGCCAAGTTATCGCCTGATTTTTAGCGATTTTAGCCCTGCCTCCGGAACGCAGACAATGTTAGCACCCGATGTTGCTAACATGTATCCGCACAAAATTCCCTTTCGGCGACAGTCTTTCGGTTCCTCCGGCACGGCATTCGCCGCACCCTGGTCCCGATTCCCGCCCTTCGGAACGCCACACGGACCGCCCTACGCAGCCCCGTTTCGTCCCTCCGTTCCGGCAGCCTGAAAGTCTTCGCTTCCGCCGCGTTGCGCAACTTCCGCATTGTCCCTTCGGCTAAACCTTCCGGCATCCGCCCTCCGCTCACGCAGCCACGGCATCAACCTTCCGGCCCCTGGTCCGAGAAATTTGTAACCAAGCGCCCAACCCCTCGTTACGCCCCACATATCGGGAAGTTACCGCTTGCGGCGGCACTTTCCCCGACACTGTGACGTATCTACACGGGCTGAACACCCCTATCGGCCCCGTTTCCTTCCGAGAGACTCGCTCTCCACAGGCTCCTCACCTTCCGGAAAACGGAACTTTTATTCAGAATCGCAGGATCTGCGGGTTTCAGGCGGTCGCACGCTCGCCCTCCCCGCACCTGCGGCTGCTACCAGCTGGCTTTCGTAACGCCCGGGATCAGCCCCTTCGAGGCCATTTCGCGGAACTGGATACGGCTGATGCCGAACAGGCGAATGTAGCCCTTGGGACGACCCGTGATCTTGCAGCGATTGTGCTGGCGGATGGGATTCGAGTTGCGGGGCAGCTTCGCAAGCGCCTGCCATGCCTCTTCGTGATCCATCTCACCGCTCTTCACCTTGGCAGCGATCTCCTCGCGCTTGTGAGCATAGCGGTTTGCGAGTTTCGCACGCTTCACCTCGCGGGCCTTCATAGATTCTTTTGCCATAGCTTATTGATTCTTTTTAGCGTTTTTGAAAGGAAGACCGAACTCGCGGAGCAGGGCGTAAGCCTCCTCGTCAGTTTTGGCCGTCGTTACGAACGTGATCTCCATGCCGAAGATCTTGGTGATCTTGTCGATGTCGATCTCCGGGAAGATGATCTGCTCGGTGATGCCCAGGGTGTAGTTGCCCTGGCCGTCGAACTTCTCGTTGATACCCTTGAAATCCCGGATTCGGGGAAGAGCGACAGCGATCAGACGCTCCAGAAACTCGTACATCTTCGTGTCGCGCAGCGTCACGCGCACGCCGATCGGCATGCCCTTACGCAGCTTGAAGTTCGAAATGTCCTTGCGCGAGCGGGTCTGAACGGCCTTCTGACCGGTGATCTGCGTCAGTTCGGCTTCGGCCACGTCGATGAGTTTCTTATCGGCGACAGCCTGGCCCATACCCTGGTTGATTACGATCTTCGTGAGCTTCGGGCACTGCATAATGCTCGTGTAACCGAACTCCTTCATAAGGACAGATTTGATCTGCTCCTTATATTTTGTCTTGAGTGTAGGTACGTATGCCATTATTTGATCTCCTCCCCTGACTTTTTAGCGAAACGAACTAATTTACCTTTTGCATCCGTCTTGCGGCCGACCTTGGTGGGTTTGCCCGACTTGGGGTCGATGAGCATGAGGTTCGAAATGTGAATCGGAGCCTCTTTCTCGACGATGCCTCCCTGGGGGTTCTGCGCATTGGGCTTCGTGGCCTTCTTGCAGAGGTTCACACCTTCGACGATGGCGCGCTGCTTCGAAACCTCGACCTTCAGGACTTTGCCCGTCTGGCCTTTGCTGTCACCGGCGATAACCTGAACCTGATCCCCTTTCTTAATATGTAATTTTGACATATCCGAAATAGTTTTTATGATTACAATACTTCGGGTGCGAGGGAGATAATCTTCATATACTGGTCGCGCAGCTCGCGAGCTACGGGGCCGAATATACGAGTACCGCGCATTTCACCCTGGTTGTTAAGCAGCACCACGGCGTTGTCGTCGAAACGCGGGCGGGTTTCCATGATGCGTACGGTATCGCCCTCCTTGCAGGTCTCGTCGAGCGACTCGGCCACGAACTTGGTCGTCTTGTTCACGAACTTACCGTAGATAGGATGCTTCACCTTACGTGCTACTGCAACCACAATGGTTTTCTCCATCTTGTTGCTGACAACCACACCGATACGCTCTTTTCTAAGATTTCTTTCCATAGTTGTTCTCGTTATTTAGCGTTTTTTTGACGCAGAACGGTCAGCATGCGAGCTATATCTCTGCGGTTCTTCTTAATGATCGACGGGTTCTCGACGGGGGACACCGCGTGCTGCACCTTCAGCTTCGCGAGCTGGGCCTTTTCGGTCTCGATGCGCTCCTGCAGGTCCTTTGTCGAAATATCCTTGATTTCTGCACTTTTCATGTTCTGTGTCCCTTAAATTGTGGTTTCGACGTAGTCACGTCTTACGATAAACTTGGTGGTGATGGGCAGTTTCTGGGCGCCCAGACGCAGCGCTTCCTGCGCAACCGCCAGGGGCACACCCTCTGCCTCGAAGAGAATGCGTCCGGGCGTAACAGGCGCCACGAAGCCTTCGGGATTACCTTTACCCTTACCCATACGTACCTCGGCGGGCTTCTTCGTGATGGGTTTATCGGGGAAGATGCGGATCCACAGCTGTCCCTCACGCTTCATGTAACGCGTAATGGCCTGACGTGCCGCCTCTATCTGACGACCCGTGATCCAGGTCGATTCAAGTGCCTTGATTGCGAACGATCCGTATGCAAGCTGGTTACCTCTTTGAGCGATACCCTTCATACGGCCTTTCTGCATTCTTCTAAATTTGGTCTTTTTCGGCTGTAACATGTTAGTTCTGCTTTAAAAAGGTCCTACTTACTGATTGTTATTGCGACGGTCTCCGCCCCGGCGTCCGCCGCGACGGTCTCCACCGCGACGGTCTCCGCGTCCGCCACGACGGTCGCCGCGCTCACCGCGGTCGCCCGAAGGTGCCTGCGCCGAAGCGCCTGCGATTTCGAACAGGTCGCGCTGGCCGTATACGATGCCCTGGCAGATCCACACCTTCACGCCCAGGATACCCACTTTCGTGAGGGCCTCCGTGAGGCAGTAGTCGATGTCTGCGCGGAACGTGTGCAGCGGAATGCGTCCCTCCTTGATCGTCTCCGTACGGGCCATCTCGGCGCCGCCGACACGGCCGGCAACCTGGATCTTGATACCCTCGGCGCCCATGCGCATGGTCGAAGCCACGGCCGTCTTCACGGCGCGGCGGAACGATACGCGGCCCTCCAGCTGGCGGGCGATGTTCTGGCCGACGATGACAGCGTCCACCTCGGGGCGTTTCACCTCGAAGATGTTGATCTGGATCTCCTTGCCGGTGAGCTTCTTCAGCTCCTCCTTCAGCTTGTCGACCTCCTGGCCGCCCTTGCCGATGATGATGCCCGGACGGGCGGTCGAAATCGTAACCGTCACCAGTTTGAGCGTGCGCTCGATGATGATCTTCGAGATCGACGCCTTCGCCAGACGGACATTCAGATACTTGCGGATCTTGGCGTCCTCGACGAGTTTGTCGGAGAAATCCTTGCCTCCGAACCAGTTGGAATCCCAACCCCGGATGATACCAAGACGATTTGCTATCGGATTAACTTTCTGTCCCATCTGATTACTTGTTTTCTACGGTTACCATTTTGTCCAGACGCTCCGACTCGTTCTTGGCCTCCCAGTTGGCGATCGCCGACTTGAGGAGCTTCTCCATACGGATCGACGCCTCCTTCTTCGAGTAACGAAGGATGCCCAGAGCCTTGTTGATCTCCACGCCGCGGATGATGTCGGCCACCAGGCGCATCTTGCGGGGAGAGGTCGGGCAATCACGCATAATGGCGATAGCCTTCTGCTTCTTTTCAGCCTTTAACTGTGCGGCTTTATTTGCTTTTCTTGCACCCATTTTCTACCTATTTTTTCTTGTTACCTGCGTGACCGCGGAAGTTGCGGGTGGGAGCAAACTCGCCGAGTTTGTGTCCTACCATGTTCTCTGTTACATACACCGGAATGAATTTGTTTCCGTTGTGGACAGCTACCGTCTGACCTACGAAGTCAGGCGAGATCATACTTGCTCGCGACCATGTCTTGATTACCGACTTTTTATTTCCTTCCGCCTGGGCGACGATCTTCGCTTCGAGCTTGGGGTCGATAAACGGTCCTTTTTTTAATGAACGGCTCATTATGTACTCTTATTTAATTATTTTTTCACCGCGGTTGCGCGGACGGCGGCCGAGCCAACGCTCGCGTCCTGCCTTGCCCGAGCTTTCGAGGCTGTGGTCGACGTTCGACACGACACCCACCGTAGCGCGGCAAGTTACGAGTACCATACGAGTCTCGCCCGAAGGCAGCTTGATGACGGCGAATTTGCCTTCACGAGCCAGCAGCTGGGCGTAGGAACCGGCCGAACGGGCCATAGCGGCCCCCTGACCGGGGTAGAGTTCAATGTTGTGGACGACCGTACCCAGGGGAATCTCGCTCAGGAAGAGCGTGTTTCCGACCTCGGGAGCGACGCCTGCGCCGCTCATGACGGTCTGGCCCACCTGGAGTCCGTTGGGTGCGATGATGTAGCTCTTCTCACCGTCGGCGTATACCAGGAGTGCGATGCGTGCGGTACGATTGGGGTCGTACTCGATCGTTTTTACAGTTGCGGCGATGCCGTCCTTCGAGCGTTTGAAGTCGACGTTACGATACATCTGCTTGTGACCGCCGCCGATGTAGCGGACCGTCATCTTGCCGTCGTTGTTACGTCCACCCGAGCTCTTCTTGGGGCTGAGCAGCGATTTCTCCGGTTTCGACGTCGTGATCTCGTCGAACGTGCCGATAATCTTATGTCTCGTACCTGCGGTTACAGGTTTAAATTTTCTTACTGCCATCTTCGTTAGATATTACTGTAAAAATCGATCTTGTCTCCATCCTTCAAGGTGACGATCGCCTTCTTGAAGTTATTGGCGCGACCCTCCAAGAGGCCCGCCTTGGTGTAGCGGCTCTTGAGTTTGCCCATGTAGTTCACGGTGTTCACGTCCGTAACGACGACGTTGTACATCTGCTCTACGGCATTGCGAATCTGCAGCTTGTTAGCCCTCACGTCAACGATAAAACCGTAGCGATTCAACTTTTCGCCCTGAACCTTGAGCGCCTCGGCCAGAGCCACGACCGACTTGGTCTTGGGAGCCTCCAGCGACATCGTCTCGACGATGCTGATGGCGCCGGCCTGAGCCTTGTAGGTCAGCGCGCTGCGGCGGGCCAGCTGCTTGAGCTTCTTGTTGAGCTTGAAGCTGTAATCGCGGGGCTGGGGACCGAAGATGCGGCCGCCTCCCGGGAACAGGGGCGACTTGATGCTGCCCGCACGGGCGCCGCCGGTGCCTTTCTGACGCTTGAGTTTGCGCGTCGAGCCGGCAACTTCGTTGCGCTGCTTCGACTTGTGCGTACCCTGACGCTGGTCAGCGAGATACTGCTTCACGTCGAGGTAAATAGCGTGGTCATTAGCCTCCACGCCGAAGACGGCGTCCGAAAGGACTACCTTACGACCCGTCTCTTTTCCTTGTGTGTTTAATACAGCTAATTCCATACTATTTTTCAATCGTTAAATAAGCACCTTTTGCTCCCGGAATCGAACCTTTCACGAGGATGAGGTTGCTCTCGGGGATTACTTTCAATACACGCAGGTTCAAAACCTTGACCTGCTCGCCGCCCATCTGGCCGGGCAGACGTTTGCCCTTGAAGACGCGCGAGGGATAGGACGACGCGCCCAGCGAACCCGGCTTGCGCGCACGGTTGTGCTGGCCGTGGGTCTGGCCGCCGACGCCGCCGAAGCCGTGACGCTTCACTACGCCCTGGAAGCCTTTTCCTTTCGAGATCCCGGTCACGTCCACCCAGTCCTCTTCCGAGAAGAGTTCTACGGTCAGCGTGTCGCCGAGATTCACTTCAGGCATGTCCTTGAATTCCGCAAGTTTGCGTTTCGGAGTCGTGCCGGCTTTCTTGAAGTGACCTAACAAACTGCTGGTGGCGTGCTTTTCACTCGTCTCGTCATAGGCAATCTGAACCGCCTCGTAGGTATCCTTCTCGACGGTCTTGATTTGCGTAACAACGCACGGTCCAGCCTCAATGACAGTGCATGGTATGTTCTTACCCTCGGCACTGTAAACGGAAGTCATTCCGATTTTCTTTCCAATAAGGCCCTCCCTCGGGGAGGGAGATGGCGTGCGCTCCGCACGGTTGGTACACTATATATAATCAATCACCTCCGGTTCCCGTCGTCCTGCCCCGCTCCCGTTCCCCTGCCCGGGGCAACGCTCGCCGAGCCGACCCGCCCCCGGTTCCTTCTTTCGAAGAAACCCGGGTTACAGCTCGGAAAACCGGCAGACATCCTGTCCGATCACACCTTGATCTCTACCTCCACACCCGAGGGAAGCTCCAGTTTCATCAGCGCGTCGATCGTTTTGGGCGTCGACGAGTAGATGTCGAGGATACGCTTGAAGGTGCAGAGCTGGAACTGCTCGCGGGCTTTCTTGTTGACGAAAGTCGAGCGGTTGACCGTAAAAATCTGCTTGTGCGTGGGAAGGGGCACCGGGCCGCTCACGACGGCGCCCGTGCTCTTCACAGTCTTCACAATCTTCTCGGCCGACTTGTCCACGAGATTGTGATCGAATGACTTTAACTTGATTCTAATCTTCTGGTTCA
>PPYF01309761.1_pt1 | contig 10370 bp, 9 predicted proteins | sample 1559871 | NCBI WGS metagenome assembly PPYF01 (sample SAMN08240021, study PRJNA423297) | Human gut metagenome, whole genome shotgun sequencing project.
ATCAAAAATAAAGAGTCATCAGTCATTCTTTTCAAATAAAAATGATGGCACAAAATTAACGGTTCTTTTTTATTAATCGCAATAATTTGGTAGAAAATGCAGGATTTAAGTTCAGAACATAAAAAAACACCACCCAAAAACTATCAAAAATGACCTAAAAACTATCCGCGGATAGTTTTCGGGTAAAAAAACGTCAGTTTTTCCCCTACCGGGTTTCAAAAATTCATGTAAACTTGCAACATCGAAAATAACAAACGAATATTCACCTTTAAAAAGCAACACATTATGAAAAGTTTAAGCTTCAGAAAAGACTTAGTAGGAGTACAAGATGAATTACTACGCTTCGCTTATAAACTGACAACTGACCGTGAAGAAGCAAACGATTTGTTGCAGGAGACATCATTAAAAGCATTAGATAATGAAGATAAATATACCCCTGATACAAATTTCAAAGGATGGATGTACACCATCATGCGCAATATATTCATAAACAACTACCGCAAGGTAGTCCGCGACCAGACATTCATCGACCAGACTGATAATCTTTATCATCTGAATTTGCCACAGGATGGAAGTTCTGAAAATACAGAAAGAGCATACGACCTGAAAGAGATGCACCGTGTAGTTAACAAACTCCCCAAAGAATACAGAGTTCCGTTTGCGATGCACGTTTCAGGATTCAAATACCGTGAAATTGCGGAAAAACTGAACCTCCCGTTGGGTACAGTGAAAAGCCGTATTTTCTTCACGCGCCAGAAATTACAGGAAGAGTTGAAAGACTTCCGCTAAACCTTAACTATATAAAACTTAGTGATTTTGAATCACATATTTCTTTAATGCAGATTTTTAGTTTTGATAATGATTAAAAGGCAGAAATACTCCGGTATATTCTGCCTTTTCTTTTATTGCGAAGATTAGTTGTCCGACACCCGGGTGTCAGATAAACCTCTATTGCATGAAAAAGAATCTCCCCCACCACATTATTTAAATTTTACCTATACAGACATTTTTTCCGTTCTACGCCCACGGGCTCCCCACCAGTAAAGCATTCTCGAAGGCATATCATTTTCAAGCAAATAGACATTTAACATTCTGTTGAAAACTTCTCTGAAAGTTTTTTATGGAAAGTTGTGGGGAATTGTGGGGAATTTCATACTTTTACGGTCGCTTATTATAATAAGGTAATGATACGTTTTTTAGGAAATATTGAAGCCAGGGCGGACGCCAAAGGAAGGGTGTTCATACCCGCCACCTTCAGGAAGCAATTACAAGCCGCTTCCGAAGAGAGGCTTATCATGCGTAAAGACGTATTTCAAGACTGTTTAACCCTATACCCCGAGAGCGTGTGGAACGAGGAGTTGAACGAGCTACGTAGTAGACTTAACAAATGGAATAGCAAACACCAACTTATTTTCAGGCAATTCGTGAGCGACGTTGAAATAGTGACACCTGATAGCAACGGGCGCATATTAATTCCGAAACGGTATTTACAGATTTGCAGTATCCATGGGGATATTCGCTTTATCGGCATCGATAACAAGATAGAGATCTGGGCGAAAGAACGGGCAGAACAGCCTTTCATGTCACCCGAAGAGTTCGGTGCAGCATTAGAAGAAATTATGAACGATGATAATAGACAAGATGGAGAAAGATGAATTGACATATCACGTACCTGTATTGCTGAAAGAAAGCGTTGACGGTATGAATATCCAACCGGATGGAACGTATGTAGACGTTACATTCGGAGGAGCGGGACATTCGCGCGAGATCCTTTCACGGCTCGGAGAAGGCGGACGTTTGCTAGGATTCGACCAGGACGAGGACGCTGAACGGAACATTGTCAACGATACTCATTTCATCTTCGTGCGCAGTAACTTCCGCTATCTGCACAACTTCCTGCGTTATCACGACATCGAACAGGTAGACGCGATCCTGGCCGACCTCGGCGTATCTTCCCATCATTTCGATGATAGCGAACGTGGCTTCTCCTTCCGTTTTGACGGGGCACTGGATATGCGTATGAACAAGCGTGCCGGTATGACAGCAGCAGATATCGTGAATACTTATGATGAAGAACGTCTTGCAAACATCCTCTACCTGTACGGGGAACTAAAGAATAGCCGCAAACTGGCTTCTGTCATCGTTAAAGCCAGAAGCGGACAGAATATCCGGACCATCGGTGAGTTTTTGGAAATCATCAAACCGCTTTTCGGTCGTGAACGCGAAAAGAAAGAGCTGGCAAAGGTGTTCCAGGCACTACGAATTGAAGTAAACCAAGAGATGGAGGCGTTGAAGGAGATGTTGCTGGCTGCTACGGAGGCATTAAAGCCGGGCGGCAGACTGGTAGTTATCACCTATCATTCGCTGGAAGACCGAATGGTGAAAAACATCATGAAGACAGGCAATGTAGAAGGAAAAGCGGAAACCGACTTCTTCGGCAATCTGCAAACGCCTTTCCGCCTTGTCAACAATAAGGTAATCGTTCCCGACGAGGCAGAAATAGAACGAAACCCGCGGTCGAGAAGCGCCAAATTACGAATTGCAGAAAAGAAATAAAAAGATATGGAAGAAGAAGTAGTAAACAAGAAAGCAGAAGAGGACAAGAAGAAAAAACGCACCTCTCTGAAGAGTATTCTGGGTGGAGACATTCTGGCTACCGATTTTTTCCGCCGTCAAACGAAGTTGCTGGTACTTATCATGGTATTCATCATCTTCTACATTCACAATCGTTATGCCAGTCAACAGCAACAGATCGAAATAGACCGGCTGAAAAAGGAATTGACAGACATTAAATACGATGCACTGACTCGCAGCTCAGAGCTGATGGAAAAGAGCCGCCAGTCACGCATTGAAGATTATATATCGAGTAAGGAAAGCGATTTGCAAACATCAACCAATCCTCCTTACCTTATTAAATAGATGATAGTGGATAGTTGATAAATGATAGTTAAGCGTTTAAAAGACAAATACTGTGGCAGTTAATAAAAAGAACATAATGACCCGTTACTTCTTCGTCATCCTGTTGATGGCGTTGATAGGAGTAGCTATTGTTGTAAAAGCAGGCATCACCATGTTTGCCGAACGACAATACTGGCAGGATGTGGCTGACCGTTTCGTAAAAGAGAATGTGACGGTAAAACCTAATCGTGGAAACATTATTTCTTCTGACGGTAAACTGATGGCCAGCTCTCTGCCCGAGTACAGAATATATATGGACTTTATGTCCGGTGAAAAGGATGAAAAACGCAGGCAGAAAGATCAGGCACGCCGGGATTCCATCCTCAATGCCAATATGGATTCAATCTGTATCGGACTTCACAAGATATTCCCGGACAAGAGTGCGGCTCAATTCAAGGCACACCTCAAGAAAGGACGCCAGGCAAAAAGCCGCAATTATCTGATTTATCCGAAACGTATCTCCTATATACAATATAAAGAGGTAAAGAGACTGCCTGTATTCTGCTTGAACCGGTATAAAGGCGGATTCAAGGAACAAGCTTACAATCAGCGTAAGAAACCGTTCGGTTCACTGGCTGCCCGTACACTGGGAGATGTGTATGCAGACACAGCCAAAGGAGCGAGAAATGGTATCGAACTTGCTTTCGACACCATCTTGAAAGGGCGGGACGGATTGACACACCGTCAGAAGGTGATGAACAAATACCTGAACATTGTCGATGTGCCACCAGTTGATGGTTGCGATCTGATTAGTACTATCGATGTAGGTATGCAGGATATTTGCGAGAAGGCGTTGGTGGATAAGCTGAAAGAGCTGAATGCGAGCGTGGGTGTGGTGGTATTGATGGAGGTAAGTACCGGAGAAGTGAAAGCCATCGTCAACATGATGCAAGGCAAAGACGGTGAGTACTACGAAATGCGCAACAATGCTATTAGTGATATGCTCGAGCCGGGGTCTACTTTCAAAACGGCCTCTATCATGGTAGCTCTTGAAGACGGAAAGATCACGCCGGACTATGTGGTAGATACCGGCAACGGCCAGATGCCGATGTATGGACGTGTCATGAAAGACCATAACTGGCATCGCGGAGGATATGGAAAGCTGACTGTTACAGAAATTCTAGGGGTTTCGTCCAATGTGGGTACCTCTTATATTATAGACCATTTCTACGGCAGCAACCCGCAGAAATTTGTAGACGGGTTGAAACGGATGAGCATCGACCAGCCGTTACACCTGCAGATTGCGGGAGAAGGAAAACCGAATATACGCGGCCCGAAAGAACGTTATTTTGCAAAGACAACATTGCCGTGGATGAGTATCGGCTACGAGACACAGGTTCCACCGATCAATATTCTCACATTCTATAATGGGATAGCCAACAACGGAGTCACCGTGCGTCCGAAGTTTGTCAAAGCTGCCATGAAGGACGGGGAAGTAGTGAAAGAATATCCGACAGAGGTAATCAATCCCAAGATTTGTTCGGATAAGACTTTGGCACAGATCCGTGAGATTCTCCGAAAAGTGGTTGGTGAAGGACTTGCCAAACCTGCGGGAAGCAAGCAGTTCCACGTTTCAGGAAAAACAGGAACGGCGCAGATTTCACAGGGAGCAGCCGGATACAAAACGGGAAGAACAAATTATCTGGTTAGTTTCTGCGGGTATTTCCCGTCAGAAGCACCTAAATATAGCATGATTGTCTCTATCCAGAAACCGGGATTACCGGCTTCGGGAGGTTTAATGGCAGGTAGTGTGTTCAGCAAGATTGCAGAAAGGGTGTATGCCAAAGACTTGCGGTTACCGCTGACCAATGCGATTGATACTAATTCCGTAGTCATTCCGAATGTAAAAGCCGGAGAGATGCGCGAAGCGCAACGAGTATTGGAAGAGCTGCAGATTAACGTACAAGGCAAAATCGCTGATTCGGGCAAAGAGGTTTGGGGAAATACCCATTCTGCCCCACAAGCTGTGGTTCTTGAGAGCCGGAGCAATATGCAGAATTTTGTACCGAGTGTGATAGGTATGGGAGCGAAAGACGCTGTGTACTTGTTGGAAAGCAAAGGATTGAAAGTCAATCTGGTCGGCGTAGGCAAAGTAAAAAGCCAGTCGATAGCCAACGGAACGATTGTTAAGAAGGGACAGACAGTGACGCTTACGCTTAATTAAAAATTAAAGATTAAAAATTGAATAGAGTGATGTTATTAAATGAGTTACTGAAAGCAATCCAACCGGTAGAGGTAGCCGGAGATTCAAACATAGAAATCACCGGTGTCAACATAGACTCCCGTCTAGTGGAAGCCGGACAGCTATTCATGGCAATGCGTGGCACACAAGCCGACGGCCATGCTTATATACCTGCTGCCATCGCAAAAGGAGCAATCGCCATCCTTTGCGAGGATATGCCGGAAGAACCTGTAGCGGGGATCACCTATGTACGAGTAAAAGACAGCGAAGATGCGGTAGGAAAGATTGCCACTACCTTCTACGGAGACCCGACTTCCAAGTTGAGGATGCAAATATGTGTTCATGGAAGTCAGCTCCCACTCGATTGCACAGAAACGTATCAGTGGACTAAAGTTTGCAGGAGGGATCTTTACCAATCTGACCCGCGACCATCTCGACTATCATAAAACAGTAGAGAACTATCTGAAAGCGAAGAAGAAATTCTTTGACGATCTGCCGAAAAATGCATTCAGCCTGACCAATCTGGACGATAAAAACGGACTGGTAATGACGCAGAACACACGTTCGAAGGTCTATACTTATTCATTGAGAAGTCTTAGCGACTTTAAAGGACGGGTATTAGAGTCTCATTTCGAAGGGATGCTGCTCGACTTCAACAATCATGAACTGGCAGTTCAGTTTATCGGAAAGTTCAATGCTTCCAATTTATTGGCGGTATTCGGGGCGGCAGTTCTGTTAGGCAAGAAAGAAGAAGAGGTGCTTGTAGCTCTTAGCACACTTCATCCGGTAGCCGGACGCTTCGATGCGGTCCGCTCACCGCAGGGAATTACGGCGATTGTTGATTATGCACATACCCCGGATGCTCTCATTAATGTACTGAACGCTATTCATGGAGTGCTTGAAGGAAAAGGAAAAGTGATTACCGTGGTAGGCGCCGGCGGTAACCGCGACAAGGGCAAACGCCCCATCATGGCAAAGGAAGCTGCCAAAGCGAGTGACCGCGTCATCATCACTTCCGACAATCCGCGCTTTGAAGAGCCGCAAGACATCATCAATGACATGCTTGCCGGACTGGATGCGGAAGATATGAAGAAAACACTAAGTATTGCCGACCGTAAAGAAGCGATTCGCACGGCTTGCATGCTGGCGGAGAAAGGAGATGTAATTCTCGTTGCCGGAAAAGGACATGAGAATTACCAGGAGATAAAAGGAGTGAAACATCATTTTGATGACAAAGAAGTACTTAAAGAAATTTTTAAATAATGAATAGACTGTGCTAATATGCCGACCGGCTTCGTTATCTATCCGACAGCAACCGGCATAACAACACATCAATAAATTGGCAAATTATTTATGTTATACTATCTATTTGAATGGCTACATAAGCTCAATTTTCCAGGAGCGGGAATGTTCGGATATACTTCATTCCGTGCTTTGATGGCGGTTATCCTCGCATTACTTATTTCAAGTATCTGGGGAGATAAGTTCATCAACCTACTCAAAAGGAAACAAATCACAGAAACGCAGCGTGATGCTAAAACCGACCCGTTTGGCGTCAATAAAGTAGGCGTGCCGAGCATGGGAGGTGTCATCATCATTGTAGCCATCCTGATCCCTTGTTTATTGTTAGGTAAACTGCATAACATATACATGATACTGATGCTGATCACTACCGTATGGTTGGGATCGCTCGGATTCGCAGACGACTATATCAAAATCTTCAAAAGAGACAAAGAGGGTTTGCATGGCAAGTTCAAGATTATCGGTCAGGTCGGTTTAGGTTTAATTGTCGGAATGACCTTGTATTTAAGTCCGGACGTAGTGATCCGTGAGAATATCGAAGTTCATAATCCGGGACGGGAGATGGAAGTGATACACGGAACGAATGATCTGAAATCTACCCAGACAACGATTCCTTTTTTCAAGAGCAACAACCTTGATTATGCCGATCTGGTTTCGTTCATGGGAGAACATGCGCAAACAGCCGGATGGATATTGTTCGTCATTGTCACAATCATTGTGGTTACCGCCGTATCAAACGGCGCCAATCTGAATGACGGTATGGACGGAATGGCAGCCGGGAACTCGGCAATTATCGGTGCAACGTTGGGGGTACTGGCCTATGTATCATCGCATATCGAATTTGCAGGCTACCTGAACATCATGTATATTCCGGGCTCGGAAGAACTTGTAATCTATATCTGCGCCTTTATCGGTGCACTGATAGGTTTCTTATGGTACAACGCCTATCCGGCACAAGTATTTATGGGAGATACAGGCAGTCTTACTATTGGCGGTATTATCGCAGTGTTTGCCATCATCATCCACAAAGAGTTGCTGATACCGATTCTTTGCGGTGTATTCCTGGTAGAAAACCTGTCGGTAATCCTGCAACGGGCTTATTATAAGGCGGGAAAACGAAAAGGTATGAAACAGCGATTGTTCAAGCGTACACCGATTCACGATCACTTCCGCACTTCGATGAGCCTGATTGAACCGGGATGCACGGTGAAATTCACCAAACCCGACCAACTGTTTCATGAATCAAAGATTACCGTCCGGTTCTGGATTGTAACGATTGTATTGGCAGCAATAACGATTATAACGCTTAAAATAAGATAACCGGCAAGGTGCCGGAGCCAGGTTTCCATACGGGAAACAAGTTTTATAGATAGAGAGTATTAACCCGATTATTAACCTTTAAAGATGTGCACAACTAATAGATAAATCAATCAATTAGAAAATAAGGGCACATTATTGTAGATGAAAAGAATAGCAATTTTAGGAGCTGGCGAAAGCGGCGCAGGTGCAGCCGTACTCGCTAAAGTCAAAGGATTTGAGACGTTTGTTTCGGACATGTCCGCCATCAAGGACAAGTATAAGGAACTTCTCGACAGCCATCAGATTGCCTGGGAAGAAGGACACCATACCGAAGAACTCATTCTGAATGCCGACGAGGTTATCAAAAGCCCCGGTATCCCGAATGATGCCCCGATCATCCTGAAACTGAAAGCTCAAGGCACACCGGTGATCTCCGAGATAGAGTTTGCCGGACGCTATACTGATGCCAAAATGATCTGTATTACAGGTTCTAACGGGAAGACCACAACGACTTCCCTGATCTACCATATTTTCAAAAGCGCAGGTCTGAACGTAGGTTTGGCAGGCAACATCGGCAAAAGCCTTGCTTTGCAGGTAGCCGAAGATTACCACGATTACTATATTATCGAACTTAGCTCTTTCCAGCTGGATAATATGTATAACTTCCGTGCGAACATCGCCGTATTGATGAACATCACTCCGGACCATCTTGATCGCTACGACCATTGTATGCAGAATTACATCGACGCTAAATTCCGCATCACCCAAAACCAAACACCGGACGATGCTTTCATCTTCTGGAACGATGACCCTATCATCAGACAGGAACTGGCAAAACATGGTCTGAAAGCTCACTTGTATCCTTTTGCCGCTGTAAAAGAGGATGGAGCGATTGCATACGTAGAAGATCACGAAGTGAAAATCACCGAACCGATTGCCTTCAACATGGAGCAAGAGGAACTGGCCCTGACAGGACAACACAACCTGTACAACTCTTTAGCCGCCGGTATCTCGGCAAACCTTGCCGGCATCGCTAAAGAAAACATCCGGAAAGCCCTCTCCGATTTCAAGGGAGTGGAACATCGGTTGGAAAAGGTGGCACGTGTGCGCGGAATTGATTTTATTAACGACTCTAAAGCCACGAATGTCAACTCCTGCTGGTATGCCCTGCAAAGCATGACTACCAAAACGGTATTGATTCTCGGTGGTAAAGATAAAGGAAACGACTATACTGAAATTGAAGACCTGGTACGCGAAAAGTGTTCAGCACTGGTATATCTGGGACTTCATAACGAAAAGCTTCACGAATTCTTCGACCGTTTCGGTCTGCCGGTAGCCGATGTGCAAACCGGCATGAAAGATGCCGTAGAAGCAGCCTATAAACTGGCAAAGAAAGGTGAAACGGTATTATTAAGTCCTTGCTGCGCTTCTTTCGACCTCTTCAAGAGTTACGAAGACCGTGGCGACCAATTTAAAGAATGTGTCTGTGCCCTTTAATTTCTAATTATTAATTTTTAAATTCTGCAAGATTGGATTTATTAAAGAACATATTCAAAGGTGACAAGGTAATCTGGATTATCTTCCTCTGTCTCTGCCTCATCTCGATCATCGAGGTGTTTTCGGCAGCGTCGACGCTGACTTACAAAAGTGGCGACCATTGGGGGCCGATTACGCAACACTCCATCATCCTGATGGTGGGAGCTGTGGTAGTCGTATTTCTGCATAATGTTCCCTACAAATGGTTCCAGGTATTTCCGGTCTTTATGATGATGTTCATCGGACGGGTATCTTCCAAGAAACTGTTCGGGATGTTGGGGATATTGGGGCTTGTAGGCGGTGTTGCCGTAGGCATACTGATGGCTATTCCCGCCAAAACACTGCACAACACTCCGGGACTTCACCGTTTCGAAACGTGGCAGAATCGTGTTTCCGGTTTCTTTGAGAAAGAAGAAGTGCCGGCAGCCAAATTTGATATTGACAAAGACGCACAGATTGCACACGCGCGAATCGCTATTGCTACCAGCCATGTAGTAGGCAAAGGTCCGGGAAACTCGATACAACGCGACTTCCTTAGCCAGGCATTCTCCGATTTTATCTTCGCGATTGTGATTGAAGAAATGGGACTGGTAGGAGGAATATTTGTGGTGTTCCTCTATTTATGGTTGCTGATGCGAGCCGGACGAATCGCCCAAAAGTGCGAGCGAACCTTCCCCGCCTTTCTCGTCATGGGTATTGCGCTGTTGTTGGTATCACAGGCAATACTGAATATGATGGTTGCCGTCGGGTTATTCCCCGTCACGATGGAAAAAGAACTTAGAATTATCATCAGCGGTGGAGGAACAGGAGGACATATCTTTCCTGCCGTCTCTATCGCAAACGCTATAATAGAGCTACGCCCCGACGCAGAAATTCTCTTTGTAGGCGCTGAAGGACGTATGGAAATGCAACGGGTTCCCGATGCAGGCTACCGGATTATCGGACTTCCGATAGCCGGATTCGACCGCAAATATTTATGGAAAAATGTATCCGTATTGATTAAACTGATGCGCAGCCAATGGAAAGCGCGCAAAGTAATCAAAAACTTCCGCCCGCAAGTGGCGGTAGGTGTAGGCGGATATGCAAGCGGGCC
>PPYF01066614.1_pt1 | contig 10368 bp, 12 predicted proteins | sample 1559871 | NCBI WGS metagenome assembly PPYF01 (sample SAMN08240021, study PRJNA423297) | Human gut metagenome, whole genome shotgun sequencing project.
CCGTCTAGCTCCACCCATTCTCCCATCTGATAAACTTCCGTTTCCGGCGGGGTAAACTGTGGGTCCACATGGGTATTTACATACCAAATTCTGATTCCCACACCCAAAGCGAGAATGAAAGATAAAGTCCCCGCTAAGAGTCGTTTCATAAAGACGTTCCCTCCTTGTCCCTGTGAGAAATAAGTCGGCCTTCCTGAATATGATAGATCTCATCTGCCAAGGAATTAAGCACCTGCGGATCATGACAAGAGAGTAGGATCAAGGCCCCTCGCTCCTTTTCTTGCTGAATCACATTCTGAACCATTTCCACACCATCTACGTCCAAGGCATTAGTTGGCTCATCTAAGAGAATCAGGTCGGGATGTTCCAGAATTGCCGCAGCAATCCCCAGACGTTGTTTCATCCCCAGGGAATACTTCTTAAATGCTTTCTTATTCTCTGAATCAAGGCCTACCCGAATGATCGTTTCTCGAATATCGCTGTCGGAAACACGATTGCGGATGGATGCAAGAACCTTCAAGTTTTCAAATCCAGAATACCCATCCAGAAACGCAGGGTTCTCAATCAGCGTTCCAATACTGGGAGGGAACGAAAGGTCCTTACCCAGCACTTTGCCATCTATGGTCACCGTCCCTTTGGTAGGCCGGATCAGCCCGGAAATCATCCGCATGAGCATGGTTTTGCCGGAACCGTTCACGCCCCGAAAGCCAACGATTTTCCCAGATTCCAAAGTCATGGAGATATCCATCAACACATCCACGCCTTTGATTGTCTTTGTAACATGGTCTAACACGATTTTCACGGCAATTCTCCTTTCATTCTCTGTTCAGAATGTCCATGTTCTCCATGCGGAAATACCCAATAAGTAGGCTTAGGATAATCAGCAACGCTGCAGCGGTAAATCCCCATCCTAGAGGGAATCCTTCTTCTGCAAAAATATCTGTCCGAAACAACATGGCATAATTCCCCACCAACGCTGGATTAGCAAAATAAGCAGAAGAAAGCAGCAACACGCAGGAAAGCACATAAGCAAAAATAGGCTTTACCCACAATGTCAATACCATCTGTAGCATGGAAATTGCACACGCAACTAGGGGAACTAACAGCACACCGGGGGCAAGATTCCAGGGTGGATTTTTAATGTACATTCCTGCATCCAACGCATAGGGAGCGTACTCGCTTGGTTGAAAAGACAGCTTTCCACCTAGGCATATCCCCATTAGAAACGCCAAGATGTAAAGCAACAGGAAGTACACGAACACATAGACGCAGCACCAAACACATTTGGAATACCACCAAACTCGCCTATTTTGAGACAAAATCAGCATGCTCCTGCCCATGCCGTCCAAATTTTGAATAGGATACCGCAAAGTGTAAAACAGCAGGAGAAGAAAAAAGAAAATCCACACAGCTGGAAATAGGAACATCTCTCCATCTTCGTAGTGAAACTCTTTCATCCCACCCAATACGGAAAGAATCAGATCCATAAATGTAAATTCTAGGGGTTCTTCCCCTTGGGCCAGTAAGTTTCGGTTCTCCGCAAACACACACAAATAGTAAATAAGGAAAAAAGCCAGAAAAGCACAAAGGGCAACCAAAAATTTCTTCCACTCTTTCACCAAACCGTGCTTCAAATCAAACCGCAAAAATTTATAAAACATCCGCATCCATCCCTTTCTTTTTCAAGACAAGGACGTCAAACACAAGGATTACCCCGATCCACGTCAGGATGACCCAACCGTTATTGTTATATCCCAAGGCACGGGGGATGATAAAATAGATTGGAGAGGCTTGCACGTACACATCCAGAATGGAGCCGGCAAAGTTGGTCCAGACCACATGGAAGAACAGCAGTACAAGATAGGGACAAATCATCACCACAAACCTATTTTGTGCAACAAAGGCTAAAGAAACGCCAATGGTTGCCCACATTCCCGCCATGATTCCCGCCAGGAGGATGTACAGCGCCACATAGAGCAGCGGATCAGTTACATACAGGTCTCCCCACAGATAGGTGGAACTCAAGCCATAGTATAAGTCCGCATAGGACTCTGGCCGGAACGCCGGGACAAAGCAGGCGGACAAGAGAAAATTCACCGCTAGGGGCACGGCCACCACAAACGCTCCCGAAAGAAAAGAGGCGATATACTTTGATAAGTAGTAAGACCCCTTGCCTGCGCTGAGGATCATGTGAGCATCATAGCCACTCTGCTTTTCTGACACCAAGGACCAAGAAAATGGCACTGTGCATACTAGATAAACCAAAAAATAAAAAGTGGCAGTGGTAAACTGGCCTGCATCACCGCCCAGCCATTTACAATACAGACTGGTAGCCGGAAGAAACAGCGTTTGCAGGGGTTGTCCATTTTCGTCAAAACGGAAGTTCCGCCACATTTGAAAGCCCTGTTCCCTGGAGATTTCCATAAATAGAACACCGAACAGAGCGAAAGCTGTCATCAGCAAAAAGCTGGCCCAGAAGAAACGGTTGTGAAACGCCAAGCGAATTTCGGTCTTTAGCGTGTTTTTCAAAACAACTCCCCCTCTCAGGCAACCGGGGTCAAGCCCCCCAGAAATATGCCATACTTGTGTGCCGTTCCATTGGTTCCCACTTCAAACACCAGCTCATCAGGCATTTCCACAATTGAAAAACCAAGCTGAAACGTCTTTGTTGCGCCGGGAGGCAATTCCCCCTTAAAGTAGTCGCGGCTTTCCTCCGAGATGGGTGGGTGATCGCTAAAGTAAACAGGTGCCTGGGTGAAATAGTCACCATTGAGAACATTCCATCCCTCGAACGCCTGGGCTGAGATCAAACGGCCCACGGCAAAATTCATCCCATCATAGAGCTGGGCGTCCACATTTTCCAGGGTAATTTGCAGCAACACAAAGGGGGCGGTACTATCCACTGTGGCGTCGAACTCTGCCGGGTCAATGCCCACCGCTTCAATAGAACTGTAGAGATGAGTGCTGTCCACCGTCAGGCGCACGGTGCCGCTGGCCCAGGGAAAGCCCGCCGTGTAGCCGAAAATAGGGACAGCTGTCTCCTGATCTTGTTCCACACTCATCTCCAAGGCCTGGCCCACGGAGAACAAGGTTGGCTTTGGCTGGTTTAGCAAGCAGAACGCTCCCACCCCTGCCACAAGCAAAACCAGTATTCCGACAAGCGGAAACATAAGGTTTCGGGCAATTTTCTGATTGCTCCATTTTTGTTTTCTGACCATGTTATTTACTCCTTTACACAGACACAAACCATAGCAAAATATGCGAATGAATGATTCTCATTCGCATATTTTGTGACTTTATTCAGTGAGCGTATGGAGCATCTGTATTAATTACGTGCTAGAGCCAAGGTACCGATATGTACCAATTGAGTCAGGACTCCATTTCCCACTTACCGTACAAAATGCAAAAGGCTTATATCCGCCAAGGCGAGCTTCATCGTATCCCAACTCATTAACCCACTGGCTAATTAACCCCGGGTTGTTTGCAGTTCGCAAATGTGGTTGACCTCTCGTCTGTTTGTCTGTGCAATCTACCCAACCTGAAGAACCATCAGAATGTCGACCATCAACAAATACGTCAAATCCCCCGGAACACATGGTATAGGCAATAATATATGTTCCAGAGTCATCGTTTTTATCTCTTCCTTCGGTGTTTGAACGCCCAAGATTACTAAAATTGAATGAAAATGTGGTGTCTGTATGATTAGGTGGATCTCCTGGTGCCGCAGAAGCCGGGATGGCCATAGCAGAAACCATCACAATGCCAGCCAGACATGTTGCTAACATTCTCTTGATTTTCATACTGAATCCGCATCCTTTCTGTTTCTAAAATTTGTTGTAACTTTGTGGATTTGTATTTGACGGTGGCCACCGTTCGTACCATAGAAAAAGCATCTCTGAAATTCAGCTTTTTTGTGACTTAACTTTAGCATGTGTTTTTTTACTTGTAAATAGCCTACGATTCAGCGGTAGTTTTTTCTGTATCAAATGGCTAAATCACGCAAAAATCCGGTGGGTTATCATTACCCACCGGATTTCTAATACACCATTTGATACAAACAATTCTACCTTTTAGGAAATCAAGCTGAAAAAAAGAGAAGAGTGTGATATCATAGATTTTAGTCCCCTCCCCGTAGTTTTTTCAACTCTCGAATGAGTGTGAGAACAAGGCCTCGTTCTTTTGGCTTTAACTCCCGAAATTCAGCCACGGCTTGTTTGGTTGCCACATCTTCTATGGTAGTTTTTCCGTCGTCGTATAAGTCCTCAATAGAAACCTTTAGAGCTTTGGCTAGCAATAGGGTGTTCGCCGCCGAAGGCGACCATTTTCCCGTTTCCCACCTGGAAATACAGGAGGCATCTACGCCGCACAATTCTGCAAGATCTTCTTGCGTATATCCAAGTTCTGTTCGAAACCGTTGAATGCGCTCGGAAGATACTTTTCCCACAACACCGCCTCCTTTGCCTGTTATTGTAACAAGGGAGGCGCAGAATATCCATAATAGTATCTCATAATAAACTTGACATTTTCTCATATTCCTCCTATGCTGTTCCAAAAGGAGGAATGAACCCACTATGTGCTTTACGGAACAACTCTCTTTAGACGCCCCTCTCCGCCTATTTGTTAGAAAGCTTTGGTATAAATCTTGCCAAGAAGGGGAGGCGGGACAACAGAAGAAAAAACACCTTTTTCAAAATCTTCTGTCCATGGGATGCGACTATTACGAACTATTAAACCTTTATTCAGATTTCCCACTAATGGAAAACGACGGGAAAATGTTGATGGACCTTGCTCCCGCCCCCGCTCATATTTATTCCATCTCTCCCAGCAACATCCGTTTGGCCCTTCCCCATTGGACACCGTCCAAATATCATACCGCACCTATTTTGGAAGTGGTAAACGAAATCGAAAACAACTTAGTCGCTGGCATACCACTGATAAAAGTATATAATAGCAATTTGAACCCCAGGAACCGCCGCGCTTACAATGATCGCTATGTTCTGCTGATTACCGCTTACAAAAGTTTGATCATAGATATCAACCGAAGAACTACCATCCAGTTTCGAAAAGACCCATGAAAGGAGTCGCCATGATTCGAATTGCCCTCTGTGATGATGACCCTCATTTTCTCCAACATCTCCATCAATCTGTAAACATATGGTTTACAGAGCACCAAATTGTATCTACTTGTACCGATCACTTCTCGGCAAGGGCGCTTCGAGATGCCATAGAGACATCTGACTTTGACATTTTTTTCCTAGATATCGAAATGCCGGAGATAGGCGGGATGGAATTGGCCAAACGGATTCGAGAAGCTCTCCCTGATTCCGTGATCATCTTTTTGACTTCCCATGAGGAATTTGCGCCCGATGGCTACCGGGTACAAGCACTGCGCTATTTATCTAAGCAGACTTGGCAGAAATATCTTAGCGAGGCGCTTAGTGCCGCAATAGTACAGTTGCAGAAACAAGAGACCGGAAGCTTGGCCGTGTCCCACTATGGCAGTATACAGCGTGTTCCCTATCGGGACATTCTCTATATTCGCCACATCTCCCGGTACTGCCAGATTGTCACACGGGATGGCAAAACGATTCAGGATGATAGAGGGATCAGACACCTCTTCGAATCCATCGGTGATGAGCGATTTATTTTCATAGACCGTGGGGCTTTCATCAACCTGGACTATATCCAAAAAATTGAAAACGGAGAGGCAGTGATGACAAACGGAGATTCATTGCCAATCAGTCGCCGTCTTTTGCCCCAGGTGAAGCTTACTATAAACCGATATTATGGAGGATGAACAAAGAATGGCAATCCCTCTTCTGGTCGAATTTTTGGCAACTTATGTGGAATGTTTGATTGTCTTGCTTTCCACTATCACAGCGTCTGGACAGAGATACTATGGCAAGGTAAATGCTGCCATAACGATTGGATGTTCCCTAATTCCCGCCTTTGTAGTTCATCAATTCAATCAGTGGAAAGTGTTCTCTTATCTTACCCCGCTAACATCTATTGCAATTGTCATCTTTGTAACCTCAAAAATATTGTCCTACGGGCCCCTTCTTATAAGAAGTAGTTCTTGTATTTTATCTGTTTTGCTTATCCAATGTATCGATTATATCCTTGTGATTTTGTTTGGCCATGCAACCGGTAGTTCAGAAAATTTCTTTCATGTATTTGTGTCCTCGGCAGGAACACACCGCACAGCTTTTTTGTTTGTTGACAAATCCATTGATGTGGGTTTATTTCTTGTTCTTCGGAAACAGTTACCTCGAATTTCTAAGCTAACACATCATTTACAAGTCTATTTGTTCCTTATTACGGTTGTTTCCTATGTTGTTATGCAATGCTTATTTCAAACAGTTTTGGTTCCGGATTTATCTATCATGCAACTGGCTGTTGTGGCTTCTTGGTGTTTTCTTATCGGAGCTATTATTGCATTTATTGCTTTCTTTCTTGCTCTTACTAAACAGGAACAAGATGGTCAACGTCTAGAAATGCTTCGTTCAGAAAACGAATTAATGGCAGATAATTATAAAACGCTGCATAGTACTCAACAAGAATATGCGCAAACGCTCCACGATTTCAAGCATCATGTTATGACAGTGCATGAATTGATTTCCGATGGAAAAACGAAATCCGCCTTGGAATATATGGATTCCCTCCTAAAAACTTCCTACAGCCAGACTGCGCAGTGCCACAGCGGCAATGACATTGTGGACGCCATTATCAACTCCAAGTTAGCAGAAGCCCAAGTAAAAAAGATTCAATTTACCTATATGGCCAATCTCCATATTCCGATCCAAATTGATCCCGTAGACCTCTGCGGCGTCTTAGCTAACCAATTAGAAAACGCTTTTGAAGCTTGTATGCAAACATCTGACCCCTCTGAACGGGCAGTCCATGCAGAAATTAAACAGGTACAGAGTTTTGTGATCCTTCGAGTGGAAAACACCGTACTCTCTGATCCATTTACCGACAATCCGGATTTACACTCTACCAAACAAAATTCATCCACACCTCACGGATATGGGCTGCTCAACATACGCAGTATCGCCCAAAAATATGAGGGTACACTCCGCATGGAATTCTCAAACGACCGGTTTGTTTCCGTAGTTTCTCTCTGTGACCTACCGTTTAATACAAACAATTCTACCGTTGGATAAAACTATCTTGATTTTCTCCCCCTCTTGCTTTATCGTTTAGAAAAAGCAAAGGGGGATTTTACTTGCTGCAGCGCTATGCCACCCAAATTGTGGGGTTCCTATATGATAAGTCAGAGCTAGACCAGTCAAAAAAAGCCATCTATCAGTACGGCACCGAATTGACTATATCGACAGCCGCAGCTGTTGCATCCATCCTTCTGCTGGCAACCCTATTGGGAAATCTTTTCTGGGGAATCATCTTCCTTATCGTTTTTATTTCGTTCCGACTCCACGGAGGAGGATATCACGCTTCGACATACCGCAACTGCTTTATCCTGACTAACAGTGTCTTTTTAGCTTCTTTCGTTCTATCACTTATTTTACTTCACACACCGAGTGTCATGAACTATGTACTTCTTCTGACCAGCTGTTTTGTTATTTGGATTTTAGCTCCTATCTCCAATCCACGCCATCCAGTTTCAGAGCAAACATTTCGCAAAAATAAAATCATTGTTCGAGGCATGGTGTCCTCCAGTTTGCTCCTTATTCTCTTAGGAGAATTTCTGTTTACATGGCATTCCCTGTTCTGCATCTATTCCGCATCTGTTGCAGCGGTAGCCGCAATGATGATACTATCCAAAAAACGAGGAGGAACTAAAAATGTGTGAAATCATCAGCACAATCGCATCCATTCTAGAAGCCATTGCTAATCTGGGCGCGGGGTCAGTATCTATGGGTATTGGCTATGAACCCGAACTGCCCGAAGAGCTTCGCAAGTAACACATCCTACAAAAGGGAAAGGGCCTGCCTCCTGTCTGCGATTCTCAGATAGGGGGATAGGCCCTTTTCCTTTGTAACGATTTACGGCGGGTGTGGCTTGCGATTCTGAAGCCGCTTCTTCCGCCGCACGATACTGTCCTTCTGCCGTAGTCCTCTGGATTACGGCCTTTTTTGCGCTCATTTTGCCGGATCTGCAAGTTGATCACCCCCGTTGCCGCTCACCTCCAATCTGATTTCGGTCACCCAAAAACCCGAAATCAGATTGGAGGAACCCATCATGGGAAAAAGCTATACAGAGCTCAAGAAAGAATTCGAGAAAGAGTGGGCAAAAAATCTCAAGCTGTGCATAGAGGCCGGGATGAGCCCGGAGTTCATCGCCGCCATGCGGGAGTTCGATGAGGAGGTTTTCCGCAAGGAGCGCAGCTTCCAGGACAAGACTCCTTCCCGGATCGAATACTGGGACGATCCCCGCCTGGACATCCCTGTGGAATACTTTTCCCGGCTCAAGAAAGACCTGGACACCCAGTTGGAGAACATCTTACCAGGCCTGTCCCAAAGGGCGACCATGCGGGATAAGGAGATCCTCCTGCTGGCAGCCGCCGGCTATACACAGTCCGAAATCGCCGTGAAATTGCACATTTCACAGGTTGCAGTTTTGAAGCATCTGCATAAACTTCAAAAATTTTTGAAAAGGGGGTTATAAAATCGCCCTTCTCGCTGCCTAGAGGGTGAAGGGACAAATCATCCACCCTTTTCCTAGCGCCGAAAAACAGGCAGAAAAAAGAACGGGCGGGGTTCCTTTCACTTATCCTTCGCACCTTGAAAACTGAACAAGTCAGTGTATGCATACGGCACCCTCTGACCAGGAGCCACCGGGGGAATGCGAGGCAAATACCGATTGATCGAAATTCAGATTTCAAGATAGAACATACGGGCACAGCTGTGTTCGGCTGCGCCCGTCCTTGTGTCTTGAATGATGAAACAGAAAAGGAGAAGAACGCCGTGAAACTGGAGGATTCCATCAATTACTATTACGCCGTGCAGGCCCTGCGGCTCCTGGTGGAGCGGGGGCTTCTCAGCGAAGCGGAGTACGAAACCGTTTGTAGGTACAACGCCGAAATTTTCCGCCCGGAGAGGGAGTACATCTAGCCGCATTGGGTATGGACTTCCGCCCCGGTTTCTGGTACTGTTCAGATGACGGAGGTGAGCCAGGTGGCCCAAGTGCAGATCATTCAACCATACCAACCTCAATCAGAGGAACTGGAAAAGGTGGCAGCCTACTGCCGGGTGTCCACCGACTCCAAAGACCAGTTCAACTCCTACCGCACCCAGATCGGGTACTACACCAACTTCATCGCCCAGCACCCTGGCTGGGAACTGGCGGACATCTACGCTGATGAGGGCATCTCAGGCACCAGCCTGGAAAAACGGGACGAATTCAAACGGATGCTCCAAGACTGCCGGGCAGGGAAGATCACTAGGATTTTAGTGAAGTCGGTTTCCCGGTTCGCCCGCAATACACTGGAACTCATCGAGACCACGCGCGAGTTGAAGGACTTGGGCGTGGTCGTTGTTTTTGAGGAACAGGCCATTGACACCGCCCAAATGCTGGGCGAGATGCAGCTCACTCTTCTGGCTATGGCCGCTCAGGAGGAAAGCACGTCTATCTCCAAAAATATGCGGTGGAGCATTCAAAAGAGGATGGAAAACGGGACCTTCACCACCTGTTACCCGGCCTATGGGTTTTTCTTGGAAAACGGGAAACTTCATCCCAAAGAGGAAGAAGCCGCCATTGTGCGAATTATGGTATCCCTAGCCGCCCAGGGCGTAGGACATAACCGTATCGCCGGATACTTGAACGAGCTAGGTGTCCCTCCTCGCAACGGCAAAAAGAAGTGGCTAGGCACCACAGTGAGTTACATTCTGTCCAATGAGAAACTCATTGGAGACAGTTTGGTGCAAAAAGAATTTACCCCCGCTGTGCTGCCCTTCCGGAAAATCAAAAACCACGGGCAAGTGCCCAAATACTATATTTCGGACAGCCACCAGGGAATCATCGCTTCCGAACTCTTTGACAACATTCAAAAGTTGGCGGAACAACGCCGTGCCAGCTATCAAAACCATGTAGACCACCTGTTTACCCACCGTATTCAGTGCCCGGATTGCCACAAACATTTTCGCCACATCGAAAGCAACAAGCAGGGATATTGGGCTTGTCCCAATCGAGTGAATGGCCTATCCGGCTGCAGTGCCATTAGATTATCTGAAAAATCCATTGTGCAAGCTGCTCTCTCCATGATGGGAAAACTGTACCTACACCGGGACACACTTTTCTCTACTACCCTCTTCCTCCTGGAAGAGATCGCTGCTCGGCAGGAGCAGGGCAACGCCAAGCTCTACGAGTTGAACACTGCCTTGGCGGACTTAAACGAAAAAGCTCACACCC
>PPYF01243581.1_pt1 | contig 10365 bp, 6 predicted proteins | sample 1559871 | NCBI WGS metagenome assembly PPYF01 (sample SAMN08240021, study PRJNA423297) | Human gut metagenome, whole genome shotgun sequencing project.
GTACATACGCAGAAGCACATCGTGCAACACCTTGCGCGCATCGTCGGAAACGGGTTCGCCGTCGAGGAGAAGCGCTCCGCCCTGACAAAGCGTCGCGAGCACCTCCCGCGCGGCTTGCTCGGAATTCGCAGCGCCGGCTATCGCCTCGGAGACATCCGCCTCCGTCGGCGCGTTGCCTTCTCCAAGCGCCCTCACGTAGAGGCCGTCGCCGATATAGCGCGTATCGGTCCTGATCAGCCATTCGATTTTGTCAAGGTATTCCATATCGCACGCAGCCAGAAGCTCCCATAGGCCTTCGCGATTCTCCGACGGAGCGCGTTCGCTCACGAAGGTCGGCGTGATATTGTCGCGCACGTAAAGCTCCTTGCGCAAAGAAAGATCGAACCCGGGCACTCCCTGGAAAAGAGGCGGCGCGAGCAGGTCGATCACCGCCCAATTCGGCGCGAACGTATAGCGGAAAGATTCGTCCTCTCGCACCGTATACTCGATGACTCCCACGTCGTAGACAAGGCCGCCGAAGCCGTCAAGGCTGATCATGCCCCTGGTCGTTGACTCTTTCACGCATTCCTCCCCACAAGCGCCTGGTACGGAGCCTCGATGATGCATCGGAACCGCGCGTCGAGCATATGATCGTAGAACGCCTTCCTCCGATCGCTTATGCCGGGAACGGACGCGACCAGCCGATGGATCGCGTCCATGTCGGCTCGCTTCACGATCTCGCACAGGGCTCGGTTGCACTCGTCGAACTCAAGGCTGGACACAACTTCGTAATACGAGCTTTTCCGCCCGTGCAGCCTGATCTGAGACGTGGGGAACCCGTACACGCGGGCTCTCGTTTCCTCTTCCGAGCCGATGATGCGCAGCATCTCTTCTTCGTCGACAAGCGAGGGGAACAGGCACGACCCGTTGTCGAAGACTGGCGCAAGCGAGTAGGCGCCGTTCCGCTTCACGAAGCCCCAGTTCAAACCATGTCTATCGAAGTTACCGATAAGGGCGTCGACAATGAACATCTCCCAGAACATCGCGATCGTCTCGGACACGTCCGTGAGCTTGGAGTTGTCGCGAAGCATCTGCATGATGTCGGCGTATTCGTACTGATAGCGTTCTTTGTCCTGATCGAGCGTGCTCTCGCCCACGTCGTTGAACGGAACGAACTGCTCGCCCGCCTCCACGAAGCTCTTGCATGCGACCACTTCCTCGCCCTCGAACGTGCCGAGGAAGGTCTTCTGCACGTTGAAGCCGAGCAGCTCGAATATATGGGATCCGACATATTCCGAAACATGATTGCACCGTGCTCCGAACGGCGTCTTCTTCCTGAACTTGAGCATGTAATCGCTGAAGGTTCCGTCTCCGTTGGGAACGAGGATGGACTCCTTCCGCTCGGAGCCTCCGTAGTTCACCTTGCCTCGTTCATATCCGGAAAAGTCAATCAGATCCATGCTGTTACTTTCATTAACGTTAGATTTTTATTTTGATAGTATACGACCACACAAAGGTGCTGTCAAAATACGAAACTAACGTTAATGAAACTTTTGGAAATACCGAAGCCCCCTTCGAGGGCGATCCGTCGTTTGCAAGGGGGTTTGGGGAGACGAACCGCGCTCGAAGGGGGCTTCGGGGTTGGAGGGGCAGGGCCGGAGCCCGGATGTTTCACGTGAAACATCCTGCGGTAAAAGAACGAATGTTTCACGTGAAACAATTCGCCCGGAGGAGGGTTCCCCCCCCTTCCGGGCCCCCGCGGAGGGCGCCGGGCGGTTCGCACCGGAGGAGCGGCGCTTTCCGCGGGCGGGCCGGGGGCCGCGCCGCCGGTCCGGGCGGCGCGGCGAAGGGCCTAGTAGAACATGAACACGCTGAGGCCCAGGTTGTAGAAGGCGACGCGCATGCACACCGCGCCCGCCAGGGCGGCGACGATGGCGACCGGGGCCCAGAGCCTCCAGTTGCCGGAGCGCCTGCCGAGGAAAGCCGCCACCAGCGGGACGAGGGCGCCTACGGCGACCGCCCCCAGCCAGACGAGCGGGGCCTGGGCCGCCACCGTCGCCGCGGCGTCGGCCATGGCCTTGGTGGGGTGCGTCGGGTCGAAGTAGTAGCCGACGTCGGCGAAGGATCCCGCGGAGAGCTGCAGGAAGGCGGCGAAGGCGATCGCGCCGGCCGCGTTGAGGGCGGAGCCGGCCAGCGCCGCGAGGCCGACCGGCCCGGCGGGAGCCTCCGCGCGCTCCCCGGAGCCCGCCGCGCCCAGGATCAGCGCGAACGTCGCCGGTCCCAGCACGCAGGCGTTGCCCAGCACGTAGAGGATCCAAAGGACCGAGTCCCAAGCGGGGCGGGCGGCCATGGTGTAGGAGTGCGCCATGACGGCCACGAGCACGACCGACAGGGCGACCGACAGCCAGGCGAGCCATTTGGGCACGCTCGCGCCGTCGTCGGACTTGCGCAGCATGACCAGGTAGGCCACGGCCACCGCGGCCAGCACCACGATGGCGATCAGCTCCTGGGTGATGCCGCTTGTCAGGTGCCCGAACCCGTTGAAGATGCGCTCCCAGTGCTCGAGGTGGAAGAACACCGCGATCCCGCCGACGGCCAGAAGGACGGCGCTCGCGATCCAGGCCGGCACCTGCGCCCGCTTGCCCGTCCCGAACGCGGCCATCAGCGCCTGCGTCCCGAACAGCCCCGCGCTCCACGCCACCAGCGTGGTGAACACGATCAAAGGCCCCTCCTTGCCACGTACGATCGCGCAGGATATACACGAACGATGGATCGTTGCCAGCGTTGGGAAGATGATGGACATCCGATTCGGAGAACGGCTGCACGCATTCCTCAAGCGTTATGCGAGTCTTGCTCTGCTTCTCGTACGAGACGTCGCCGCCCGTAACAGGCACCACCCACGGCGCCTCGAACGTGCCGACCCCCTTCTCGATATCGCCGAAGAAGCGAGCGCGTGCGCTGCACTGCGCCACGCACGGCGGCAGCTCATCCTGTGCGATCTTCTGCTCGCAAAGGGTGCACTTCTCCACGACGCGCTCCTCCTCGTTGAGGTAGCGCACGCCGTAGGGGCAGGCCATCGCGCAGAACTGGCAGCCGATGCACTTCGACTTGTCGATCTGCACCGTGCCGTCCTCCAGCTTGTGCGAGGCTCCCGTGGGGCACACTTCGACGCAAGCGGGATTGGCGCAATGCTGGCACTGAACCGTCAAGAAGTACAGTTCGACATCCGGAAACTGCCCGCTGCCGCCCTTTGTCGGATTCGGGCCGATGCGAAGCGTTTTGTTCCAAAAGTTCCCAATCGGCACTTCGTTAGCGCTTTTGCAGGCTGCGGAGCACGCCAAGCAACCGACGCAACGATTGAGGTCCGTGGCAATCGCATATTGGGTCATAGCTTACGCCTCCTCTCGAATATCGTAGTTCTGCGTCCACTTTTTGAGACGCGGGTCGCTTGCATCGTGGATGATCTCGTTTCCGTTGTGATCACACGGGCACGGGTTGCCGAAAGGCGAGTTCTCAGCCGTCGCCTTGTAGATTTTCACCGGGTAGGCGCGAAGGTAGCTTGCTCCGCTGATGCGGTCCTGATACCCAACGCCAGTCCTAACCAAACAATTGCAGCACGAAAGGTTGAAACCCTTGTCAGCCTGATCAAGTTCCGGGAACCACCACTGATGCTCAAGGTTGACAACGCCCGTCTTGATGCCGTAATAGAGGTCGGCCGTCTGACGGATCTTCCCTTCCGGCGTCTCGATCCAAACCCAGTCGCCCTGCTCGATTCCAAGCTCCGCGGCATCCTCGGGGTTTATCTCCACTCGAGGAGCGGGCCACTGCTCACGGCACCACGGCAGCTGGCGATGCTCGGAGTGGAAGTACACCGGAATGCGGCGGCCCGACGTGGCGATGAAGGGGTACTCGGCACACCGCTCGGGATCCGCCTTCGGCGACATCGGAGGCTCGATGTACTCGGGTAGAACATCCCTCGGAGAATCGGGCATGAACGTCTCGATCGTGGTGTTCCACAGCTCCATCTTCTTGGTGGGAGTGCCGAAGCCAGGGGTGTTGATCGCATCGGCGAGGCCATAGTTGCCGATAACGCCGCCCGCCGCCTTCTGAGGGAGGTAGCCCGTCTCGTAGCGGCGATACGTTCCCCAGAACGGCGGGTTGATAGCCTTGCAATCCCACCAGCCGTGCTTCTGGAACTCCGCAACGTACTCAGACCATTTCATTCCGGAGTCGGCGATGATGACGTCGAGTTCTTCCTCATAGGAAGGCCAAGGGTTGTCCTCCACCGGTGACCACGGCACGCCCATCCGCTTGTACGTTTCGATGATGATCTCGATATCGTGCAAAACGTCCGCGGGCGGCTCGATGCACCTCACGGTGGCACCCTGCGCGCCGGAAGAGCCTTGCGATATGCGCGGGCAATTCGTCTCGATCCAGTGCTCGACCGGAAGCAGCATGTCGGCCATGCCCGCCGTAGGCGTCTTCCACAGGTCGCTCACCACGAAGAAGTCGACGTTCTTCAGCGCCTCCCACTTCTGGTTCGGATTCGACATGTTCATGATGTCGCCCGTCGAGCACCAACCGAACTTGAGAGGATACGGATCGCCGGTTTCCATCGTCTTGAACAGCACCGCGTCATCCGCCCAACGCTGCCACCACTTGAGCAGCGGGAATTCGTCCACGCCGAGGGCCTTGTCGTACACCTCGGGCGCCAGCGGAGGCGCACCGTTGCTATTGCCGCCCAAGCCCAACGTCAATGGGAACTGCCCGACCGTCGATCCACGCGATCCGCCAGGAACGTCCCAGTTCCCCGTTATGCCGATGAGCGTGTCCAGGATGCGGGCCGTCTGCACGCCGTTGCAAGCATGCTCGATAGCAAGCTGGTAATGGATGCCGCCGTTGCCGAAGCCCCTGTCCGGATCCACCGGCGTGGCCCAGATAGTCGCGGCTTCACGGATGTCGTCGGCGGGCACTTCGCAAATCTCGGAAACAATCTCGGGCGTGAACTCGGCCAACCGCTCGCGCAGAAGCGCCCAGACGGGACGGGCCTTCACAACGCGACCGTCCTTGAGCGTCACCTCGTATTCGCCTTCGAGGGCCGGATCGATGCCGTTGGGCATCGGAGTGGGGCTGATCACGAAGCCGGGGGCAACCCCGGGCACCAGGTCGTCCAGCTCAGGGACGAAACCCTCTTCAGGACGAACCCACGTTTCGCCCTCCCATTCGCAGGTATCGCCGTTGCAGTAGCTCAGCTTGTCATGAGCGGCGTCCCACACCATGTAATTCGCGGGATCGCCGTCCTCTTGCAGATCGCTCTCCTTCAAGAGACGCGTCTTCACGGTAAACGTGCCCGATACGATCTTCTTGTACTCGTTGCCAGGCGTCGGTTCCATATCCTCGACAACCAGGTAAGGGGCGTTCGTCCACTTCTTGACGAACAACTCGTCGTACAGGTTTCCTTCGACGACCACGTTCATCCAAGCAAGGGCCATCGCGTCGTCCGTGCCGGGACGCAAGGGCAGCCACAGGTCGGCCTCTTTGCCATGGTTGGTCATGCGAGGATCGACGAGGATATGCGTCTGGGCCTTCTCGGCCACATCGATGATCGTTCTGCACGAATCATCGTAATTCGAGCACTCCGGCGCCGTGCCCCAAGAAACGTAAACCTTCGGACGCGACACGTTCTCCTGCCAAGAAAAGGCATCGCACGAGTTCAGCGACGTGCCGAAGAAACGCGGGCCTTTGCACACCTGCCACGGGATCGCCATGTTGGGAGAACCGACCAGCTGGCCCAAGGCGCCGTAGGCGAGCATGCCCCACTGGCGGGACGTGCCCGACATGCCGAACACGGACAGCCCCGAGTACTTCTCGGCCGTCTCCTCGAGCTTCTGCGTGATCGTCGAGAACGCCTCTTCCCAGCTGATGCGAACCCAACCGGGATCGTCGTTGTCCTTGGGATTGGTGCGTTTCATGGGGTGGTACAACCTATCGGGATGATAGGCGGCTTGAATGGACGATTGCGACTTGTTGCAGCAATTGCCCATAGATTGGAAGGCGCTCTCGTCTCCCTCGACACGGATAGCTCGACCGTTTTGAACGGTCACCCAAACACCGCATTCCATTTTGCCGCACGCGCGACAGCAAGATCTCACTCGCTTAACATCATTCGATCCGCCGCTTTCCACATTCGACTCCGCTAGCGCGGAGGACGCGGTTGCCGCACTCAACACGGCAGCGCCCCCCGCTACGGCCGAAGCTTCGAGAAACCGACGGCGAGACAACGTCAGCACGCCCATATCTCCTCCTTGTCAGTTGCCATAATCGAACAACTAATCCTCGAGGCCTCAAAGGATATCGCTCGACTCTCAACGAATTCGAGTATAAAATGGATGCATCGTAAGGGGTTATGAAGAGCGCCGTGCCTTATGACGATCCGATTGGTTATTCCGTTTCGGAATTTGGGGGAACCATGAGAATAAGCTATGTCCACGAATTCATCGTGCTTGCGGAAAAATTGAGCTTCACTGCCGCCGCGAACGAGCTTCATGTTTCCCAGTCGGCGCTGAGCAAGCATATCGCTGCCCTTGAAGCAGATCTCAACACCCAGTTGCTCAATAGGAACAAGCATCTGGTCGTGCTGACAAGCCAAGGGGAACAGTTCCTGGATGCGGCGCGCATTATCGACAGAACCTTCCAACGGGCAAAGCAATCCCTGCAACAGCAAGCGAGGAACGACTCCATGCTCATGGTGGGAGGATTGGTGGACAGCCCCGGGGAATTCTCGGTTCTTTCCCGCGCCGTGCAGATCATGCAGCAGCAGGACCCCTCGCGCATGGTTCATTTCGTGCCCGTCACCACGATGTCCGTGCGCACCCAGATCGTCGACGATGTCATAGACTGCGCATTCACGTCCTACGACTACGCATCCGCCCCCGACCAGGAAAAAGACATGTTCGAATACACGGTCATCGGCAAGATGCCCTTCACGGCGATCATGCTCAAGTCCCACCCCCTCGCGCAACGAAGCGCCCTGCACGTTCAAGATTTGGAGGGACAGACCCTCGTCCAGCTATCGGGACCGCGCTCGCACAGCGGCTGGAATCGCATCCACAGCTGGCTCAGCCGACACGGCGTGAACGCCGAAACGCAGCCGTACAACGTCTTTTCCCTGAACGACTACATCAACGTCGATCTGGAAGGCTCCATATTCATCCTCCCCACCATCGAGATGAGGAAAGGCGAGCTCCACGACCCCGTCCGCACGGTAGTCCCGTTCGACGACCCCGACGCGTTCTTCCCCTTCGGCGTGCTGCGCCTGAAAAACAGCCGCAAGGCCGCAGCCATCGAGACCTTGGCGGAGGCCACGCGCAAAGTGATCGCGTCCGACAGCGAATGCGATCTGCAATTGACCTGATCGGCACCAGCACAGCCTCCATTGCTAGTCGACGCACCGAAGAAATCGAAACCACATCGGACTGTCCCGACGTCAGGCGCGCCTCAATCCTGCAGCATGTTCACAACCATGAGCAATGCAATCGATCTCCCAAGAGCACCGGACGCCACCAAAGGGCGTAGGAAGTATACATAACAGAAACAAATATTGCTATTTATTGCGTTATATGCAATATTTGTTTCTGTTATGGGCAAGAAGCAGACAGCCGTTCCACCAAGCGCCCGAAAGGCGCTTGCCGCAATGGGCGAGAACATCCGCCTTGCCCGCTTGCGCCGAAAACTCAGCATGGCGCTCGTCGCCGAGCGCGCAGGCATCAGCGTGCCAACCCTGCGAGCCATCGAACAAGGCTCCCCCTCCGTCGCCATCGGTTCGTATGCAACGGTGCTGCTGGCAATCGGCATGAAGGACGAGCTGTCGCACGTCGCGGCAAACGACGAGCTGGGACGCTACCTGCAAGACCAAGACCTCGAACCAAAGAAGAGGGCGCCCCGCTCGGCAAGGTTCACGTTCGGACGAGGGGCGGAAAGCGAATGAGCGGCCGCAGCCTACGCGTGAGCATGGACGCGATCCCCTACCTTTCACTTGACAGGTCGAGTAAGCCGACGCATGTGGGGACTCTGCATTTCAGCCCAGCGAGAAACGGAGAGGCCGTATCGTTCGAGTTCTCCTCGACCTGGCTTGCAGTTAACCCGCTGACCAGCTTCGATCCCGATCTTCAACCTTGGAAAGGACGACAATACCTCGAAGCGGGCAAGCCCTTGTTCGGCGTGTTCTCCGACTCGTGCCCCGACCGATGGGGGCGCATGCTTCTTCAGCGCAAAGAGAACGAACGAGCGCACGCAGAGGGCCGTAGCGCCCGAGCGCTGCTCGAGTCAGACTTCCTCGTCGGCGTGTCCGACCGCACGAGAATGGGTGCGCTTCGATACCAAGAATCGGGAGACGGCCCCTTTCTTGCCGAAGATTCAGCCAACGACGTGCCGCCGTTCTCGTCGCTGCGAGAGCTCGAACACGCAGCGCGCGGCATCGAAGCTTCTCCCTCGAATGAACGGCGCGATTCCGTTTATCTCGACTTGCTGCTGTCGCCGGGATCGTCGCTTGGCGGCGCGCGTCCTAAAGCAAGCGTGCGGGATCAAACGGGCGACCTCTGGATCGCGAAATTCCCCTCACGGCATGACTCTTTCGATACCGGCATTGTGGAGTTTTTCACTCATGACCTTGCGCGATCGTTCGGAATCGACGTCCCCGACGCACAGAAAGGTCGATTCGGCCGCCACGGCACCACATTCCTCAGCAAGCGGTTCGACCGCATAACGGGAAAGCGCGTCCACTTCTCGTCTGCCATGGCACTCCTCGGAAGACAAGATGGCGCATGCGGCGCCGACGGCGCTAGCTATCTCGACCTCATGGAATTCATGCGCGAACAATGTGCACGACCCGAACGCGACCTCGAAGAACTGTACCGGAGGATCCTCTTCTCCGTCGCCGTATCGAACACAGACGACCATCTGCGCAACCACGGTTTTCTGCTGGGCAACGACGGTTGGCACCTCGCCCCCGCATTCGATATGAACCCGAACCCGCTGGGTCGGAGCCTTTCGCTGAACATCGACGAGGCAAGCGGCGTTCTTAGCTATGCGCTCGTGCGCGATCAGGCTCCTTATTTCGGCGTCAGCAACCGCCAAGCCCAACGCATGGAGCACGACATCAAAGCTCTGACGAAGAGCTGGCGAGCCCGCGCGAAACGAGTCGGGCTGTCATCTTCGGAATGCGATGCCGTAGCTCCGGTTTTCGAGAGAACGAAAGAATAACTGAGCGACGCTCGCAGAACCCCGAAGCCCTCTTCGAGGGCGATCCGTCGTTTGCAAGGGGGTTTGGGGAGACGAACCGCGCTCGAAGAGGGCTTCGGGTCGGAGGGGTGCGGAAAGGGCGGAACCCGGATGCTTCAAGTGGAACAATTCGCCCGGAGAAGGGCTCCCCCTCCGGGCTCCCGCGGAGGGCGCCGGCCGGGCGGCGCTCCCGCGGGCGGGCCGGGGGCCGCGCCGCCCGGACCGGCGGCGCGGCGGAGCCATCCTAGTAGAACATGAACACGCTGAGGCCGAGGTTGTAGAAGGCCACGCGCATGCAGACGGCGCCCGCCAGGGCGGCGACGATCGCCACCGGGGCCCAGAGCCTCCAGTTGCCGGAGCGCTTGCCCATGAAGGCCGCGGCCAGCGGGACGATCGCGCCCACGGCCACCGCGCCCAGCCAGACGAGCGGAGCCTGGGCGCCGACCGTCGCCGCGGCGTCGGCCATGGCCCTGGTCGGATGCGTCGGGTCGAAGTAGTAGCCGACGTCGGCGAAGGAGCCGGCGGAGAACTGCAGGAAGGCGGAGAAGGCGATCGAGGCGGCGGCGTTGAGGGCGGAGCCGGCCAACGCCGCGAGGCCGACGGCGCCGGAGCGCTCGCCGGAGCCCGCCGCGCCCAGGATCAGCGTGAACGTCGCCGGTCCCAGCACGCAGGCGTTGCCCAGGACGTAGAGGATCCACAGCACGCTGTCCCACGCGGGGCGGGCGGCCATGGTGTAGGAGTGCGCCATCACGGCGACCAGCACGACCGACAGCGCGACCGACAGCCAGGCGAGCCATTTGGGCACGCTGGCCCCGTCGTCGGAATTGCGCAGCATGACCAGGTAGGCCACGGCGACGACCGCCAGCACGACGATGGCGATCAGCTCCTGGGTGATGCCGCTCGTCAGGTGGCCGAAGCCGTTGAAGATGCGCTCCCAGTGCTCGAGGTGGAAGAACACCGCGATCCCGCCGACGGCCAGAAGGACGGCACTCGCGATCCAGGCCGGGACCTGCGCCTTCTTCCCGACGCCGAACGCGGCCATCAGCGCCTGCGTCCCGAACAGCCCCGCGCTCCACGCCACCAGCGTGGTGAACACGATCAAAGGCC
>PPYF01386316.1_pt1 | contig 10365 bp, 10 predicted proteins | sample 1559871 | NCBI WGS metagenome assembly PPYF01 (sample SAMN08240021, study PRJNA423297) | Human gut metagenome, whole genome shotgun sequencing project.
GTCTTAGTATTGCCTGATTGTTTTGTGCATACTGGAAATTTTGTGGCATCGTTTATTATTGGTATCATAAAAGGAATAATATATTTGATTGTATGTGCAGTTATGGCGCTTTTTGAGACAATAAAAAATATATGGAATTCAAAAAGAATCATTAAGAAGATTGATACTATTATAGATGATGATAATAAGAGTGTTAAATTAATAAGAGACTATTTAGAGTATAGTAGATGTGTTTCTGATGAAAAGCATACTGTATTAAAAGAACTTGTAACTGATGGTGGAAAATTACATGATAATTCGTTTGCTAAACTAATTATAGAGTATGATGTAAATTATGCAGTGAATGAATTGAATCATAGATTGGATTTATTGGAAAAGAATCAAGATGTAGTTAGAGAGATATAGTTTTTAAGTATCAACTGACGGAAAATAAAATTGATAAGTGTAAAAATATTTATACGCACCAACGATATCTTACTTTGAACTAACATTAGATTTGTGAGCATAATAAAGATTTAATTATAAGGTTCGACAGTGATTTACTCTGTGTAATATTAGCGTGATTTATAATCTGATAGATAGTATTCTTGCTTTTTCACAACAATAAATAGTATAATAAATTTGATATCAATTTTTCCTTAGATATTATGATTACAATTGTCAAAAGAAGGCAAAATAATAAACAATAACATTTTAAGTGAGTTTCTCACTAAGCACAGAGCAGAGGTGATAGATGTGTGTATAACGGAGTATGATGAACAGGCATTTGTTAACGGAATTAGAGAAGAAGGCAGGCAAGAAGGTAGAAAAGAAGGTAGAAAAGAAGGTAGGCAAGAGGGTAGAGCCTTGACACTGTTTTCATTGGTTAATAGTGGTAACCTAAAGCCTGATATTGCTGCTAAGGAGCTTGGAATCAGCATTCAAGAATTTGAGATTGCAATGAAAAAGGCTGGAATGAACCAGCCTGTATCTAAGGTTTAGTAAATCTGTGATACTATTCATGTATCCTCCTTTCTGTTTGAGATTTCCGCAAAAATATCATACGAAAAGAAGGATAAAAAAGAAACAGGATTAATCATTGTAATAATGACTAACCCTGTTTTTTATTTAATTCATCATAAGTCAAACCCTCAAACCAGCCCCTCATGAAAGCCCCTCAAACCAAACCCTCAAGTTACACCCTCACGAAGACTGCCCCTCAAAAAGTTTGATTACCCCAAAAGGAACCTTCGGGTTCCTTTTGTCGTTATATACATCCATATATGAGGATAATATTTATACTTGCCAATTTATAGCTGTAAATAGTATAATAAAGCTGACATCGATTTCTCCTTAGATATTAAGCGTGTGATTATCAAAAGGAGTACTATATGAAATTAAATAAAAAATATAAGGATAGATTGTTCTGTCTTTTATTTGGAAATGAAGAATACAAGGAGAACATATTATCTTTATATAACGCTTTATGTAATACAGCGCATACGGATGTAAATGATATCAAGCTTTACACAATCGATAACGTGATTTATATCGAGATGAAAAATGATGTATCAATTCTTCTGGATAGTTATTTACATCTATGGGAGCAGCAAAGCTCCTACAATCCCAATATGCCGCTTAGGAGCTTGATGTATTTCAGTAAAATGTATGACCGCTATATTGTTGAGCATTCCTACAATATCTATGGTTCGACACTTGTAAAGATTCCAACACCGAGATATACGGTGTTGTACAATGGTACATCAAAGCAGCCGGCATTTATGAAGCTTAAGCTGTCAGATGCGTTTATCCATGAGGATACAAGCGGAGATTTTGAGTGGACAGCCAACATGGTAAACATTAACCATGGTATGAATGATGAGCTTTTAAACAATTGCAGACCATTGCAGGAATATATGCTGCTTATTGAGGAGATACGTAAGAACCGGTCTAATGGCATGGAAGTGGAGCAGGCAGTTGATAAAGCTGTAACTTATTGCATAAGCAATAACATTTTAAGTGAGTTTCTCACTAAGCACAGAGCAGAGGTGATAGATGTGTGTATAACAGAGTATGATGAACAGGCATTTGTTAACGGAATTAGAGAAGAAGGCAGGCAAGAAGGTAGGCAAGAGGGTAGAGCCTTGACACTGTTTTCATTGGTTAATAGTGGTAACCTAAAGCCTGATATTGCCGCAAAGGAACTTGGAATCAGCATTCAAGAATTTGAGATTGCAATGAAAAAGGCTGGAATGAACCAGCCTGTATCAAAATAGTTCAAATAAACAGTTTAGTTTATTAGTTTATTTATTTTTTCTGTTTCTGATATGCACCTCAGGTATGGCAACATTGTCATAGCTGATAGGTGCATTTTCTTTATCAGCGTCCTCGTGACTTTCGGTGCTTTTTACGTGCACCTCAGGTATTGCCACGTTGTCAAAAGTTAAATCGTAATTATGTTTTCCTTTTTCTTCTCTGTTTTTAAATATTTTTCTCAATTTTTCAAACATATTTTTCTCCGGTTGTTTTACAGTAGGTTTATAAAGAATGTGATTACAAGGCTGTTCAAAAAGTCGGCAAACAGGCTTCCCACGAGCGGTATGAGCAGATATGCCTTGATGGATGGCACATATTGGTCGCAGACAGCCTGCATATTTGCCATGGCGTTTGGTGTGGCTCCGGTTCCGAAGCCGCAGGTGCCTGATACAAGTATGGCTGCATCGTAGTCGCGTCCCATGATGTTGAACTCGATAACATACGTGAATATGATTATGAGAAGTACCTGTGCTGCAAGCAGTATGACGAGTGGGAGAGCGAGTGATGCAAGCTCCCAGAGTCTTAGTGTGATCATTGCCATGCCTAGGAATAGAGAGAGGCTTATACCTCCCAGGTCATTTATCTCTCCCATATGGATAGTGGCGATTCCTGTGTACTCACATATGTTTCGCATGAGTGCGGCTGCAAGCATCGCTCCTATATATATCGGGAAGGTGAGCCCTGTCTTTGTGAGCAGCATTGTAAAGATGGTTCCGACACCTATTGCCAGGATGAGCTGGAATACGGCATCAGCATACATATTTGTGTGGCGCTCATGCTTTTTCTCATCCTCCACCAGCAGGCTGTCGTCATCGTTTGCTGCTGTATTAAGCAGGCTATGCTTTTCAATCAGTCTTTTTCCAAGAGGTCCACCTATCAGGCTTCCAAAGATGAGACCGAAGGTGGCTGCGGCTGTACAGATGGTTGTGGCGCCCTTTATGTTTAAGTCCTCAAGCACCGGGCCAAAGGCTCCTGCGGTGCCGTGTCCGCCAACCATAGGAATAGAGCCGGTGCACATGCCGATTAGCGGATTCAGGTTTAAGAGCTTTGCAAGCCCCACGGCGGTTAGGTTTTGTAATATGATAAGCGCTATTACCAGTCCCAGGAATACGATGAGCGATTTGCCTCCGCTTTTTAATACCTTGAGATTTGCCTGAAAGCCTACAGATGTAAAGAAGAATACCATGCAGACCTCGCGCAGTGTGTCATCAAAGGAAAATTCTGCGATTCCTGTGACATAGCATATGCATGTCATGATGGCAAAAATCAGTCCGCCTATGACAGGCGCCGGAATACAGAATTTCTGAAGAAAATATATTTTCTTTTTTAAATAGTTTCCAAGTAGTAGTACAAGCACGGCAACGGCCAGTGTCTGGTACATGTCAAGTTGTATTTTCATGTGTTACCTTTCAATTTTAATTGATTATATTCTTGTTATTTTCTTCTTGAATTTTGAATATTATATATTGAACTAAAAATTAATTCGCGAATTAATTTGCACTATATCCACAGTCTTCATAATACCTTTTCGCTCCTTTGTGGAATGGGATAGGTATATCGCCTGTTGCAAAGTCATATGTCAGCTCAAGCTTAAGAGAGTTGGAGTAGGAGAGCTCATTTTCTTTTTCAAACAGGAGCGATGTAAGCTGCTCAATTGTATCGTCGGATACATCAGACTTTGTGATAAGCACAGATTTTACACCTATAGTGCTTATATCTGTGGTCTGGCCTGTGTATGTGCCGGCAGGTATGACCTCGCTTGTGTAGGCAGAGCTGCTTTCAAGCATCTTGCTTATCACAGTGTCTGTCAGCGGGATAAGCCTTATGTCGCATTCCTTCGAGAGCTCATCTATGACAGTGGTGGTGAGTCCGGCAGTGCAGAAGAAGGCATCTATATCACCGGCTTTTAGCTCTTTTGTGGCTTCGATATAGTCCAGGTTTTTGGTGGCAACAAGGGATGATGGCATACCGGCGAACTCAAGAATCTGTGTGGCATTTCGCTCGGTACCGGATTCCTCTGCTCCGATGCTTACAGTGTGTCCTGACAGGTCGTCAAGAGTCTGGATGTCTGAATCAGCGCGGACCACAAGCTGACAGGTCTCGGTGTAAAGCCCTGCTATAGCCCTTAAATCTTCATTTGTCTTGTAGGCGTCGGCTATCAGGTCTGCCTGTGCGATGCCTATTTCTATATAGCCATCGGATAAAAGCCTTATATTGGCATTAGAGCCTGCTGTGGTACGGACCTTGCAGGTAAAGTCATAGCCCTGTTCATTGGCAAGCTCCGTAAATGTATTTGCAAATGAATAGTACATTCCACCAATATCGGCTGCTCCGAAGCGTATTGTGCTGCCGGAGTTGGTGCAGCCTGTCAGGGCGAAGAGTACTATGCAAAGCATGATACTGATTTTTTTCTTCATGTTTTGTCTTTGTCCTTTCACTTTTTCATAATTGCTATGAGTATTTTACAAAAAATTTTCTAATATGAAAAGATTAAATTTAAATTTTTCTTAAATTCCATAGACTTGTTATTGGAAAAATAATATAATAAATTGGTTGTAGAAAATATTTTAAAGGAAGGAAATTTATTTATGGAAATCTTTGACATTATCAAGTCTGTTATATTTGGAATTGTGGAGGGCATTACAGAGTGGCTGCCTATCAGCAGCACCGGCCACATGATTCTTTTGAATGAGATTTTACCACTTAGAATAGGAAAGAACCCGGACGATTTTTACAGTATGTTTGAGGTGGTTATCCAGCTTGGAGCCATTTTGGCGGTTGTTGTTTTGTTCTGGAGCCAGATCTGGCCATTCGGCAGGAAGAATAACAAAGCTCCTCTTGCAAAGACTGGTATCGGTGCATGGATCAAGACTGATATCTTCGTGCTGTGGTTTCATATTCTTGTTTCAACTATTCCGGCAGCTATTATCGGAGTGCTTTTTGATGATGTATTCGAGAGATTGTTTTACAATTTCCAGACAGTAGCTATCATGCTTATACTCTTTGGTATCGCTTTTATTGTGATTGAGACCAGACATAATGGCAAGTCTGCCAAGATTAATTCACTTGTCGACATAAGCTACACGACCGCGCTTATGATTGGATTTTTCCAGCTTATTGCAGCTGTTTTTCCGGGTACATCACGTTCAGGCGCTACTATTGTCGGAGCTCTTTTAATTGGTGTTTCAAGGACTGTTGCCGCTGAGTATACATTTTTCCTTGCTATTCCGGTTATGTTTGGTGCGAGTCTTCTGAAACTTGTTAAATTTGGATTTCATTTTACAGGGGAAGAGGCTGCTATTCTGATTATCGGGATGATTGTGGCATTTGTTGTTTCACTTATTGTTATCAAATTCCTGATGGGCTACATAAAGAAGCATAACTTTATTGTGTTTGGATGGTACCGTATAGTTCTTGGTGCGATTGTGCTGCTTTGTGGTATCGCAGGGCTTCTCTAAATACATTTTGACGCAATTTTGCAGGAAGAGGGTTTAAAGACATGCATGATGAATTGACAGCAAATGATATAAAGAAAATGGAGGACGAGATAGAGTACAGAAAGCTCGTTGTCAGAAAGAAAGCTCTTGATGACGTAAAGGTGGCGAGAGCCCAGGGTGACTTGAGCGAGAACTTCGAGTACAAGGCCGCCAAGCAGTTTAAGAACCAGAACGAGAGCCGTATCAGATACCTTGAGAAGATGATTAAGACTGCCGTTGTCATATCCGATGAGTCAAATGATGATGAGGTGGGTATGTTCAATACAGTTGATGTGTATTTTGAGGATGATGATGAGACTGAGACATACAAGATTGTCACAACCGTAAGGGGCAATTCCTTAAAGAATCTGATAAGCAAGGAGTCACCGCTTGGTGCCGCTATATTCGGGCACAAGGTGGGTGACAGGTGTGAGGTAAAGGTAAATGATGACTACTCATACTTTGTTAAGATAATGAAAATACAAAATACTGTCGACGACGGCAGTGATGATTTGCGTAAATTTTAATCTGGGTTTAATTTTTGCGTTTTATAGGGATTTCAAAAGATTAATATGTTTATGACTATATAACAATGTTTAATGTCAGAAATGGGGAAATTTATATGATTAAATTAAAAACTTTTGGCAGCTTTACGGTGGGTAATGACATAACCTCTGTCCAGGAAGGGGCATGGAGGTCTGAGAAGCTTGAAAAGCTGTTTGTATATCTGGCGATGAACAGAAACAGGGGTGTCTGTATAGAGGATATTTCAGAGGCTATATGGCAGGTTGAGGAAGAAACCGATAATCCGGTAGGAGCCCTTAAGAATCTGGCATACAGGCTCAGAAAGGCTCTAAGAGATGCCTCCTTTGACGAGGAGTGCATAGTCTCTGTTAGAGGCGGCTTGTACAAATGGAATGATGATGTGGAAGTAACCATTGATGTCGAAGAGTTTGACAGATATATAAATGAGGCGGAGATGGCATTTTGCAGGAGCAAGGAGACCGCTATTGAAAGCTATGAGAAGACCATAGCTCTTTATCATGGTGATTTCCTGCCTCTTAGGACAGATACACACTGGTTTATGACGCTCAATGCATTTTACCATTCCAGATACGTGAATACAGTAAAGGCTCTGGCAAAGCTGTATATTGATACAGGCTGCTATGAGAAGCTTGAGCAGCTGTGCATCAGGGCGATTGTATATGAGCGCTCGGATGAGCAGATATACTCATATCTTATTATGGCACGCATGCGTACCAAAAAGGTACAGATGGCTTTTGATACTTATGAGACTGCCAAGGCTATTATGGACAAGGATCTTGGCGTTAGAAAGACTGTCATGCTCAACAAGGTGTATGAGGAGCTTTTATCTGTCACAAAGGGTGTTTCAAGCTACAATATAGATGAGGTGAAGGAGGATATCAACGAGGAGAGCATGGAGGGTGTTTTCATGTGCGGATATCCTGTGTTCAAGGAGATTTATCATCTGGAGGTCAGGAAGAGTGCACGTTCTACGGTTCCGGAGAGTCTGGTGCTTGTCACTGTTGTGCCAATGTATAGCAGTCAGCCGGATAAGGATCATAGTCAGATGAAGGATTCCATGCTTACACTTGAAAGAGCACTTAGAAAGTGCCTGCGCGTGGGTGATGTGGCAGCAAAGTACAGTGATTCACAGTACATTGTGCTTTTGTCGAAGTGCTCATGCGATACAGCCTCCGATGTCATGAAGCGTATTATCGATAGGTTCAATCATACGTGTGACACACATAGTAATATGACGATACAATTTGATATTGAGCCGGTTAGCTGCTACAGCAGTTTTGTGAGTGATAAATGATATTTTCTGATATAGAGGTGTTTTCATGAGGAGACTTATTAACATTATTTCCAGTATAATTTTATTAATTCTTGTTTTAATTATTATTGTAATATTTGCTCCCAAGCTGTTTAGTATCGAGCCGATGGTAATTGTAAGCGGCAGCATGGAACCTTCTTACATGAAGGGGAGCCTATTGTATGTAAAGGAGAGTGCCGGTGGGATACAGACAGGTGATGTCATTACCTTTTACAGAAATGGCGAGCTTGTGACTCACAGGGTAGTTGAAATAAATACAGATGAAAAGACCTACACTACAAAGGGCGATGCCAATCAGGTGAATGATGTACAGCCGGTTGCATGGTCTGATGTGGTCGGAGTGCCCGTGTTTGATATCCCGGTGCTTGGTTATCCTGCTTCTTTTTTAGGAACCACGCAAGGTAAATTTGTATTCATTGTATTGTTGATTATTTTTACCGGTATTACAGTACTGACTGATAAAAAAATGGAGAAAACAAATGGTTAAGAAAGTAATTAGATTTATAGTTCTGATAATTGGTCTGTCTCTTGTGGCTTATTCAGGTTATCATCTGTTTAAGATTTATTCTGACTATAATACCTCGGATAAGACATATGAGAAGCTTCAGGATGAGTATGCATTGGACGATTCAAAGAAGGATGATGACAGCACGAAAGGCAGTGAAGCACAGTCACCGTGGTATGATGATATAGATATTGATTTCGCCGGTCTAAGGAGCGAAAACCCTGATGTGGTTGGCTGGATTTATTTTGAGAATGAGGATATCAGCTACCCTGTCATGTATTCGGGGGATAACAGCTATTACCTCAGAAAGACCTTTAAGAGAGAGCATGCCACTGCAGGCTCCATCTTCCTTGAGGGTTCAAACAAGACTGATTTCAGCGACTGTCATACAATCATTTATGGACACAATATGAAAAACCTGTCTATGTTTGGAAAGCTTAAGTACTATAACCGTGATGAGAATTACTATGACAGCCATCAGTATTTCCAGATACTTGTCGATGGTAAAAAGTATAGGTACCAGATTTTCTCATATGAGACGGTTAGTGATGACAGTGATGAGTATACTGTGGGCTTTGAGCCTGACGAGACATTTGGCAAATTCGTACAGAGGATGGCTGCCTCATCAATGAAGGATACAGGCATAGTCCCGACAAAGGATGACAAGGTTGTGACGCTTTCAACCTGTTCCACAAGCGGGGAGACATACAGGTTTGTGGTACATGGTGTGAGAGTTGATGAGCATTGATAATGAAAACAGGTGTATAATATGAAAAAAGAAGATGAATTACTTAAAGAGCTTACCGATATGGTAAAGGAAACAAAGAAGGGGCAGATTAAGTGGAAGCTTTCCTGTCAGACTACAGAGTACAATGATGAGGCCGTAAAGCCGACAGTTACAGAGGATGGCAACACCTGGACTGTTGATGAGTGCTACGTGTCATATGAGTGTACCTATAAGGGCAGTGATTTTGTGATGATTACATATGAGATGATTCATGCTGCCGGTGATAAAAGACAGACAACCAACCTTGTTTTTTTACCGCCGCTTGGCATCAGATACTTTGATATCAGCACACTGCTTCCATACTCAGTGCCTGCATCCAATATTCTCACATATGAGATTCACACGCTGTGGCTATTGCTGCTTGAGATGTATAAGAGTGACAACACAAGCGTAGAGCTTGACGCGAGCTCCAGGGAGCTTATGATTGAAGAATAGGGGATATGATATATGTATGCAGTGATTACAGGAGCAAGCTCAGGAATAGGTGAGCAGTTTGCAAAGAGACTTGCGAAGGAAGGGTATGACCTGATTCTTGTTGCCAGAAGGCGGGAGAGGCTTACAGCTCTTTCTGATAAGCTTAAAGCCATGCATAAGGAGCTTGAGTGTGATATTTTTACCGCGGATCTGATGCAGCTTGATGAGTGTCAGAGACTTTCGGACTATCTCGAGGAAAAAGATATAGAAATATTTATAAACAACGCAGGCTACGGTGATTGCGGCTTGTTTGAGGAAACTGATATAGCTAAGGAAATGGGCATGATAGATGTCAATGTGCGTGCTGTACACTTCCTGACGAAAAAGCTTTTAAGACAGATGAGGGTAAAGGACAGAGGTTTTATATTAAATGTGGCAAGCTCTGCGGGTCTTATTCCTGCCGGTCCGTACATGGCTGCCTATTATGCCTCTAAGGCATATGTTGCGAGCCTTTCAAGGGCTGTTGCATGTGAGCTTCGACAGAGCCACAGCCATGTGTATGTGGGGTGCCTGTGTCCGGGACCGGTTGATACAGAGTTCAATGATGTGGCGAATGTGCGATTTGCGCTGAAGGGGATTTCCGCTGAATACTGCGCCAATTATGCCATAGACCGGATGATGAAGCACAAAACGGTCATAGTGCCTACTTTCAGGATGAAGCTTGCTACAACCTGTGGCAGATTTCTACCACAATCTTTGTATATAAAGATTGTTTCACATCAGCAAAAGAAAAAATGGCACATTGACTAAAAAGTTTTTGAAAATTGGTTGAATTGCCCTATTTACAGTTATTGTAAATTTTATTATAATGTATACGAAAATAAACGAAAAGGATAGTGCTATGAAATTAGGAGCGATTTATTCAAAGGAAAAGACAACATTTACACTGTTTTCGCCTGTTGCGGACAGTGTTTTTGTTATTTTTTATGATAAGGGAAATGATTCGGCCGAGACAGGCAGGCTTGAGATG
>PPYF01103568.1_pt1 | contig 10364 bp, 20 predicted proteins | sample 1559871 | NCBI WGS metagenome assembly PPYF01 (sample SAMN08240021, study PRJNA423297) | Human gut metagenome, whole genome shotgun sequencing project.
GTTGGAATTAGTGTATCGGTTTATAAAAAAGTTGATGGGCTAGGGATTACTCCCTAGTCCTTTTTGCTTGTAAGCTTGGTTGCTAATTTCTCCAAGCTTTTCCAATCTCTTTCGTCCAACTCGGCCAGGGCTTCAATCAGCCGCTTCTTAAACGTGGCATCTTCCATAATTAAATCACCTAAAAAGTCGGTTATAATTTGATTTCTGGTACGCTGTACAAACATTTCACCTTCTCCGGTGCGGAGCCAATCTGTGTTTATTGGGAATTCAGACCAGTTTCTTAACATTATAATATGTTGCTCTGTAACGTTTCTTTTTCCTCGTTCAATATCACTAATGCCTGACTTTGTTATTCCCAGTGCTTTTCCAAATTCCTCTTGGCTCTTGCCGCATGATTCTCTTAGTTGTCTAAATCTATTATTAATGTCATTCATATTCTCACCTCATTTCTTCTGATTGTATTATCTCACAATTATTAAAATAAGTCAAGAAAAAAGTCGGCATACAGAACAAAAAGATGTTGACAATGTCGGCAAAAAGAATTATAATAACGGCATACAGAACAGAAAGTGAGGTGAGCGCGTGAGCGAGAAAGACAAGAAGATTCTTGAAACCATTGCAGAGGCACTCCCGAAGATGTCTGAATTTGACAAGGGCTATTTTCTTGGTACTGCCGAAGCTAAAGTAGCGGACAAAAAACGGAATAAGAAAGATTCGGAATCCTCAATAGGAACCGGCTAGCCCCGGTACATTACTATGAGAGGAAGGAGGATAAAAGCGATGGTGGAACCTTACAAGCCAATATACACAGTCAAGGAGGCGGCAGGCGTTCTCAGGGTTAATCCAAGCAAGGTGTATGAGCTTATCAGCACAAAAAAGCTTCCATCTTTGCTCCTGGGCCAGCGGAAGATACGAGGGAGTGACCTGGAACGATTTATTATGACGTATCCGGTAGCCGAAATGGAGGAAGGAGGACAAGCCAATGACAAAAGTAACTGAGTTAGCCATCCGCTCCAAAGCAGCGGTCCTGTATCCTGGGTGGCGTGTGGACATCACCGGGCCAGGAACAGCGGTACTCACCAACATCATGGGGCACAGGCGTATGGTGACCTTCCGACAGCGCAGGAGACGCCGGGACGAGCATCCCCTAATGACGGCAGCGAGATGGATTATCATAGCAACTTTTTGGATGTTCGGAATGGTGGTTGCAGCAACTGTGGTCATGGCGCTGGCCATGGGCGTGAGGTTGTGAAGGGAGGATATGAAGATGACAAAAGTACAGATGGAGGCAATCGCGGATAGGGCAGCGAGACTGTCCGTGAGTAAGACGGACGCGGAGGATGCGCAGGTTTACGCGGCGATGGAATTGGACCCATACCGCCAGTATTATGAGGAGTATCTGGACCAGCTGCAGACAGGGGACACCGAATGGCTCCGCCGGTGGATTGGATGGGAAGTAGCAGATAAGGTCGGTGAGGCGGTTGAGATTCTCAAGATGTGGATTCGCGCAGAGTTGTCTGGGCAAACCATGGGCGTGAGGCTGTGAGAGGAGGTGGGGACAATACAGAGGCAAGTTATTAAAGATATCATCATACAGGCCATGGTCCGGTCCGATGCCGTTACAACCGATAATGCAGGCAGGATTGAGGCGGGGGCTGAGATTGCGGTCAATGAGATATTGAAAGAAATGAAAAAGGACCCCAGCGGCGGCAACCGCGGAGAGGTCCAATAACTAAAACACACACCCTTATTATAAGGGAGATATCGGAGGATTGCAAGGTGAAAATATCTAAAACTTATTATCCTAGCAGCCATGTAAAGATTACAGCACCATTTTTTACATTGGTATGCAGTTGTGGCCTGCGGCACTGGTCCCTGCTGGGCGAGATTACACCGTGCCCGAACTGTGGGAAGCTTATGAGGTTGGAAGGTGAGCAAGATGCCAGTAAGCAAGCGCATATTTAAAAGCCGGGAGGAATGGCTGGAAGGACGTAAGGGGCATATCGGGGGCTCTGATGCCAGTGCTTGCGTAGGGATGAATCCCTACAAAGACAATGTGCAGCTATGGGAAGAAAAACGTGGCCTGGTTATCCCAGAAGATATATCAGACCGGGAATATGTCCAGTATGGCACAGAGGCAGAGAAGTATCTGAGAGCCTTGTTTGCCCTGGATTATCCACAGTACAGAGTATCCTATGATGAGGATAACATGTTTATAAACACGGCCTACCCGTGGATGCACGCTTCCCTGGACGGCGAGCTTGTGGATAACAATGGTCGCTGCGGAATCCTGGAGATAAAGACCACCAATATCCTGCAGAGCATGCAGCGGGAAAAGTGGAATAACCGGATACCGGATAACTATTTCTGTCAGGTGCTCCATTACCTGGCCGTAACAGAATATGATTTTGCAGTTCTTAAGGCCCAGCTTAAGAGTGAGTGGGGCGGGGAACTGCGGATTACAACAAAACATTATTTTATAGAGAGAAAGGACGTTGAGGAGGATATCAAATATTTAATTGAGGCCGAAAGACGGTTCTGGGACTGTGTGGTCACAGGGCGCAGGCCGGATTTGATTCTCCCGGCGATATAGCGGATAGAAAGGAGTAAATACCATGGAGCTACAGATATACAGCCCGCAGGATGACGGGTTTATCCAAAAAATTGATTGGAACTATGAGGAACTAAAAACAGAGGTTTCAGCTGTCGCAAATGAATATGCGGTATCTGTCTACACAGATGATACTATCAAGCAGGCCAAGGAGGCTAGGGCCAAACTTAATAAATTTATTGATGCATTGACCGGGGCGCGGACGAAGGTCAGGAAGAAGTTACTGGCGCCAGATGAACAGTTCGGGAAGGAAGTAAAGGACATTGAGGGTATTGTTCGGAAGGCCATTGATAATATAGATGGCCAGATTAAGGATTATGAGCGCCGACAGCGCGAGGAAAAGACCGCAAAAGTCCGAGATTTCTATGACGCTAACATCCATGATATCGAAAAATATCTGCCCTTTGAGCGCGTGATGAAACCAGAATATGCCAATGCATCCACTACCATGAAGTCCATCAAAGAAGAGATAACTGCTCTTATCCAGAGGGTTGACGAGGGCCTGGCCATACTGAACGAAGTAGACAGTCCATATGCCGGGGATATGAAAGAGGTTTTCCTTCGGGATTATGATATCGGCGCCGCAATGGCAGAGAGGAACCGCCTGGAGGCTGCGGAGCAGAAGCGGAAGGAGTACGCAGCGGAACAGGCCAGAAAGAAAGCAGAACGCGATGCCAGGATAAAGGCGGAGGCCCAGGAAGTAATTAATGCAGGAAAGCCGGTGCAGACAACACCAGCCCCGGTTTCCCAGCCCAAAGTGGAAACAGTGGAGGAACCGGTCAATGTGATTGACTTCCGGGTATATGTGACCGGAACCCAGGCGGCGGCCCTTAAGCACTTTTTAAAAACCAATGGTATCCGGTTTGAGCCGGTACCAAAACAGTAGAAGGAGGAAATACCATGGCAGTAGGAAATAGTCTGGCCAGCAGGGCCCCGAAACAGGGGCTGACTGCATACCTTACCCAGGATGCGGTCAAGAATCAGATTAACAGTGTAATCGGTGGGAAGAATGGGACGAGGTTCATTTCCAGCATTATTTCTGCAGTACAGGCCACCCCGGCACTACAGGGGTGCACGAATCCAAGTATATTGAGTGCTGCGCTTCTGGGGGAATCACTTAATCTTTCCCCAAGCCCACAGTTGGGGCAATATTATATGGTCCCATATGATAACCGGAGCAAGGGCGCCAAGGAAGCGCAGTTCCAGCTTGGCTATAAGGGATATATCCAGCTGGCCCTTCGCAGCGGTCAGTATAAAAAACTCAATGTGATGTCAATCAAGGAAGGAGAACTGATTCGGTTTGACCCCCTGAATGAGGAAATTGAAGTCAAATTGATTGAGGATGAGGAAGCCAGGGAACAGTCCCCTACCATTGGATATTACGCTATGTTTGAGTATCTGAACGGATTCCGAAAGGCTATGTACTGGAGCAAGGGAAAAATGGTAGCCCATGCCAAGAAATATAGCCCAGGATACAAGAAGGACCTGGAAAAGGGGACACAGTGGACATTCTGGGCAAAGGATTTTGATGGCATGGCATATAAGACGATGCTCCGGCAGCTTATCAGCAAGTGGGGCATTATGAGTATCGACCTGATACAGGCTATTGATGCGGACATGGCTGTCATCCATGCGGATGGTACCAAGGAGTATGTGGAGACGGATGCGGATAACATTGCTGCAGAGCAGCCTGCAGAGAGTCCGGACCCAGAGTTCCAGGAACAGGAAACACCATCACAGGAAGCACCGCCGACACAGACGGAAGGGAATGTGGCTGATGATTTCTTTTCATAGATATTCTTCGCGTGGGAGGAGGTGATTAAGTGGCAATCACATTTGACAACATTGCTGGAGGAGAGCTGGCCGAAAAGTTTAAGATGGCCCTAGCTCAGATAGGCCGGAATATCCTGGACCCAAACATGGATCCTGAGACAGCCAGAGGAATGACCATTAATCTTAATTTCAAGCCTAAATCAAACGGAGTGATTGATATTAAGTTTGATATTAAGACCAAACTGGCCGGATTTCAGAAGTCAGAGACAGTATTCCTGGTGGGACAAGATGCCAGGACTGGCCGAATTGAGATGTCCGAGTATGGAAGCGACCGTCCCCAGGTAACATCTGTTGCAGCAGCGCCAGCTGCGGCCTATACAGAAGTGCGGCAGCCAGCGCAGACATTTGACCCGGAAACGGGAGAAATTTACGAGGAACCCCGCAAAGCCCCGATTGACTTAAGGGCAGTGGCTAACCAATAAAAATGAAAAGGAGATAGGAAAGATGATGGAAGGATTAAAAGCAGCATTGGAGCATGTGGAGGAACTGGCACGGGAAAACGAAAAAACAGAGGTCATTGAGATATGTGGCAAGACCTATGCCAACAAAAGCTTGAAACGGTATGATGCGCAGGAAATGGCAGATGCCATCACTGCCACCACCCTGTCGTCCCTTGTAGACTACATCGGCAGCTGTAGCCGGGAATTCCCGGATGGCGATATGATTATACATATCGTGAGCCCCACGAAGGTTAAACTGATGTCTGAATTGGATAAGGAGCGTAGGAGGGAGTGCCTGTTTGAGACTGAGGCTGAGACATCCGAGTATCGGTTTGACAAATGGTACGACCAGGAGAATTTCATGATATCCCTGCAGGCAAACTTCCAGTACAGTACGGACCTGGAGGCGGTTATGAAACTGGCTGGGAATATTGAGAAGAAGAATGACCAGAGCTTTTCGGATGACGGCCGGACACAGGTTGCTACCATGACTGTGGCGGTGGCCACAAAGGCGGCAGCCATCGTACCCAACCCGGTGGAGCTGATTCCCTATAGGACTTTCCAGGAGGTTGATCAGCCAGCCAGTAAGTTTGTTTTCAGAATTGGTGAGAATAATGACATACCGATTTTTAAACTGATTGAAGCAGAAGGCGGCATCTGGAAAAATGAGGCAGTTTCCAATATCAAGAGATATTTGGCAGATGCCATTATGGAAATGCCTGAGGCAATCAGCAAGCGAATCACAATTATCGGATAATTCAGTGCTTTATCCTCCGGACAAATATAATATGTCACGGTATTAAATGCCGGAGGTGTCTGCGGGGCGGCAAACCATTGCTTTCTGACCGCCGCCCCGTCCTTTAAAGTGGAAGGTGGTGGTTTTCCTGGGTAGGGACTGCAGGAAGGACCTGGACTACTTCCCGAAGGTTGTTAATTTCTATGAGGATGATAAGATATTTGATTTGCTGGACGAATATGGCCCGCTGGGAGTCACCGTATATGATTGTATACTGACAATCGTTTACTCAAATGGCTATTATGCGAATCTATCTAAAGACAAGCTATCAAAAATGGTCATCCGAAAGATTGGAAACAAGTGGATTAAAAGCCAAAAGGCCGTTGTGCAAGTGATAGATTACTGTGCTGATTTAGGACTTTTTGATAAAGACCTCATGCTGCAGAATATTATCACCTCTGTTGGAATTCAAAAACGCTATCACATGATAGCTGTGAAGCTGCTGAAGAGACGGCTCTATAGTACGCAATACTGGTTACTTGATGAAAACGGGGAACCTTTATTAAATACACCCATTTTTCCAATTGATTCCGAGGAAAACGGCATTTCCGCGGAGGAAATAAGTAAATCTTCGGAGGAAATGCAGGTAAAAAGAAAAGAAATAAAAGAAAAAGAAATCTTATATAAAAGAGAGGCGGATATTCCCCCGGAGGAAAGCCTGGATGCGGCCTTTGCCCGGTTTGTGGGGTTCCGGAGGGATATCAATAAACCGTTGACAGCTGATGGTGCGGAACTGATAAAGAAGGAACTGGGACAAATAGGGTGTGATGTCAAGGAACGTATTGCAATCCTTGACCAGAGCATCATGAACCATTGGACGGGGATATATCCGTTGAAAAAGAAACGGCCAGTCAAAGACAGCACTGCAAATCAGAGAAACAAGTTCCACAATTTCGACCAACGAAATGTTGACTATGACGCTCTGGTGTTACAGCGGGTAAAGGAATGGGCGGGGGAAGGAGAAGGGAATGAAGGAAATCCATCAGAAGATACTTGATTTTGTGACAGGCTACTTGCTGGAATGTGGCTACCCTCCTACCAATAGGGAAATTGCAGATGGAGTCGGTTATGCATCCACCTCAACGATATTTAACCACATGCGGGATATGCGGGAAGCAGGATTGATAAATTACATTGACGAATGCCCCAGGACCATAACAGTCCCTGGGTACAGATATATGAAAGTTAAGGGAAGGAGGGGCCACGATGGAGGAGTTAACAACCAATATGGAGGAAACGGCGCCGGTACAACCAGCAGAAATAAAGTGGTATAAGAGTGTCAGCTATGAGGATGCCAAGGTATTTATAAAATCCAATATCACGTCGGCGGCCAGGAGCTTTATTGCTATAGGGTATTATCTTAAGCTGGTCCGGGACAAAGAGATGTACCGGGAAGATGGTCATGAAACCATCTGGGATTTTGCTAAGGCCGAGTATGGCATCAGCCAGTCTACGGCCAGCCGATACATGTCCATGAATGACCGGTTTTCCGAGGAAGGAAACAGCCCTATCATAAGGGATGAATACAAGGAATTTGGTAAGAGCCAGTTACAAGAGATGCTGTCTCTTACGGACGAGCAGATGGAGCGGGTATCGCCATCGGACCGCGTAGAGGATATCAGAAACATGCGCAAACCAAAGGAAATCCCGTATGTACATATCCCAGGCCAGGTAGAGCTGACAGATTTCCCGGGTGTGGAACCGGAGGATGTGGCTGCATCAGTCCAGGCCAGGGAAGAGATTGCATCCAGACAGCCGGAGAAACAGACCTATACAATATCCGCGGCGGACCTGCTACCGGATCCAGGACAACAGAAAACGGAAGAATCCATTGCGATATCGCAACAGGAGAAGCCGATACCAGAACCGCGGTCAGAAGTGCCGCATGAACCGGAGAAGTCCGGGAAGTGCATCCACCGGCCAGAATTTGACTGCACCATGGAGGAAGCTCAGAAGCTTATCCCTGGTACGGGTGAGGATTGTGGATGTAAATGTTGTTGGGAGTGTGTCAAACATGGGAATTGTGAGTGGGAGTGCAACAGCTCAGAGCGGCGTCCGGATCAGGAACCACAGCAACCCGCTGCGAAAGAGCAGCAGAATGAGGAGATCTGCTGCGAAAATGAAAACCAAGAAGAAACAGCGGAAGCAGAAAACGAACCCTCAGATGTGGATCTGCTCCGGGGGATGTTAGAAAAAGAAAAGGAATTCCTGGATGAAATGATAAAGGTTGATAAGGTGGAACATCTTCCGCCGAAGTTGCTCCGGAAGAAAAAGATACTGGTGGCAGCTCTTGCGGGTATGCTGTGTAATCTGGAAGAACCGGAGCCAGAAGAACCCAAACAGCCAGCGCTTCCGGTCATGAAGAACAATGACCAGCGTAAGGCATGGCTGAGGGATTACCAGTCCTGGGGCCTGTGGTATACGGATGAGCATATCGGGGCCAGGTATTACAAGTATGATTTTGAGAATGGGGCGAGGCCGATCGCAGAGGAGTACAGCAATTATAACAAGTTTACCGGAGAGGATTATACATCCTCTTACCTGCATCTGGTAGGAGGTTCGGAGCCGACAAAGTATCCGATGCATGGATGCGGTAAGTGGAACCGACATGAGACGTATAACCGGTATCCGGACAGTGAAACGGAATTGGTTGAGTTTCTGAAGGAGATCCAGAAAGAGAAAAAAGGATGATGGAGTTTAGCATAAGGAGGAACACATGGAAAGATTAACACATGAGGCTGATTTTGGTCTCGAAGATTGGGAGCAGATATTATATAGAGTTCCGGCAGATCCAGAAGGAGCTTACTAAGGAGGCAGAGGGATGAGTTGGAGATATGTCCTTGATATGTACTCAACCATGGATATCGCATATGCAATAATGATGATGCGAAAAACATGGTATAGATTCTTTGTCTTAGGAGATGGAAATGTATACTTTTGTAAAAACGGAGAGGCATACGAAACAGGACTTACATTAACAGAACTATTTTAAATCGAAATTTGAGAAAGGAGGCCGGAGCGGTGGCCACCGTAATGGGATATCCCGGCTCTTTCTGAAAAAATGAAATACACCAAAAAAGTAAAATGTGAGATATACAGAGACAATATGCAGAATTACAAAAAATATGCAATCCCTCCAGCGCAGCTGATTATTGCGGATGTACCGCATAACGTAGGAAATAACTTTTATGGATCGAATCCAATGTGGTACAAAGGAGGGGATAACAGGAATGGGGAAAGCAGGCTGGCAGGGAAAGCTGCATTTAACTCGGACTTCAATTTCAATCTTTTTGAGTATTTCCACTTTTGCTCAAAGATGTTAAAAAAAGATGATGTGAAACCGGTGCAGCGTGGCCGCAGCAGTGATAGCCCGTGCATGATCGTATTTTGCAGTTTCGAGCAGATCCAGACATTGATTAAGGCAGCAGAAAAACATGGGTTTGTAAATTACATACCATTGGTTTTCTGCAAGAATTACAGCCCACAGGTGTTAAAAGCAAATATGCGGATCGTAGGCGCGACAGAATATGCCCTTGTGCTGTACCGTGACCGATTGCCAAAATTCAGAAACGGCGTGAGGACGGACGAGAATGGAAAGACGATCCCTGGTACAGGGCATATGGTGTTTAACTGGTTCCGATGGGAGAGGGATGGGAAAGACATTCCGAAAATCCACCCGGCACAAAAGCCGGTAAAAGTGTTGAAATATCTGATAGAAGTCTTTACGGATCCGGGAGATGTTGTGATTGACCCCTGCGCAGGAAGCGGAAGTACATTACGTGCTGCGTATGAGTTAGGACGGAGTGCATATGGCTTTGAGATTGACCGTACTTTTTATCGAAGGGCAAAGACTGAAATGCTGTCCTGGGAGCCAGATGATCAAATCAGCATGTTTGATACAGTAAATTAATATTTGAAGGAGGAATGGAATTGTCACTAATTAAGGCATTGGTGGTAAGCATGGCAATATCCGCGGTCTGGTACGGCATGGAGTGGATGCAGTACCAAGAACTACAATGGGATAGGAAGTGCGATAATGTGGTTTGGGCATTGTATCTGGTGGTATTATGGTGGCTGTTTGCACACCAGAATTAACATTTAAGGAAAGAAGGCGCGTTATGAGATTAATTGATGCTGACGCTTTTAATAAGCAGGTGGCGGCTATGACGATAAAGGAAAATTACCCAGTAGAAAAAGCCAATGCAATGATGAAGTTGATTGATATGCAGCCAACGGCGTTAGATATGGCTGATATTCTGGCACAATTAGAAAAACGTATTAATACACAGTTACAAATTATTACTGGACTGAATGACTCGGTGTATGAGTACGGTTTTACTAAAAGCTTGGAAGCATATCAACAATGCCGCTTGATTTTGGAGGACGCTATTCACGAAAACTGAAATTTACAGGAGGAATAAGCCATGGATAAAAAGACGATAGTATTTGATTTTGATGGAGTGATACATAGTTACACAAGCGGGTGGCAGGGTATATCAGTTATACCAGACCCGGTTGTGCCAGAGATACAGGCAGCAATCAATTACTTACGCATGGAAGGGTACGAGGTAATTGTGGTATCTACCAGATGTGCAAGGCCAGAGGGTATGGGAGCGGTTAGGCGCTATTTGAGAGATAACCATATTGTGGTTGATGATGTAGTTGCACACAAGCCGCCTGCAAT
>PPYF01660929.1_pt1 | contig 10364 bp, 10 predicted proteins | sample 1559871 | NCBI WGS metagenome assembly PPYF01 (sample SAMN08240021, study PRJNA423297) | Human gut metagenome, whole genome shotgun sequencing project.
AAATAATTCATATAAAAGCAGTCCAATGGCGAATAACAGATAAAGATCGATCCAGAACCTGCTGAGTGTTGCAAAAGTTTTCTGGAGTGCTTCATTCCCGGCTACCAGGATCCGGTAAATTGGTGGAAAATATAAAATCAGCATGGCAGCCGGTACCAAAGCCGCAAAAAGCTGAAGCCTTCCATTCCTGCGGATAGCAGGAACCACGGAAAGCTTCAGCGCCATTTCCACTAAAAACAGTGGAAACAGAAAACGGCCAATGGCGATCAGATAACCAAGCTGGTTGAGGGTGATCAGAAAATATTGGAGTCTGGTCTGGACTGCCTTGGAAAAATACAGAAAATGTACTACTTCCAGAGAAATCCCGCCCTTTTTCGCAATAAAGATCATCACACCACAGATTTCAAGCATCAGACTGACACAAAGTCCCATCAGATAGAGGGACTCTCTGCTTTTCTTTAATAAAAGAAGCATCGCAGACATCAGAACCAGGCATATCGTTAAAATGATCAGCATATGTTTTTATTTTCTCCGTCGCAACTGTTCAGTCTCTATTATCATTCCGGAAGATTGGCAACAAATTCCGTAAATTTCAGGTTAATGTCCGGATGTCCCTGTAAGAGAGTTACCGGGAAATGGGCAGATCTTTCACCATAAGCCGCATGGCGGACAACACTTCTGTGCCAGTCGCGGAAACAGCCTAAACGGATCTTTCTTGCATGGTAAATCTCATTGATACCAATGGTAATGCAGTAATGCGGCATATCATCCAACGCACCGTTTAAGTCACCGATGGAGTTTGCCACTCTGGTCTCACGGGAAATCTCCAATACACGGGTGTGCTGTGCTAAAAACTCATCCGGAGTCATCTCGTCAGAAGCCTCATTGAATGCCACATGACCGTTGATGCCGATACCGCCAAAGCAGATATCCACACCGCCTAATTTCTCAATGACATCCTGGATGTGTCCCGGATCTTTCGGGTCTGGGAATACCCGCTGCTCCTCTGGCATTAAAAGCTCTGGTTTTACCTTGGTATAAACGGTACGATCCATAAAACCACGGAAACTTAACTTATGCTCTTTCGGAATCCAGGTCTTTTCATCCGTCAGGTACTCGTCCATGTTGATGAACCAGACATTTTTCAAACTGATGTTCTGCTCATTGACCATGTCCACAAAATATGGATACTGGCCAACCGGACCAACCGGGCAGATAAAAACGGTGGTCTCACCGAGTGCATTCTTCCGTTTGATCTCTTCCACCATCTCATCTGCCATGGATTTGAATACCTGCTGATTATCGTCCATGACGATCAGCTGGATCTTTGGATCCCTCAGAAGTTCTTCTTTGTTGTAATAATAATAATCGTGTCTCATGTTTTCCCCTCTCCTTTATTGTGATATGAAATATTCAATAACCCCCTTGTACCAAAATACCTTTGTCTTTGATACATCATCATCAGTATACCATAAATGAGCAGAAAACGCGCCTGATATGACGCGTTTTCTGGTTTTTTCAATATGAATCTGCGGAATTAATACTCGCCTGCTTCTTTCATAACATCTAACAGAACATAATCAGCTACTGGAGGATCCACCTCAACGGCACCAGATTTGATAAAGTTCTGTTTCTGCAGCTCATAGTAGCCTTCAACAGTTCCGTCTGCTGCGCCTTTTGCAACTTCTTTACCGGTCATCCACTGAGCGTCACCACGCTGCTCGTAAACGCTGTCTTTGTCCTGAGCAACCTGTGCAGCTACTAATGCAGCAGTCTCTTCCTGATGATCATTTGCAGCGTAATCCATCGCTTTAAATAATGCTCTTGTGAAGCGAACTAATACGTCACGGTTTTCTTCAGCGTATTTTGGCATGCAGATCCAGCTTGCCAAGGATACGGTCTGATCGGAGAAGGTCATGTTGTCAGTCAGCTTGGTTGCCTCCGGCATCTCCTCTAAGATCTTTAAGCTGTTTGGAGACCAGGTAGCTGCTGCGTCAACACCGCCAGATAACATCGCCGTTACGATTGCAGATGCATCCATATCCATAGCGGTAATATCATCCATGGTCATACCAGCTTTTGTTAAGGAGTTTAGTAAAATATCTTCACTGGAGCTTCCAGAAGAATATGCAACGGTTTTTCCTTTTAAGTCCTCTACCGTTTTAATGCCAGGACCACCGATCAGTGCATCACCATTGGAGATATGGGATAATGCGAAGATGGTTGCCTGTCCGTTGATACAAAGCTTGTGAGCGCCCTGTCCGATATATCCAAGGTCGATACTTCCGGACTCCATAGCGGCAATGATCGTAGGTCCATCCTGGAACTCTACTAAGTTCGCAGTAATTCCCTCTTCCTCTAAGTAGCCCTGATCAATGGCATTTTCAATGGACCAGAGGCTTCCATAGTTTGGCATGTAAGCAATATTTAAGGTAACAGGGGTTACTTCTTCTTTTGTTTCTTCCGCAGTTGTGGTCTCTTCTGCCTTTGTTTCCGCTGCAGTAGTTGCTGCCGCTGTAGTAGGCGCTGCAGTGGTCTCTGCTGGTTTGGAGCTTCCGCATCCGGCTAACAGACCGGCGGTCATGGATGCTGCCATCAGTAAGCTGAGTGTTCTTTTCTTCATAATAGTTTCCTCCTTTTATTTACGTACCTCTAAGTACTCCTGATATACCTGACTCCAGATGTGGTTCTTTAATTCCAGGAATTCTGGTGTCATCTTGGTCTCCTGAGTTCTTGGGTATGGAATATTAATGTCAACAATTTCTTTAATACGTCCAGGTCTTGCGCTCATGATGATCACCTTCTGTGCCAGAATGATGGCTTCATCTACATCATGAGTGATAAAGAAACAGGTCTTGCGCTCCTTCTCCCAGGTCTCCAGAAGCTCGGTCTGAAGCTGGGTTCTGGTCTGTGCGTCCAATGCGCCAAATGGCTCATCCATCAGTAAAATGGAAGGATTCACGGCATAGGCTCTTGCGATGGCTACACGCTGTTTCATACCACCGGACAGTTCCTTTGGATAATGATCAACGAAATCCTCCAGCTGAACCATCTTGATGTATTTCATGGCAATATCTTCCGCTTCTTTGCCTTTAATTCCTTTTAAATTCAGGCCGAACATAACGTTCTTTTTCACGGTCATCCATGGGAACAATGCGTACTGCTGGAATACCACACCTCGTTCCGTTCCGGTTCCGGTCACTTCTTTTCCATCACAGTATACTTTGCCGGATGTAGGCTCCAGAAGACCGGCAATAATATTTAACAATGTGGATTTACCACATCCAGAAGGACCAACCACGCAGATAAATTCATTTTCCATAATATCAAGACTGACACCGTTTAATGCGATCATCTCACCATTTCTGGTATTGAAGACTCTGCGGACGTTGTCGATCTTAACCTTTACACTTCTCTCTTCTCCTGCCATCCTGTAAACCTCTTTTCTAAGTATTTAACGATCTTTTCAATAATCATACCGAGAATACCGATCAAAATTACATACATCAGCATGGGAGCGGACTCAAAGCTGTTGTTTAAGGAACGGATTCTCATACCAAGACCAGCCTGTGCGCCGGTGGATTCTGCGGCGATCAGCGTGGTTAATGCGGTGGAACTTCCTAAACGGATCGCAGTGATGATAAATGGCAGGGTCGCCGGTGCAATTACCTTTAAGAAAATATCTTTGTCAGTTGCTCCTAAGACTCTTGCTGCCTTGATCAGTGTCTCGTCCACATTGATAACGCCCTGATAAATGGTAACTGTCATAATCAGGAAGGTTGCAATGGTGATAACGATGATCTGTGGCTTCCGTCCAACACCTGCTACCATGACGATCAACGGCACGTAAGCTAACGGTGGGATGTTACGGATAAACTGGATCCATGGCTCTACGATATTGCGGACCGGCGCGTACCATGCCATGAGGATGGCCGATGGAAGCGACAATGCAAATCCAAGTGCAAAACCTGCGGTTACAGAGATCAAAGAACTGGAAATGTCATTCCAGAATACTCCTCGATTGATCATGGTCTTAATAGATCCTAATACAACCACCTGATTCTGGAATGCCCTCGCAGTAGTTGTATTGATCGATAACAAATACCAGACAACCATTGCGGCTCCAAAGGAGATCAAAAGCCATGCCCACTTTGGAATGTTGTTTTTCTTGCTTTTGCTATTCATATTCCACACCCTTTCGTTTTGTTTGTTCCTTTGTTTAAATCCATTGTACCATGTTCTGGAATTTATATAAGGTTGAACTTTTATCCCCCTTTTTTCGTATGCAAGCGGAACATGATCGCAGTAAAAACAAAAAAAGACAATTAAGGGCGGCACTCATAAAACAGCATAAGATTGTTTTCGGGAAACGGCGTAGCTTCGGCTATGCCGTTTCTCCGTTTTGCAGGTCATGATTTGCACATTCCGTTTTCGGTTTTCCATTCGCACTCTCCTTTCACTAGCTACAACACCGCAAGGGGCAATTTTGCCAAAGTTTCAGAGAAAATTTTTCAAAAAGATTTCTCACTTCTTAATACGGGGAAAATCGAAAAATGCCAATTCTTTAAAGCAAAAATTTTAAAACTATTGACAATGTCTTCTCTTTGTTGTACCATATAACAGTGATATATAACACTGTTATATACAAGAGGTGAGTTAATGAATGAAGTAGAGCAGACAACATTACACTTAATTTTTTCAGCCGCCATGCAAGAATTTCTTGAAAAAGGCTTCAAGTCCGCTTCCTTGAGAAATATTGTCAAAATGGCGGGCGTAACGACAGGCGCATTTTATGGTTACTATGACAGTAAGGAAGATTTATTTGAGGCACTGGTAGGCAAACATTACAACTTTCTGTTAGATTGCTTTCGCAAGGCGCAAAAAGAATTTGCTGAAATCCCACCAGCGGAGCAGCCGGACAATCTGACATCTACTTCCGGCGAGTGTATGTATGAAATGCTTTTGTACGCCTATGAACATTTGAATGAATTTAAGCTCATACTTTGCTGTTCAGAGGGAACGCGCTTTTCAAAGTTGATTGATGAAATGGTAGAAATAGAAACAAAAGGTACACATGATTATTTAAAGATTCTTGAAAAGTTAGGCAGACCTGCGCCGCCCATTGATGAACGGTTAGAGCATATCTTGATTACAGGAATGTTCAACACTTTTTTTGAACTGATTATACATGAAATGCCGCTTGAAGAAGCGAAACGTTATCTAAAAGAAATGCGAGCCTTTTACACCGCCGGGTGGATGAAAATTATGGGGCAATAAGCCCTATAATTTTTACACATGAGTTAGTTAACGCTAACTATCAAATTGGATATTTGCGGTTTATCATAAGCCCTTTTATCATACACAAAAAATTAAGGAGGTTTTTTTCAATGAAAAAACAGTCTAACTTATCACGATTGATGGGTTACGCCGGAGGGCATAAGATATTGACCTATCTTTCATGGATACTGTCAGTCATGAGTGCGCTGTTGGCTCTTGTGCCATTTTGGTACATATGGCGTATTGTTCACGACATACTGGAAGTGTCCCCGGACTTCTCACAGGCGGGGAATATTGCAAGCTACGGTTGGTCTGCGGTATTGTTTGCGGTACTCTCTATTGTTGTCTATATCGCCGGTCTGATGTGTTCGCACATGAGCGCGTTCCGGGTTGCCGCCAATATCCGAAAAGAGCTTATGCGGCACATTACAGCCCTGCCGCTGGGGGTAACAGAAAAGTACGGAAGCGGCAATCTGCGAAGGATTGTCAACACCTCAAGCGCCGCAACGGAAACCTATCTTGCACACAGGCTCCCCGACAAAGCGGGAGCGATTGCTACCCCCATAGGGCTGCTCTTTCTACTGCTTGCTTTCGATTGGCGGTTAGGGCTTTTGAGCCTTGTCCCCGTTGTGCTTGGCTTTCTCATCATGATGAAAATGACCGGAAAAGACATGGCGCAGAGAATGGAGCAATACCAAAATTCACTTTCCGATATGTCAAATGAAGCTGTTGAATATGTAAGGGGCATACCCGTAGTAAAGACTTTCGGGCAGACAATCTTTTCTTTCAAACGCTTCAAAGACTCAATCGACAATTATGAAAAATGGGTAATCACCTACACAAAGGGGCTACGTCTGCCTATGATGTTCTATACAACAGCAATCAACGGCGTCTTCGCTTTTCTGATTGCCGGGGGTATTCTCTTAACAAGGAGCGGCGTAACAAATGAACTACTGCTAAATCTCATCTTCTATATTGTGATTACGCCTGTTATTAGTACAACACTCACCAAAATCATGTTTATGAGCGAGGACGCAATGATTGTGAGCGACGCAATGAGCAGGATTGATGAAGTGCTGAACGAAAAGCCATTGTCCGAAAGCAGTACAAATAATGTACCGTCTGATAACTCCATTATATTAGAACACGTTAGTTACAGCTATGATGGCGAGAAAAACGCACTCAATGATGTATCTCTGTCAATTAAGCCGGGACAGAAAATCGCATTAGTAGGTGCGTCCGGTGGTGGCAAAACAACCCTTGCAAATATTGTAACAAGATTTTTTGACCCGCAAAAGGGACGCATATTGATAGGAAATATCGACATACGCGACATTCCAAAAGAAACATTGATGAATAAGATATCTTTTGTATTTCAAAACAGCCGCCTTATCAAAGTGTCTATATTGGAAAACGTGCGTATGGCAAAGCCTAACGCTACACGCGAAGAAATCGCCCATGCTCTGAAAGCTGCACAGTGCCTGGACATCATCGAAAAATTACCGAATGGCATAGATACGGTTGTCGGAACAAAGGGCGTGTACCTGTCTGGCGGCGAACAACAGAGAATTGCAATAGCCCGTGCAATTTTGAAAAATGCGCCTATCTTAATTCTTGATGAAGCGACCGCGTTTGCCGATCCTGACAATGAGGTGCGTGTACAGCAGGCTTTATCTGCTCTCTCAAAGGGAAAAACGGTCATTATGATTGCACACAGGTTGTCGTCAATCACAGACGCAGATTGCATTTATGTGATGCAAGACGGAAAAATTGCCGAAAGCGGCACACATAGCGGACTGATAAAGAAAAACGGCATATTTACAAAAATGTGGAAGAATTATTCCGAAGCGGCAGAATGGAAGATTGCCAAGGAGGTAAGAGCATGATTAAGACATTACAAAGGCGTTTTGCATTATCAAGGCAAGGGGCTGTCGATTTGATAAAGGGCTGTATCGCTTGCGTTGCACAAGATATATCCTTTATGCTTCCTGTCGGGCTTCTCTATTATTTTGTCATTGATACCATGAACGGGGGCGTAAGTGGAAGCCGCGTTGCTTTCTATATGGTCGGTGCTTTGGTTTGCTTATGCCTGATATTTATTGTGACTTGGTTTCAATACAACGCCACCTATTTAGCGACTTATGTGGAAAGCGGAGTAAGACGCATTTCGTTAGCAGAGCAGCTCCGCAAAATCCCTTTGTCCTTTTTCGGTAAAAAAGACCTTGCCGATTTGACAAATTCAATTATGGGCGATTGTGCCACGCTGGAAACAGCGTTTTCCCATTATGTACCCGCTTTGGCAGGTTCCCTTATTTCAACAACGCTGATTGCGATTTGCCTGTTTGCCTATGATTGGCGTATGGCTCTTGCAGCGGTTTGGGTTTTGCCGATTGCATTTGCAATCACGTTTTTCTCAGCCCGCATACAGGGATATTTCAACCGCAAATCCGTAGCGGCAAATGTCGCGCTTGAAAGCGGCGTGCAGGAGTGTATCGAAAGTTTGCAGGACTTAAAGGCAAATAATGCGGAAGAAAGCTATCTGAAAGGGCTTGGCAAAAAAATTGATGCTGTGGAAAAACGGCACATCATAACAGAACTTTGGACTGCCCTTTTTGTTGTTTCCTCTACGCTGATATTAAAGTTCGGGATTGCTACGGTTGCGCTTGTAGGTTCTACGCTACTTATTCGTGGGGAGATTGATATTCCTCTGTTCTTTATGTTTTTGCTTGTGGCTTCAAGGCTGTATGCACCGCTTGAAGGTGCTTTACAAAATCTTGCTGCGATAATCTCCACCAAAACGAACATAGACCGTATGAATGAAATTCTTGACCAGCCTGTTCAGACGGGTGGCAATACACTGACAAATAAGGGCTATGATATTGTGTTTGACCATGTAGGATTTGCTTATAATACCGTGGAAACTGTATTAAAAGACGTGTCCTTTACGGCAAAACAGGGAGAAGTTACCGCCTTAGTCGGATCGTCCGGCGGCGGTAAAACTACGGTGTCACGCCTTGCCGCGCGGTTTTGGGATATAAGCAAAGGCAAAATCACTGTTGGCGGTATGGATATATCAAAAATAGAGCCGGAAACCTTGCTGTCGTTTTACTCTATTGTATTTCAAGATGTGACGCTGTTTAACAATACCATCATGGAGAATATCAGAATAGGCAAGAAAGGCGCGACGGATGAAGAAGTGATTGCAGCGGCAAGGTTGGCAAATTGTGAGGAATTTGCGGCAAAACTCCCGGACGGCTATAACAGTATGATTGGTGAAAACGGTTGCGAACTGTCCGGCGGTGAAAGGCAGCGTATTTCAATCGCCCGCGCTTTCCTCAAAAATTCCCCTATCATCTTACTTGATGAAGCAACGGCAAGCCTTGATGTGGAGAATGAAACCTTGATACAGGCTGCTTTGTCAAAGCTGATAAAGGATAAGACCGTACTGGTTATCGCCCACCGTATGCGTACCGTAAGCGGCGCGGATAAAGTGGTTGTGCTTTCTAACGGTATGGTTGCTGAGCAGGGAACGCCGGATGGGCTAATGAACACAGGTAAGATTTATCCCCATATGGTAAAGCTCCAAATGATTAGTAGTGATTGGGGCATTTAGCATGGGAACTGAATGGATAATATGTCCTATATGTAAAAGTAAAACGAGGTTGAAAATACGGGAAGATACGATAATTGAAAACTTCCCCCTGTACTGCCCGAAGTGCAAACAGGAAACGCTAATCAATGTGAAACAACTAAATATGTCAGTTATCAAAGAGCCAGACGCAAAGACGCAGAGCCGATAACACGCAGATTTGAAATGCGGTTATCGGCTCTTTCTTTGACAACTATATTCTGCCTATGTGATTGCTGACAGATTGCAACTTATAAACCGTTGCTTGTTAGCGAATTGCAGTTACGGATTAAGCGACGGTTTTGAAATAACAATCAAAGCCGTCGTTTTCCTTTTTCAAAATTGGATTTGCGGGGGTGTGATAAAGTCACCCATTTTTAAGGATATGGCGGTATCAAGGAGGTATCGCTATGTCCTTTTATATTTGCTTTGCTCCACCTAACGGTTGCTTATCAAAAAAATCCTATCCCTGTCTACGGGGTATTGCGGGTATCAAGCGGAACACACATCATCATAAATGCCTTATTACATCATATAGCATAACCGTCTGTTTAGTTTTGCGCTGCACAGGCGGTTTTTGTTATAGCCCTCATTCCAAACGGCAAGGGGGTGAAAATGATGTTATCCAAAGAATACAGGGAAAGTATCGAACGCCGGTTTTACGCATTTTGTAAAGCCGTATTGCACAATGAAGCCTGTAATTATTACGGGGAACGAAAACGCAGAACACAACGCGAAATATCCTTTGAATACTTGCAAGAGAATGCTTCTTTTGCGCCGCACAGCACAGACGAATACTTTATCTTGTAGGACAAGCCGATTGCCTTTGAAGTCAACGGACAGACGGTTATTGTTGACAGCGAAAAGTTGGCAAAAGCCTTGTTGTGCTTATCAGAACGGCGGCGGGAAATTATCCTCATGCGCTATTATCTGCAATTAAGAGATAGGCAGATTGCGGCGTTATTGGGAAAACCGCGCACAACGGTCAACTATCAGAAAAATGCAGCTTTGAAGCAGTTGCGGACAGAAATGGAGAAGATGAATGATGAAGAATAGCAAATACAACCTTGTTCCCTATGAAGTGATTGAAAGAGCAATTACAGGCGATACCGCCGCACTTCTTGCGGTACAGGAACGGCACAAAGCCTACATAGGCAGACTAAGCGGAGGGAACGCCGATATGAAAGAGCGATTAAACGCAAAGCTGCTCTTGGCTGTCTTGAAGTTCCGATTGGAGTATCAGCCGCCGAGCAAGTAGCAAAGCCATGGAAAACCGTCAAGATGAACGGCTACGCCGCCCTTGACGGTTTTCCATGTCCTTGCGGGGTAATCAAGAGGGCGCAAACGGATAGACCGCTTGCGCCCTCTCTAAATTATGGGGTTCTCTGTCACGCAATAGGGGTTGAAAAAGCCTGTATTCATGCGGCTTTGCGGACGCGATAAGGGCATGGGTAAGGGT